>ULVD01075658.1_pt1 | contig 14252 bp, 4 predicted proteins | sample 1959101 | NCBI WGS metagenome assembly ULVD01 (sample SAMEA4835777, study PRJEB28245) | human gut metagenome | biome: gut microbiome; material: fecal sample | place: Denmark | collected 2008
ATAATATAAATATATTTTAAGAAAAGGAGTGATTAAATATGTCAATGGAAGAACTAAAATACTTTAAGAATATCGACAATATTGCAGAATATGTAAGAGAAGGAATTAAATCTGGGAAATTGACAGTTGAAGAAGTTGCAAAATTTGCTAGAATACAAGCCAGACAAGGCTCTTTGGGAGAAGAAGTCGTTACCAAAATGGCTAATGGTTTGGAGGAAACAAAAAATACTGTAATAGCGGATGAAAAAACAGGAGAACCTGGATGGGTTGTAACAAATCCAAATGGAGAGCAATACATTGTTGCAGATTCTGTATTCAAAAATAAATATGAGATTGATCCGGAAAATCCCGATCAATATAAGCCTAAAGGAGGACCTGTATTATCTGTTCCAATCAATGAACATATTATGTTTACGGCACCATGGGGTCAAGAAATGAAAATCGAATGTGGTGGTTCTTTAATATTAGGCGGTCCAAATGATATTTATGGAATTCAATCAACTGAATTTAATAATACTTATGCTAGTACAGGAAGAGATAAAACAGCATGTTTAGAAGCCGCTTTAGCATTACTTGGAATATCTAAAGAAGAATTTATAGAGGCACAGCAAGTAGCAACAAACCACCCAACTCTAGATGATGAATCAAATGATAAGATTGAAGGAAATGACGTTCCAAATTTATAACAGATAGCTTTAGTTCTTTTAAACCAAATACTAGCGGGCGATTAAAATCGCCCGATTTTTGCTACTATTACTGTCATATCGTCTTTTTGTTTTCCATAATTGTTATCTATTGCTTCTGATAATATTATATCTGCTATTTTTTGTGCATCTGTTGTTTGCATGTCTTCTAATAAGTATTTTATCCATAATTCTTTGCTTATATATTCTGTATTTGATTCTATTACACCATCTGTGCACATTACTATTAGGTCGTCTGGTTGTAGGTCATAGTCGTATACTACTAAGTCCATATTTTCTACTATTCCGGTTGGCAGTTCTAGCGATTTTAATATTTGTATTTCTTTTCCTCTTTTTATAAATGTTGGACATGCTCCATTTTTTATAAATTCTAAGTTTCCCTTATACAAATCTAATATTGCTACATCTAATGTTGCATACATGTCTTCTTCCAAGTTTGCTATTAATGTAGAATTTATTAATTTTATTGAAATATCTTTGTCAAAACCTGCTTCCAATAATCTTTCTAACATTTTTATTGCTATTTTACTGCTTTTTCTTGCTTCTGGACCTGAACCCATTCCATCACTTAGTGCTAGCAAATATTTTCCATCTTCTAATTTTGTCTGTAAGTTACTGTCTCCCGAAATTGGTGAATCTGCTTTTGTTGTTTTTGCAACACCTATTTGTATATTATATTTGTCTTGTAACATATATGTAAACTTGCATTTTGTTTTATTCTCTCTTAGCCCACATTCTTGATTTTGTATTATAAATTTATCATCAAATGCCTTGTTCAATATCTTTCCAATTCTCTTTATTTCGCATGAGGTTCCATCTAAATTATCACAGATATCTGTATATACATCTACAACATATCTTCCTGATTTTTGCTTTTTAATACTTATATCTTTTATATTTATTTCTTTTTGATTTAGCAATGTTTGTATCTCTTGTTTTTTTTCTTCATATTCATCAGTTTTCTTATTCATCTCGTTTGCCAGTTTAGATATTGCCTCTGAAACTCCTTCTAACTGGTTAGATACATTTTTTTTGCTTTCTTCCATCTTCTTTTTCCATATAAAGTTTAGTTTACTAATTCTATATGAATAATTAATTACTTTTGTAATTTTAGAAACTTCTTCTTGTACTTTTTTATTTTTCTCTTCATATCCTACTATGTAATTATTATGGTTAGCAAAAATTTTAATCAATTCCTTTTCTACCATAACTTCTTCTTTTAGTAAATATTCAAAAACATCTTTTAAAATATCTTTATCGTTATATATATCATCATACAGCATATTTTCTTCTAAACCGCTTAAGTTTATTCTTAGCTCATCTATAAATATTTTTTCATTAGAAAGCTCTTGTTCCTTAAGTTCTTCTTCTGAAACAATTGTAGCTGCTGCTTCTTGATATGTTTTTGCCATATCTGATATAGTTTGAGACATACTTGTTAATTTATATATTGTATCTTTATTTTCTTCTAAAGTTTTTTCTGTTGTTTCTGGAAGCATCTTTGTTTTACTTACTAAATCCTGAATATCTATTTTAATATTTTTAGGCACTGCTAAAAGTCCAAGAGAAGCTATTAAAATTTCTTGTATTAGTATTATAGGCACTGTATTTCCATTTGCAACATATGTTAATAACACATTTCCTATTATAAATCCTAATATAACCCCAATTTTTCCAAATTTGTTAAATATACCTGCTACCATTCCAGATATTGCATATGAAGCTATCATAACAGGTTCATTATTGCATATTATTCCTAAAACAACTCCTATTGTAATTCCAGAAGTTGCTCCTACAAGTATTCCATTTTTCCAACCTAATATTAGTACCAATAATATACTTAATATATTTTTTAAGTTATATCCAAATATTGTTGTATCCCCTAATGCAGTAAATGCTATGGCTAAAAGCAAGCTCGTCCCCATTACTTCTTCTATTGAAAATACTTTTTTTACTCCAGCTTGTCTAATAACTGTTATTGAATTTGAAAATATTTTGTAGAAAATATATGTACAAATACTTAGCATTATTGATGTTAATAATTCATATAATATAAATGTCCTAAAAAACATTGGAATAACTTGTACTAATAAAGTAGATACAAATAAGTGCATACCTAATCTTTTTTGTTCATTGACTTCATCCTGTATTTTTGGTTTTTTTATTAATATTGCTACAAAGAATACTAATGTTGTTAAGATATATGTCAATAAACTATTTGGCCCAAATTTTATAAAAGTAGATATTAAAGATATTAAATACATTATCCCTACAGGCATATTACAGCTCAGAGCTGCTGCTATTATTGCTAATCCAAATGGTGTTATTGTAAACATTATATTATCTGTACTAATTCCCACCATTGAAATCATAAAAGTTATTGTATACAAGATTATATTTTGTACTGTAAATAGGTTTTTTAATATAACCTTTAATTTATCTTTTTTATTTACTTCTATTTTCTCATTAATTTTTTGTTCTCTTTCTTTTGAAATGTTTTGAAACATTTTTACCACCCTTCACTTTTTTTATTATGTTCTATTTTAATACTTTGTTAAATATTTTTTTGTCGTTTTAGATACATAATTTAAAAAAGTTTTTTACATTATGCGTTTATTTTTTTTATTTTACTTTTTTATAAAACATTTTCTTTTTATAATTTTATCGTATTCTGTAGTAAAACACAACAATGTAAAGAAAAAAGGACGAAAATTCATCCTTTTTTCTTTTTATCTTAAGTACAATTTTTTATTTTACAAGAACTTTCTTCTTAATGAAGATTATTCCTACAACTAGCATTCCAGCTATTACAATAGTAAGTATATAATAGAATACTTGACCTATACCAAATGGTGGCATTACTGCAACATCTTCAGCTTTTGCTTCATCATTTTCTACTGGATTATTAGCAGGGTTAAAGTTACCAACTATACTTGTTTCCATTCTTCTACCTACTGCATTTTCTAGTTCTACTATTTCTACTTTACATTCATATCCGCCTTGTGCACCTTCTTTTGTAATTAACTGAGAAATTGTTAGCATGTTGTGGTTTAAATATTCATTGTTTATATTATTTGCTTCTATTTTGCTTATAGTGTTAGATTGACTTGATATAGTGTCTTTTAGTCTATAATTTACTAAGTTATTATTAATATTTTCACCATCTTTTTCTTCTGCTGGTATTATTTCATTAATGTCTGTAATTGAGTTCCAATCCCCACTTTGAGTTTTATTAAATTGCATTTTATTAGGAATATAACATACTAATTTTTTAGCTTTTGATTCTACTTTAATTCCGGAATTTGTACGACCTTTTGCATAATATTCTAATCCCTCATATTCTACATAATCATCATTTTTCTCATTGATTTGCATTTTATACGTAATCTGTATTGTTGCACCATACATTAGCTCTTCATCCAAATACAATTGTATAAATCCTCCTGTAATTCCTTTTGTTGCAATTCTATTTGATTTCCATATTACATTTTTTGTTGCTTCTGCTGTTTGTGTAGCATCAAATACAATGCTTCCATCTGATAATGTAACCTTAACATTTTCTACATTATTGGTAATTTGTAATTGTGTTATTGGTCTTTCCACTAATCCTAAGTCAACATTTGGAATTCTTTCACCACCTTTTACCTCTGTTACTTCAATTTTTGGAGTTTTTGCTATTTTCCATGTATTAGTAGTTAATTCATCAACTAATCTTCCCATTAAATTGCTTCCATACTGTTCGCCCAAATATGTAGGTACTTTTGTTGGAGATGCTAATACTTCTGCTATATGGTTAGTTTGAATTTTAGAATATTCATTTACTTCTTTTACTCTATCCCAGTCATCTATTGCATCTGATACATATTTATCATTTAAATTCTTATCATATTCTTTTATTTCCTCTAAATCGTATTCTCCGTTTTCTAAATTTGCTTGGAATATTGTAGACTTGTAATCTTGACCATTATATGATTTTGTATTTGAGCCAGTTTTTCCCAATATTTTGTTTGTTTCATTTTCTTTGTTATTTGTTAAAATCGTAGCATCGTCAAGTCCATACCCAAATAATACATAATAATCACCTTTTTTCACATCCTTAAAACTGTATTCACCATTTTGGTCTGTTGTTTCTTCTTTTACTACCTTATATGTATATTTATTATAATTTTTTTCATTATAGCGTTGTATCCAGTCAACCTGCTTTTCTCCTGTACTTAATTGATCGTTTATCTTATCCTCTCTTGTACATAATGCAACTTTTACACCCGCTATTCTTTTTTCACCTGAATCTCTTATACCATTTCCTAAGCTTGCTTTTCCAGTTTTTGCATCTTCCCATACACATCCACTTATTATATTTGTAGAATCTATTGGTGTATTGGGATCTGGTGGTGTATCTGGATCTGGTGGTGTTGGGTCATCAGTTATGGTTAATGTAGCTGTTGTTTTGTCACTATCGTCCTCAAAGTTTATTACTCCATTTGTAATCTCTTCTATTGTTTCTAAGTTACCTGGTGTTGAATTTACATCTACCAATCCAGCTACTGTAGTATTATTTCCTATAATTGCTCCATGTCTATTTGGAGTTGATGTATTTGCTGAATAATATGTTTTATATCCATTTATTTCTGCTATATTAGTTTTTTCTCCAATATTTATATAGCCTTCAAATCCTTGTAAAGCCATACGTTTAACTTTATAAGTTAAATCAATTGTTATTCCTTCTCCTGTTGCTAATTGTTTATTTTGTAGTCTTATATATACTTTATTAAATCCTGGAAATGATTTTTCCGTCACTTGACCATATATACTTTCAGATACCGCTGAAGATTTATCATTAGAAATATTTTTTCCATTAGTATTTACAACAGCTGATGTTAGCTGTAAAGAATCATCATAATAATCTACAACTTCTATAATTTGTGTTTCTAAACTTTGTGATAAATTATATACTGTTATTCTATATTTAATCTCTACTTCTAAGTTTCTCTGACCCATATATTCTGATTGCTTTATAGGTCTATCATAATATTTATTATAGTAATATTGTGCATTTAATCTATTTATATATATACCTTGTTGTGAATCTGCATATTGTTTTGCAAGATTTATTTTGCCATTGTTTTCTTTTATTGCATTTGTATAGTCATTCATATAGTCTTTAATATAATATAAGGCTTTTTCTTTACTATTAAATGGAGTTGTAAGTGAATTTCCATTGCTTGTAGTTGTTACTTCTACTACGTCTTTAGTTAACTGTGCATTAAATTCTTGTCTTCTCCATAGTCCTAAGTTAACATAGTTTGTCAATAAATCTGTTCCAAATGTTGCGTTTTTATTAGTAGGGTAATATTCTATACCACTATTAAATGGTGATTTTGTTAATGCAGACATTTTGCAATCTTCTATAAATTGTAATTTATTCCATGCCTCATCATCATTCATATCTCCAACTATACTTCTATATATTCTTACTTTTTCAGCTTCATTTGGATAATGTCCATTTGCCACAATAAATTCTTTTATTTTCTGGCTAATTAAACCTTCTGACCATTCGCTTGTTATAGCTCCATTGTCGTCATAATCTAAAGTTCCATATTTATTATATTTATAGCCATCCACTAATTGTATTTTATCTTGTACATATGCTACACCTTTTGATGTTTTCTTTAAAGTATATCCCATTAGTTCTAATCTTGTGTAAGACTTATTATAATATATTCCTTCTTCTTCAACTAAATATGTACTTATTCCTAAAGTGTTTTTGCTTATATAGTTCTTTGGAGATGCTCCAATTTCTGCAAATCTATTATTAAATGTTTGTCTTCCTTCTATTGTGTTTTTTCCAGTATTTGTTTCAAGTTCACTTGCTTTTGAATTTGTTTTCCATTTTTCAAACCATTCTGTATTTGTTTGGGTATTTTTACCTGAACCCGTATTGGTTCCTGTTCCAGTGTTTTTTCCTCCTGTGCTTCCACTATTTCCATTATCTCTTCCTGTACCAATATTAGTTAGTTCTCCCAACATTTCTTCTACTGAATTATAGTTTTGAATTGTATCGCCAGAAATTCCTTTTGCCAGGTATTCTGTTGGCATATATACTTGACCATCATATTCAAATACAACATAATATTTTTTGCTTTCGTCTACACCTTCAAATTTGTAGTTTCCATTTGCATCTGTTAAAGTAGGGTTTATTCTATTGTATATGTTTGTTACACTATCATCTGGCATTAGCTCTGCAAGTTTCATATCTTCTGTATATAAACTTACTTTTATGTTTTCTAAGTTTTTGTCAACATTATTTGTTGTACTGTTTATACCATCTCCTAAACTTGCTTTTCCAGTTTTTGCATCTTCCCAAACATTTCCTCCAATTGAAATTAGTGGTATATCTTTTTGGTTTGATATAACAATAGATATTTCTCCGCTTCCACTTAGTCCAATTATAACACCTTCTGGAGTATTTACATTTACTATTGTTATTCCATACTTATCTGTTCCATCTATCGTTATTAATTTTTCCTTTTTAACATCAAATTCTATTGCTCCATTTATCATTTTATATCCAGCAGGAGCTTCTATTTCTTCTATTTTGAAATGATCTTCTCCTTCTGAATTAAGTAGTAACGTAGGTGTTTGACCTGATATAACAAGATCTCCGTTTTCATTTGATGTTGCTTCACTTGTTTTTCCTGTTGGCCATGTTATTTTGAACTTAGCACCTGCTAATCCATTTCCTTGTTCATCTACTTTTTTGGCCTTTATCTTATATGTATTAAGTAGGTCATCTGGATTGTCTGGATTTGGATTTTTAATATTTTTTATTTTTACAGTAATAGTTTGATCTTCTTTATTAAATGTAACTTCTGCATTACTATTTGATGAAACTATTTCAATTCTATCTACTTCATAGGTATTTGTTGTTGAGTTATATACTTTATATACATTAAATACTATTTTTAATGGTTGTACAATATATCCTGCTGGTGCAATTTTCTCTTCAACTGTCCATGTTTCAGTTCCTGAAGCATTTATAATTTGTTGACCTCTTAATATATATCCATCTTCATCTGATACATATGTTAGAAGACCATTAATTAAAAATTCTGCTCCTTCTAGTCCATGTTCAACTCCATTTTCATCTTCATAAATTTTTCTCATGTTAATAGAATATGACCCCTCTTTTGAAGGTGGTTGAACTGTGCCTAAGTCTAAAGTAAATTCTTTTAGTTTTCTTTCTCCATTAAATTCTGTTAATTGTTGAGTAAACGTAGCTTCAAATTCTATTTTTTTGTTAGCATCAGGTTTTAATTTTGTTTTTCCATTACTTTTCTTTAAACTGTCTTCTGAAATTTGATAACTTATTCCATTTTTTACACATTTTTCTCCTTTAGCTTCCATCCATGTAAAATGTGCATATAGTTTTGCATCAGCTTCTAATTCTGTTTTTGGAATTAAAATGTAAAATTCTTTTTCTGATGAAGGCTTCATAGCAGTCTTTGTATGTTCCACATAAAGTCCTGAAACTGGATCACTTTCCTCACATGGTTTAAAGTTTTTTGTATTATTTACTTCATCATCTGTTATTATTTTATTTACCTTTATTTTCTGGTTTCCGTTTTGAATATATAGTCCAAGTGTTTCGTTATCTACTTTTCCACCAATTCCACCAAATATGATTTTTTCATCTTTGTATTTTCCGTTTACATATTTCATAGTGTATGGTCCGACTTTTATATATTCTTTTGAATTACTTGGATAATATTCTGATGTTATATTATCTACATCTGTAAGATTAGTTGCATAGTTTCCATCATTAGAAAGCGCATTATTAACTCTCTCTTTAAATTTTCCATACGCTATTGCTTCATAGTAAAGTTGCTTAATGGCATCTACGTTGTCCCTTACAAACTGCGCTTTGCCACCATCAATGTCTAGTCTTTCAATAATAGTTTCAGCATTCTCAGTATTTACTCCACCATCTATTAACATCCACATAACAATTTGCTTTCTTGGTGTCCATTGATTACAAGGATCTGCAGTAATAACATATGCTTTATCTGCTGAAATAGTTGTATGATTATTACTACATTTATAATATCCCCTAGTTCTTATTGTAGCTAGCAATCCAAAGTCCTTTACATTATTAATTGCTTCTATTTCATCATCGGTTAATGTTTTTGACCACATTCCATTTGCTGGGTCAAATATATTAGATACTATCTTTGGTCCCCAATTGTAGTAGCTATATGCTTTATTTGTTCCCCTATACATATTTGAATTCATAGCAAGAGTAACGCCTCTTTCAGTACAATATATAGCTCTTCCTTCTACTTTAGGAACTTCAAAACCATTGCTCTGTATGTTATCAGGGTCAACTTCAAAGCCTGTTTCATTTCCCCAATTCAAATTATCTTCTTGATTAGCATTAAGCATTGCAGAATATACTTCTTTATAATTTGTTTCTGCATCTGGAATACCATTAATTGAATTAATGCATAAAATCAATCCAGCCAATATAACTGTTACTAATAGTATTATTTTAACTGTCCATTTGTTTTTTATCATTTCTACTAACCTCCTTTCCTATATTTTTTTGTCCAAAACTTGTTTTTTTATCTCATATATACCAAATACCAATATTGCTAATATAAATAATGTAAGTATTGTATATCCTACTATTTTACCTGTTACTATTGATACAGCTATATCTGCATTTGACATATCATCTTCTGTTGGTATTTTATTTCCTGCCTTTGAGTCTATATCTTGTAAACCTTGTTCATTATAGCTTTCATATATTTCAGCATTGTTATTTACTATATTTCCTATTAAATCTTCTGTAATATTATAGCTTAATACTAATGTTAGTTCTTTGCTTTGTCCTGGCTCTAATTTTACATCTGCTAATATAGAATTATATGCATTTCCGTCTTTTGCTAAAAACCAATCTTTGTTTAACTCAGAGTTAAATTTTGCTTCTTTTGGTAAGTAGTCTACTACCTTTTTAACATATCCTGCTGCTGTTCCTTCGTTAGTTACAATTATTTTGTATTCTACTATAAAGCTACTTTGTCCAACATTCTTGTTTAGAACTTCTACTTTTGATAGCTTTTCATTATTTTTGTTATATACTTGTGTTCCTATTGTTGGTGTTGTTAATGTTATTTTGCTTATATGTTTATCTAATTTTAAGTCAAATTTTTCTGCTATATATAATCCTATGTCTATGTCTCTAATATCTGTATCTTCTATTTTTAATACATCAGATACTGCTACTTTTTTATTACTTCCTTCTATTTCCATTTCAAATTCTATTGCATCTGAGTTTATGCTTGGTTCTACACCCTTCGCATTAAATTCTGTAGCACTATATTTTTCTGTATCATATATAAATACTACTAAATATTCGCCTTTGTCTAGATTTAAGAATTCATATTTTCCATTTTCATCTGTTGTTATTTTTTTAGGCATATTTGTTTCTGAATCCTTTACTAATTCGCCATTTTCTTTATATACTAACATTACTTGCATATTTGGTAATAATGTTTCTGTTTCTTCTCTTTGTCCATTTTTGTTTGCATCTAACCATGCAGTACCAGATATTTTGTATTTTCTGTTTTCTAATGAAGGTTGAATATAAAATTTCAATTTATTTGTAGCTTGTATTTTGTCTATTGCTGTTGCTGTTAATGTTGCAGGTTCAATTATTACTTCTTTTTCTTGTTGTTCTCCTAATTGTTTTGCAACAAGTTTTACATTTATATCAATTTTTTCGTTTGGTTGTAAACTATTTATATCTATAGACAATATGTTGTCATATGTTGAATCTTCTACATATTCTGTTCCATTGTATATATATTTAGCTTCTACCAATCTTGTTTCTGTTGGAATTTTTATCTCTACTACATTTTCTGTTGAAACTAATTCTCCAATATTTTCTACAGTAACAATGTATTCTATATTTTCTCCTTCTTTTACAGTTTGTTTTTGCCCTTGTTTTACATTTTGTTCTATTTGTAATTCTATTTTCTTTCCATAGAATATAAATTCATTAGAATAATGCTCTGGTACATTTTTTGCACTTACTTTTGAAACAATATTTATTTCTTCTGCTGGTTCTTGTACTCCTAATTCTATTGTTACATATTTAGTTTCCCCTGCTTTAAGGTCTCCTAACAAGATTTTTGTAGCTCCAGATTTAGTCTCGCCATCATTACTGTTGTCTTTTGTTGATATAAAATCATTATGGCCTATAGATTTCATTACTTCTAATCCTGTTGGAATATTCATTTCCCAGATTACATCATTCATATCTTGTTCAGAAACATTTTTTATTGATGTCATAAATTCTATTTTATTCCCTTTTATTAATAAGGTTTGTGGTTTAATTGGAGTTGTTGTTTCAACCTTTAATGATGCTTTTTTAAGTGATAATTTGTATTCATTAGATGTTGTACCTGATGCTTTTACCTTATTTAATATTTCTATAGTTTCTGATGAATCTTCTATATTATTCATTTTAAGCTCATATATTTTTTCTACAGACTTTCCTGGTGCAATACTTCCTAATAATACTTTTTTGTTCTTCTCATTTGCTTCTATAAAACTTCTTGTTGAAACATCATATTCAACATGTGTTGTATGCTCTGGTGCATCTATGCTTAATTCAACATTTTCTGCTGTTGTTTCTCCCACGTTTTCTACTATTGCTGTGAATCTTACAATTTGTCTTTCTCTAACTTCTGCTCCTTCTGGCATATTTGATGTTAATGTAACTTTTAATTTTGGTCCTTCTCCTGTTGATATACCTATTATTGGAGAAAGCTTTGTTTCTGCTGATGTTCCAGCTTGTTCGTTATTATCATAATATACTTTATATGTAGTGTATGAAGTATTATTGTATGGTAACTCTGATGGAATTTTTACTTTATAATTGAATTCCACTTTATCGCCTGTGTTTAAATCTGTATCTAATATTATTAAATATGACTTAGCTTTTTCCATGTTATTCATTTCTAATGTCCATGCATTTTCTGCATTTTCTAAATCTTTTGTTGCATTTGCATTTTCTGAATAATATACTTTTACTGTTTCGCTGTTAGCATTTATTTGTATTTTATCTTGCAATGTAGCACTAAATGTACTTTTTAATTCTGTATCTGTATCTATTTGTTTATTACCTTTAAATGGTAGTCTTCCTAATATTTTAACATTTGAAATACTGTTGTTATTGTTGTTAAGTATAAGTCCGTTAATTGTTGCTACTTTTTCATCTGCACCTACTGCTATTTTTCCAACTTGTGTATCTCCTGACATTGATAAAATAGCTTTTTCTCCATCTGCATAGTCTTTAACTCCATTAGCTGTTACTACTCCTGTTGGAGCTACAAGATTAATATTTGTTTCTGTTATTCCTATTTTATTTTCTGTTTTATCATAAAGGTTTGTATTTTCATTTGTATAATACATTTTTATTTTCTCTTGCATACTTGGTGTTAGTTTTTCTAATGTTATATCAGCTAATATAGATATTGTTGCACCTTTTGTTGTTGCTTCTGAATTATATTTTGTTTGTGTACCTTCAAATGATAAAGTTAATACTTTATTTCCATTTTCAGTTGACCAATTATTGTTTTTTAATTTCAATTCATTCTCAAACAACAATTTTGCATCTGATATTTCTATTTTTTCAAAGTATTTTGGAAATACCAATTTTATTGTTGGGTTTTTATATAAGCTATTGTTAATATTTGAAGTATCTAATGTTGCTCTTATTTCTACATTTTCATTTACAGTTATTGTAGATAAGTTGTTTTTGCTTATTGTTAATTCTGCTTTTGATATAGGTTCTTTTAAAGCAATTTTTCCCTGTTTTGTTTGTTCTGCCAATTCTGTTTTTCCTATTACGCTTGCATTTATTTCTTTAAATGATTTAATTTCTTCTTTGCTATATCCATTTTCGCCTTTTATTGATTTTTCTACATATATATTCAATGTACCTTCTGTTGTTGGAGCACTTGTTTTTAATGTCAATTTGTTTAAATTTAAGTCTTTACAATCAAATGTATATAAACCATCTTTTAAACTTTGTTTATTTATTGTTCCAACTTTTTCTAGGTTTGGATTAAATATATCTATATATCCTTCTGTTCCCAAAATTTTGTTAAATACATTTTCTGAAACGCTTATCTTAGTTGTATAAATTTCATTTTTACTAGAAACTACTGTGCTATATTCTGTTGTTCCATCTTTGTAATTATCTGCCTCTTGAGTAAATTCTATTGCATTAATTAAATTTGCGTATGCAATGTTAGCTGTATATTTTACTGTATATGATGTTTCAACTTTTTCTTTTGCATTAAAGTTTGCATATATATGCCCCTTACTAATTTCTTTTGTAGCTTCTATATTAAAATCCACAATTTCATTTATTTTCTTTGTAATTTCTGCTTTTCCTGTAAATTCTTGTTCCTTTATTGTTTCTATATTATTATATGCTTCTATTTTTGCTGTAAAATCTGTTGATACATTAAATTTTTCTGTTGAATTTACATAGTCATATATTTCTTTTCCTTCATATTTAAAAGTAACTAAATATTCATCTGTACAATTCTTTTTCCATGTTATGTTGTTATTTTCTAAAATGTTTTCTACCTTTATATCAACTAATTTTGCTTCTTCATTATAGTTCCAGTTAGTTTGTACAAAATCTATTCCATCTTCTTTTCCATTTGTTGCTTTTGTATTGTTTGCCATTACTTTTATATCATTTGGAGTATTTTCATTTATTGTTGGAACTTTTACTTGTAATTCTGTTGTTTTTATTGGTAGATTATTGTTTTCTAATCCTGTTTTAATTTTATATTGTAAAATTACTCCATATTCTTCGCCTAATTTGTAAGGAACATACTTATTAATAGTTGCTTCTGCAACTATTTTTGCTTCTCCATTTAATATTAATTTAACAGTATGTTCTTTTTCTATTGCTATTTCTTTTCCTTTTGCATTTACATATGTACCATCTATTCTAACTTTGCTTTCTTGTATAAAATTGTCTGCTGATACAATATCATCTTTTTTTGGAATTATTGGAAGTTCTATTAATATATTTGAATTTGTATCTAGTTGTTTTAAATATATTTTGTCTTCCTTAATCTCTTGAATGTATTCATTTTCAAATCCAGTTTTCACATTAAAGTTTGCACTAGAAAAACTAACTATTCCATTTTTTAGATAGCCAGCTTCTTTTACTTTAATATTTAAATACATTTTTGCATCTTCTGTATTTACGTCTGATACTATTTCTCTTTTTTCATTTGCAAAGTAAACATCAAATTCTACATTTTGATTACTTGTTGCAGTATCTCTTGCTTCTGTTGCATATGCTATTCCATACATTCCTAATGTTGATAGCTCTGCAAAAAATATTATAAATGTAAGAACTGATGCTAATAATTTTTTTGTAATTTTTTTCATAAAAACCTCCCAATAAAGATTAATATTTTATATATATAATTATGGTTCACCCATATTAATACACTA
>ULVD01013510.1_pt1 | contig 14191 bp, 13 predicted proteins | sample 1959101 | NCBI WGS metagenome assembly ULVD01 (sample SAMEA4835777, study PRJEB28245) | human gut metagenome | biome: gut microbiome; material: fecal sample | place: Denmark | collected 2008
GCTGCGGCACAAAAGTGCCGCAGCCCCGGGTGTGTTTTCCGCAGAAAAGTTCCGCCAGTCGTAACACGGTGATATTATGAAAACTGAGAATTATAAAGTCCGGCATAAAATCCGCCGGCGTGCATAAGCGCCTCGTGATTTCCCTGCTCTATCACATTTCCGTCCTTCATCACAAGTATCAGATCGGCGTTCTGAATGGTTGAGAGACGGTGAGCAATAACAAAGCAGGTGCGCCCCTTCATAAGCCGATGCATTGCCTCCTGTATCTGCTGCTCGGTGCGTGAGTCAACGTTTGAGGTCGCCTCGTCCAGTATCAGCATGGAAGCGTCCGCAAGCATGGCGCGTGCTATGGTTATCAGCTGCTTCTGACCTTTGGAAATTCCCGAGCCGTTGTCGGTCAGCACGGTATCATAGCCCTGCGGCAGAGTTTCAATAAAGGAATCTATATGCGCGGCGCGCGCGGCGGCGTGTATCTCCTCCTCGGAAGCGCCCTCCTTGCCGTAGGCTATGTTCTCGGCAACTGTCCCGCCGAACAGCCATGTATCCTGAAGCACCATCGTATATGCTCCGCGCAGGGATGCACGGGTGACGTTTCGTATCTCGTTGCCGTCGATCAGTATTTTACCTGAATTGACATCGTAAAAACGCATAAGCAGGTTAATGACCGTAGTCTTTCCCGCGCCTGTGGGTCCAACAATGGCTATCGTTGACCCTGCGGCGGCGTCAAGGCTCAGATCCTTGATTATCACCTTTTCGGGGACATATCCGAATCTGACGTGTTCAAGGGATACATCTCCCTTCACATCAGTCAGCACGGCGGCGTCCTTGGCGTCATCCGGCTCGGGAAGCTCGTCGATAAGGCGGAAAACACGCTCCGCGGCGGCAAGCGCCGACTGAAGGTCGGCTAAAATATTTGCAAACTCGTTGATAGGCCCGGCAAATTTGCGTGAGTATTGCACAAATGCCGAAAGGTCACCAAGCTGAAGGAAAATTATCGACGCGGGGGATGTTACCCCGGTAAGCGAGAGCATGAAGAAGATCCCGCCCACCATTATCACAAGCGCAATGGAAAGATTGTTTATGAAGTTGACGGACGGTCCTATCGCTGCGCCGTGATAGTCGGCGTCGTAATACGCCGCGCTGGCGTCATCATTGCGCTCGTCGAACTTACCGACAACGGTCGCCTCACGACCGTAAGCGCGTATGGTTCGCTGACCTGACATCATCTCCTCGGCGTAACCGTTGAGCGCTCCGAGCTTGGCAGAGCGCAGTCTGAAAAGCGGACGCACCCGCTTGCTCTTTATGCGTGTTATGGCTATTGATATCGGCACGGTGACGACGAATATCACAATTATCACCGGGGATATTGATATCATCATTGCCAGCGAAAATACTACCGTAACAACGCTTGAGCATATCTGAAGCAGGTCGTGCGACAGCGAGGCATTTACCATGTCAACATCATACGATATATGACTTATAATGTCTCCGGTCGCATGCGTGTCAAAATATCCGACAGGGAGCTGCATGAGCTTGTTGAATATCTCACGGCGCAGAGTGTATGTTATCTTCTGCCCGAGCTGCACCAGCAGCAGTGCCAGTCCCAATGACAGCACCGCCGCCGCAAAATACGAAAGCACCATAAGCCCCGCGTATTTGAAGACGGCGTCAAAATCCACGTGCCCTGAGCCAAGGTCGATGGCGTTTATCGCCGCGCCCGAAAGCTTCGGTCCGATAAGGGCGAACAGGTTTGAGGACACCATCAGCACAAATGCGGCAAGCACCAGCCATTTGCAACGCCACAGATATCCGCCAAGTCTCAGAAGCACCTTGCGGCGCGTCTTTTTGTCGAGCTTTTTTGCTGCCTGCATATTGTTGGGATTGCTCTGCTGACGGGGGTCGCCCAGCATTGCTTTTCCGCCTCCGCCCATTCCTCCGTTATTCAAGGAAAGCACCTCCCATCTGCGACTGACTTATCTCCCGGTATACCTCACAGTTCTCCATAAGCTCATCGTGAGTGCCCATGCCGATTATTTCTCCCTTGTCAAGCACCAGAATAAGGTCGGAGTTCATAACCGAGCTGACGCGCTGGGCAACGACAATAACGCTTCCTCCCTCAGAGGCTATCTCCTCGCGCAGTGCACGGCGAAGCGCCGCATCTGTCTTGTAGTCAAGCGCCGAGCTTGCGTCGTCGAGCACCAGGATCTGCGGTCTTGCCGCGATTGCGCGGGAAATAAACAGCCTTTGCCGCTGTCCTCCGCTGACGTTTGTTCCCTTGGCGGTAAGACCGTGCTCGTATTTTTCAGGAAAATGGCTGATAAACTCATCCGCCTGAGCGATCTTCGCCGCTCTGACTATATCCTCATGCGACAATCCTCTGCCGAAGTTGATATTTTCCTCAACTGTATCGGCGCAGATGAAATCGTTCTGCATAGCAACGCCGAACATAGAGTGAAGCTCCTCCTTTGGAATCGTCCTTACATCTCTGCCGTCAATTCTGACCGCGCCCTCGCTCACATCGTAAAAACGCATAAGCAGTGAAAGAAGGGTGGTTTTTCCGCTTCCCGTCGCACCGATGATGCCGAGAGTCCCGCCCTTCGGAAGCGAAAAGCTGATGTTTTTAAGCACCTTCCCTTTTCCGTTATAGGCAAAGCTCACGTTATCAAAGACTATTCCGCTTTCGCGTTTGCGCGGATACGCGGATTCCGGCTCTAAAGCAAGATCCTCCGGAGTCTTCAGCACCTCCTCTATACGTTCGGCGGAAGCGCTTGCCTTGGATATTATCAGGAATATACGCGATACCGACATCATCGCCATCGAGATAAGCGTAAAATACTGAATAAACGCGATTATCTTGCCCGGTTCGGAAAGCCCTCCGTTGACGCGGAATGCACCGACAACAACAACGGCGGTTATTCCGAGGTTCATGAACATATTCATAAGGGGATTTGCCAGCGACATTACAGAGTTTGTCTTGCGTTCGGTCGCGGCAAGAGCGGCATTCTCCCGGTCAAAACGGCGGCATTCGTAATCGGTTTTAGAAAGCGCCTTGATAACGCGCACGCCCTGTGCGTCCTCGCGGACTACGCGGGTCATTGAATCCACCGCCTCACGAACACGGGTGTAAAGCGGCAGTCCACGACTTGTAATACCGTATACGGCAATAAAAATGAATGGCAGGACGGCAACCATGACAAGTGTAAGCACCGGGTCAAGCGTTGCGGTGATTGCCAGTCCGCCGATAAGCAGTATAGGCGCACGTACGCCCATGCGCTGCATGGTGTTTATAAAGTTATGTATATTGTAGGTATCTCCGGTAATGCGGCTTTCAAGGCTCTCTATTGTGAAAGAATCCGTCTGCGACGGCGAAAGACGCATTGTACGTTCAAAAAGGTCATGCCGCACTGCGCGCGCCACGTCCTTTGCCGTGCGTGCCGACATGCGGTTTGCAGTGACATTTCCCACGACGCCCAAAAAAGCGCACACTATCATAATAAGTGCCCAGATAACTATCCTGCGGCTGCCGCCCCCAAGGTCGGGCGACGCTTCCCCTCCAAGCGGCTTAATTACGTTCTGTATTATATGACTAAGAATGTACGGCAGCGCAAGCTCCATAAGCGTGCCGACGACCTTTATTGACAGCGACAGACACATGAAACGCCGATGAGGCTTCAGATACGAGAGAATCGTCCTCATGTGACATCATCCTCCGCGTCGAGTGAAACCTTGGCATAGTCCGCTGCTTTTCTGGCAAGGCGGGAGAGCATTGACATGAACATCTCCATCTCCTCCTCGGAAAAATCCTCTGTAAGATAATTGTTCCACTCTCTCAGCATATTCTGCACCGTCGGCAGTATTTCCATTGCCTTTTCGGTCGGGTAGACCTCCGTGACACGTTTGTCAGTGTCCTTCTGACGGCGTTCAACATAACCACATGACTCAAGATACGCAAGATTTCTTGTCACGTTGCTCTTGTTGATATAGATCCGCTTGGCAAGCTTGTCCTGAGATATTCCCGGATGGCGACAGACTGTCATGATATAGCTTGTGTGCGACGCGCCAATGTCTGTACCTTTGAGCTTATCTCCTCGCCATACCGCTCCACAGCGGCTTATGACATTGATATATCGCATAAGTGACGGCATTTTTTCATCACTCCTCTTCCATAGGCAACTGAATTTCGGTACAGGCACTTAAAAAGCCGGGGATACGTCATAAGCGCGATATCCCCGACACATCGTTGCGCCCGCAACCTTCTGTCGATATTATAACACATAACCGCAGAAAAATCAACCCTTTTGCATTATATTGCATACAGGTTATTTTTTATTTTTTCTGAGCCGCACCCGGATTCAGCTCTTTCCGGATGCCCGCTCGTAAGATGAAACGACCTCCGACTCGATCAACGCGGAAAGCTCGTTTTCATGAATAAACTGTATTACCACCCTGGGATTGAATTGACCAAGCCCCTTTTCCGAATATGTCTGGCAGATGCGATATCCCACCTCACCGAATGTATTGGAAAAGTACTCGGAAAAAAGTATTTTGTCCCACTCGTCTCCATCTGGCAACTCGATGAGCACAGGCGGATAGAGCGGCAATTCATGTCTGTATTCGATCTGTGAACAGGTCACATCAATATCATAGCAATGCTCGAAATGAGAATACTTTTTCATCACATTGCTCGGCAATGTGACCGTTCTGTTATGTATCAGCCTTTCAAGCCCCACCTCGCGCGCAAGCGACCTGCCCATAGTAATGTGCGTATAGAAATCAAGCTCCTCCGCCGTAAGCACCGTGCGGCTTTCGGTAAAAGCTTCGGGCAACGCCTCAAACACCGCAAGATATGCATAATACGCACCAAGAGCATTCAGGGAGTTCTCGGTATTGTTGTATAGCTGCCCTGCCCCGCGGGCTTCGGTGAGCGCCCCGGTGAGGTCGAGGAAACAGTCCGCTCCCTCCGCATCCATCCTTTCCGAAAGCCGGGAAAGGCGGGTGTCCGGGCTTATCTCACCGAAAAACGCCGGCAGCTTGTCGCCGTACACCGTCTGCGCGTTGGGAATAACAGCGATCAGATATTCAATGCCGCGGTCTTCAAAAACTTTGTTCCGCTGACTTATCGCTTTCGCAAGCTCACCTATCTCACTGTCGGATACCGCAAATTCACCTATATAGTCGCGTACATAGTCATACCCGTAGTCTGAATCAAAGGCATCAAACAGAAATCCGTCCCTGCCGACAATAATGTTTTCGTCGTCAATTCTTCCGAAAAGAAGAAATTCGTATTTTACGACATTCGCGCGCAGCTCCGGATCGCGGAAAAATATATCGTCAAGCCACCATGCGCCCCCGAAATCATACTCCGCTCCATCGTAATAGTCATCACAAAGCTCACTAATGCCCATAACAGAGGACAATCCGAAATATATCGTGCCGGAAAGCAGAACCCCCATGAACAGTACCGCGCAAATAAGCGCAGAGCCGCGGGTCACGACAAAATTTTCGGCATTGTTCAGCACTTGCTTTTCTTTCATTACACTTCCTCCCCGGCGGGATAAATCTAAAAGGTAATATATTTGAGCGGCTCAGCCGCATACTCAGGATACTGCGGCATTATCACAATAATACTGAAAACAAAAAACAAAAGAAGTCCGCCGCAGTATACGGTGCGTATCACAGCTCCTGCACGCCCACGCGACCAGTCAAAGCCACAGCCATCAAGTATCGCCGGAAGCGCAAGCAATAGCGCCGCTGCAAACACCCACAAATATTCAGTATTGAACAAAGTCAAGTAAAGCCTGTACGACTGGTATGAACCGCGAACGGTCAAAGACGTGAAGTATTCTATCATCTGACCGACCGAGCGAAGCTTGAGCTGAGTCCAAAACAGCGAAACAAGAATTATCGTAACAAATCTTCCGCAGCTTCGCGTAAAGAGATTCCTCCTGATACACGACTCCCCGGTCTTCCCGCACAGATCCGCACGCTCTGCCGCCACAAGCAGCGTAAGCGGCAAAAACGCCAGCAGCATAGGAAGGGACGCCTTGAACCACATGGCGGTAAGCAACGCAATAGTCGCTCCTGCAAGAAACGCCACAGCTTTGGCGCGCGGGTGCTTACCTTTTTTGCTTGCAATACCGTTCAGGAGCTTTTCGAGGGGACCGGCAAAATAATCGTCAAGGAAGCTGTAAAGACTGCCCAAAAAGCGCTTCAGATACTCCGTCGGTGTGCACGCGGCAAACGGATAATGAAAATCCGGCTCAAGGCGTATCCCCATAATAAGCGCCATGCCTCTGCCCATATCGGAATAACCAGAAAAGGCGTAATAAACATTGGCAAGCATCAAAAGAACCAAAAACAAACCGACACCGAGCTTCAGTTCCCCGCCTGACGGTATATTGTCGATAATTCTGTCATATGCGTCCGCCATTATTGCCGCGACTCCGATACGCTTGACAAAGCCTCCGGCAAACAGAACAATGCCGTTAGCGGCATTGTTCAGCGAAAACTCCATTTTCTCCTCGGAGGTGATACGTACAAAGTCCTTGTATTTGATGATCGGTCCTGCTATAAGCACGGGAAAAAAGCCGATGTATAGCAGTGCATCGGCAAAATTTGCAGGCGGCTCGGCATCACCGCGGGATATATCTATCGTCATTGAAATGACAGATAAAAGATAAACCGATACCCCGAGCGGCAAAAAGGTAATGTCATATGCCTCCAGCCACACGCCGCAAAACCGCAAAGCCGCAAACATGGTAACGCATACCGCCACACAGAAGAACATCATCGTCCTTTTCGGCTTTTTGCGGCTGACGTAAACGGCATACGAGGCGCAGTACGCAAAGGTGGCGCTTACCGCCAGAAACAATATGCTTACCGGAGTTTTTTGTTTGCAAGCACATAAAAAAGCACGCCTGAAATAAGTATTGTCCACCGTCGGTAACGCGCCGGAGTCAGTGCCAGTGCCGCCATCATAAGCGGAAGAAATATGAATATAAAAAGCGGTGATGTGAATTGCATTTTATATCTGTCCCGAAATAAATAATACCAATGCAAATAAAAGCGGCTGAAAACAGCATATGCCGAAAAACACCCACGACGCTGTGCGCATCCACCGGTCAACCGGATGCTTTGCCACCGCTACTGCGACGGCAAGTATGATCCCCGTAAGCGCACATATTCCACCGCCAAACGCGGCAGCAACCGTGACCGGAAAAAGAAGTATCCCGAAAATGGCGACAGTGGCTATTGCAAGATGACCTGCCGGACTTACATCTGACGTATCCGACGGCGTCGAGGGAAGACTGCCAAGCACCCCGACGCAAAGCGCCGCGAAAACCGTTGCCAGAACAGCAACGACTGTACAGAAAATGCAGAATCCGAATGCAACCTTAAAGCGTGTCGGAGTCGGCGGACATATGTCCGCCGAAAGCTCCTGTTTTCTCCGCTCCGACATCGCTCAGATAACTGCGGGATCGTCAATCAGCCTCTGAAGCAGCTCCTTTGCCGCAAGAATATCCGCAATCTGCTGATCCCCCTTGATCTCGCGCTCAATGGTGATGGTGCGGTCGTAGCCGATAGATTTCAGCTTTGCAATAAATCTGGGATAGTCCACAAGTCCCTCTCCCATCGGCTTTTCATGACCGAGGTGTCTGCCGTCGGTGGGATACTCGCCGTCCTTGCCGTGTACGCCGCGGACATACTCGCCGAAAACGCCCAGCGCGTCAACAGGATTGCCCTTACCGTACATCAGCAGGTTTGCCGGGTCAAGATTGATCCCGAGGTTTCCCGTGCCCACATCCTCGATAGTGCGGCGCAGAGTGACCGGCGTCTCCTGTCCGGTCTCGAAAAGGAAGTACTGACCGTGAGGCAGCAGTGTCTTACCTATGTATCTCAGCGCGGCTACCAGCTCGTTATACTCGGTAGTCGCAGGATTTTCCGGAAGAAAACCGACGTGAGTCACAACATCCGTGACCTCCATGCGTCGGGCGATCTCTGCTCCGCGAAGCAGCATCCTCAGTCTTTCGGCGCGGTATTCGCGCGGGACAAGCCCCAATGTCAGCGGACCTTCATAGAAGTTCCAGTATGACATTCCGTCCCAGCCGCACCAGAAGGCGCTGACCTCAACGCCGTACTCACGGCAGGCGGCAATGGCGCGATCCGCCATCTCGTCGGTAAGGAAGGCACTGTTCCAGCATTTAAGCTGGCATGTGGGAAGCCCCAGCTCTGCGACACGGCGGATGTTATCCTCCACGTTATTGTTGAGCGATGTGATCACTCCGAGTTTTATCATGGTCAATATTCCTTTCTGTATATGATCTTTTGATTAATTATAACCTACAAAACCGTACAAGTCAACCCTGCGTAAGCCTTTTTTACCATCAGCTTACATAATTTATTGCGGATAATCATCAGAATGCAAGCTCTTTCTCAAGCTCGCCGATAATGTGCGCCAAAGCATGGTCTCGGCAGTCAACAGTAACGCGGTCTGCCACTGCTTTGAGCGGAGGAACGGCGTTCCCAACCGCGTACCCGATATCCGCCACCTTTATCATCGGGATATCATTTTCATAGTCGCCAACGCAAACAAGACGGCTCGCGCCTGTAAATTCCTTTATTCTCAGTACCGCATTTCCTTTCGTGTCATTAGGGCTGTTCAGCTCCACGCCGCGTACCCAGCTGCGTGATACGGCATATGTCCCTGCGGTACGTTCGGTCACATCGGCAAAGATATCATTGCTTGTTTCGGGGGTGACAATAAGAACGACCTTTGAAAGCAGTAAAGGCAGCTTTGCGGCAAGCTCCGCAGCATCGACCGACTCGCCTCTTTTCACCTTTATCAGCTCTTCCGGCGTGTAAAACAGCAGCGATCCTACTCCGCTGTACCTGTCGAAGCATTCAAATGCGAACTTTATCGCCGGGTCGCGCTCAACACCCCCGGAATAATAAAGCCTGCCGCCGCACGGGTCGCCTATGATCGAGCCGTTAAGACCCGCAACCGGCGCATTAGGGCGTATGCGGTCGACAAATTCATCAAACATAAAAATAAATCTGCCGCTTGCAAAAGTAAATCTGCCGCCCTGCTCCTGAAAATACCTTATCGCCCTGCAGTTCTCATCTGAGATCTCCCGGTCTACATAAACTGTTCCGTCAAAGTCGCTGCATATCAGCCATCCGTCAAATTTACCCATTACCTCAACCCTTTTTGTTGTATTATATGACTATTATATCACACGAACGCCCTCTTATCAACACATTTCGAAAAAAACATGTATATGTCGGAGCGCGGGAGGGAAAATAATGTAGAGAATATTATATTAACTCTCCAAAACCTATAACGGAGGTATTCAATGAAAAGCACACAGATAACAGCCTGCCGCGCGCGAGAAATACTTGATTCGCGCGGCAATCCAACAGTAGAAGCGACGGTAATTCTTGCAGACGGAACCGAAGCGCACGCCTCAGTCCCGTCGGGAGCATCGACCGGAATATTTGAAGCGCACGAGCGGCGCGACGGCGACCCCGCGCGCTACGGCGGAAAGGGTGTGCGTGCAGCGGTAGATGGGATCGAGCGTGAGCTGTCCACTGCCCTTTGCGGGATCGACGCGGCGTCGCAGTACGATGTTGACAGCACGATAATCCGAACCGACGGCACTCAGAACAAGGAAAACCTTGGTGCAAACGCCACCCTTGCAGTATCCATTGCCGCCGCCAAAGCCGCCGCCGCACATTTGGGCATTCCCCTTTACCGCTATATCGGCGGTGCGGCGGCGACAAGACTGCCCGTACCGATGCTTAACATCCTGAATGGCGGTGCGCACGCTTCAAACAATATTGAGATACAGGAATTCATGATAGTCCCTGAGGGAATATCCGATTTTGCAGAGGCTATACGCTGTGCCGCGGAGATATATCACGCCCTCAGCAAGCTGCTTGTGCGCCGCGGGCTTTCGGTCGCCGTGGGAGACGAGGGAGGCTTTGCTCCCGATCTGCCCTCCGACGATGAGGCTCTCGAGCTTATCTGCGAAGCTATCGTTGCGGCGGGATATGACACCGACCGCGTAAAAATTGCCCTTGACGCCGCCTCGGGCGAATGGTTTGACGAAAAGGATAGTCTTTACCGTCTGCCAAAGCGCGGTATAACCTACGACCGCTCTGAGTTGTGCGCATATTGGGAGACGCTCACCAAAAGATTTCCGATATGTTCTCTCGAGGATGGGCTTGACCAGCGCGATTTTGAAGGCTGGGCTGACCTTACCCGCCTTATAGGTTCTTCCGTCATGCTTGTGGGAGACGATCTGTTTGTAACAAATGTAAGCCGTCTTGAACAGGGTATAAAAATCGGTGCGGCGAACTCGGTGCTCGTCAAGCCCAACCAGATAGGCACTCTAAGCGAAACGCTCGCGCTTGTTTCCGCCGCGCGCGACGCAGGATATTCCTATATTCTTTCCCATCGTTCCGGTGAGACCGAGGACACGGCACTTGCCGATATAGCGGTCGGAGTCGGCGCGCCATTTATAAAAACCGGCGCACCCTGCCGTGGCGAAAGAGTAGCCAAATACAACCGACTCACCGCCATTGAAGCCGAGCTTGGCTCTGCCGCTTCATACGGCAAAAAACAGATAAGTAAAGCCAAGACCCTGCTTGGCGTATAAACCGCCGACATTCAGACTTTTCTACTGAAAACGCGTTTTTTACGGAAAATAATTTTCCAATCGCGCTAAAACCCCGTGCCGCTGTGCTTTGGCACAGCAGCACGGGGTTTTGATACCGACAGAATTCGCGTCAAGCGTCCTCAGCATCTCAGCGACAAAAGCACGCGGCACATAGCGTCAATATCAGCGCAGGTGTTAAAATATCCAAAGCTCGCCCTGACGCTTCCCTGCTCCTCGCTTCCCAACGCGCGGTGCGCAAGCGGCGCGCAATGATAGCCTCCGCGAGCGCAGACTCCGGCTTTTCCGATGGCGTTTGCCGTGCTGTCCGGTGTTATTCCGTCAAGGCTGAAGCCAAGCACCGGACCGCGCGCCTCCGGGGCATATATCTTTACGCCTCTTATCATTCCGAGCCGCTCAATGGCGTAATCAAAAAGCATCTCCTCGTGGCGGGCGACATTTTCCATCCCGACCGAATCAAGAAAATCCAGCCCAGCGCACAAACCTGCCGCGGCAGGCACATTAAGCGTACCCGCCTCGTATCTCTCGGGCGGATCGGGCGGCATCTCTGTTTCAAAGGACATCGACCCACTGCCACCCTCAAGCAACGGAACCGGGAGATAGCGCCCGCCTAAGATCAGCGCACCGCTGCCCTGCGGTCCGTAAAGTCCCTTGTGTCCCGGAAGCGCCAGCGCATCTATGCACATATTTGCGACATTTATAAGAAAATGCCCCGCCCCCTGAGCACCGTCAACAATAAAGAGGATCTCTCTCCCGCGGCACATTGCCCCTATTTCACGCAGAGGCAGCCTAACCGAGCAGATATTTGACGCGGCGGTACATATCACCGCGCGGGTGCGTCGGCAGATGAGCCGAGATATCCCTGCAAGTATCTCCTCAGCCCCTGCTCCCCCGCGCTCCGCCCCCGTCGGGAAGACAGAATAGTCGGCAAGACCGTCGCGAAGCAGTCTTTCCACCGGTCGCAGTACCGAATTATGTTCAAGATCGGATATTATCAGGTGGATTCGTTCCTGCCCGCGGGCGCAAGCGTCCGCAGATACCAGCCCCTTGATTGCCAGATTCAGCGCGGCGGTTGCGTTTGGCGTCATTATCACATGATCTGCCCCGGGTGCGCCGAAAAATGACGCAAGACGCTCCCGGCACTCAAAAACCTTTCCTGCAGCCGCCATTGCGATAGGATGCGCCCCGCGTCCGGGGTTGCCACAGTATCCCCGCATACAGCGGCACATTTCGTCACACACCCGCGCAGGCTTAGGAAAAGTGGTAGCGGCATTATCCAGATAAACCATCAGCTCAGTATCTCCCTTGTTTTTATTCCGGCATTATCAAACACGGTCATAACGTTCTGAAGCTGTAATGAGGGAAAAGAAACACCCCACGAGCAGCCGCGTCGCGTACGGGAGGAATCCACCTTTACAGTTTCGGCGGATATTGCGGCACCGATAAGCGCCCGCCGCGCGCTCTCCGCCGCAGTGAGAGTCGGAAAAACAGCTATGCTCCGCACCATGCGTACAATCCTTTCCTTTCGGTATTCTTTCTCGCGCATGAGCGCTTTCACTGTCAATATATGCCTGTATTCGTCGAGTTGTGACGAAAGGAAGACGCTCCTCCGACGGCATTGTGCCGTTTTGACGCCTCGCCCAGCGACCCATTATACATAAAAGAGCGGGCTGCCGCATTGGGCGGCAGCCCCGATAAAGGTATTCAGCCAAAGAGATTGTTTGCCGTATGATTCATCCTGTTATTTTCCGGCGGCGCGAAACGGTGAAGATTACAGCAGGGACAACAGCGGCAACAGCCGCGGTAGCTGCAAGTATTTCAGCGCGCGTGCCGTCCGAGTCTCCGGTTTCCGGTGACGTAGCCGCATAATTGAGAATATAATCAAATACATCCCCTCCGGATATGCGCCAGCCGTCCTCGGTGTACACAAGCTCGACCGTAGCGTCCATTCTTATGCTTTTGTCGTAAGGGTAAGGTCGCGTATCCATTCTTTCAAGATCTATAACGCCGACATCTACATTACACTTCACCTGGGCTTCATTGCCGTTCACGGATATGCCGTCAATAGAGAAAACAAAGAATCTCGGCTGAATAAGGAATAATTTATACCACGTACCGTCGCTCCCGCGTCTTATAAGCTCGACGTCAGGACCGCCGGGGACGTGAAAATCCTCCGTCATTTTCTCGGCAAGCTCAAGTGTCACACATTCCTTAAGCCCTTCAAAGGCTTCGGCGCGCCGTCCGCTCAGATCCTTATTACCGTAGTCAATGTAGTAGTAGCATTTTCCGCCAGCGTATGCGACGCCGTTCGAATCGTATCCGAAAAGAACAGTGGGATATACTGTCTGTAATGTGTTGAGGTCATACAGTCCAGTTGTTGAATGACACACCTTCCACATCAGACTTTCGAAAACATCTTCACTCAATTCCGGTACAGATGATCCCGAAGCGCCGGCAGAAAGGCAAGACAAAGATACCATTGAAATTACAGCTATCAATACAATTATTTTTTTCATATCTTACTGCTCCTTAATTATATTTTAATTTACAAGCGGAACTCTGACCACTCCCTGCAACACGGATGTGCTGCTGCTTTGGTATTATACTTCTCTTTTCCGACGGCGCGAAACGGTGAGGATCACCGCGGGAAGGACAGCGGCAACCGCTGCGGTAGCTGCAAGCGTCGCCACACGCGTGCCGTTTTCGTCGCTTGTGTAGGGTGATGTCGCCGCATAATCGCGGGTAAAATCAAATACGTTCCCGCCCGACATCTTCCATCCGTCCTCGGTATACACAAGCTCGACAGTCCACTCGTCCGTAATATATTGAGAATGGGCGGCATTATCCGCCATTAAGTCCAACGCCGTAAATTCGCCTATGAACTTTACACGGGCATTCGTTCCGTCTACCACGATCTCGGTAATATCGCGCTCATAGCAAGGACATATAGTCAGCAGGCTCAATCTGTACCATTTTCCGTCGCTCCCACGTCTTATGAGTTCGACATCCGGACCGCCCGGAACATGATAATCCTCCGCCATGCGCTTTGCAAGTTCGGGTGTCATACATTTCATAAACCTGTCAAGTGCATATTCATAGTATCCGCTAATGTCGGTGTTCTCATAGCATATATAAGTGAATTTCTTTCCATCCGCATAAGGTATTCCATTCGAATCGGTGTCGAAGTCGAACATATCCCCATAATGTTGATGACTGTTTACATCATATATATAACGCGTACCATACCAAAAGCAATCATATATTTCCACAAACGTCTTTTTGTCAAACGTCGGTTGCTCGTTCTCTGCTCCGCATGATATCATACATAACGCGAAAAGCGTTATAACGGCAATAATAATTGTTAAAAAATGTTTTGCTTTCATTACAGTCCCCCTTGATCAGTGTGAAGCAATATATGCGTCTATAGAACCCGAAGAATCAAATCAAAACACCTGCCATGAGACCCTTCTCCGGCGGCGGGAAACGGTGAGAATCACTGCGGGAATGACAGCGGC
>ULVD01013634.1_pt1 | contig 14183 bp, 9 predicted proteins | sample 1959101 | NCBI WGS metagenome assembly ULVD01 (sample SAMEA4835777, study PRJEB28245) | human gut metagenome | biome: gut microbiome; material: fecal sample | place: Denmark | collected 2008
AAAATAAATAGAAGAAACTTTGATATTGATATAGAAGATTATACAGAAGATGAACTTTCTATATTAAAGCAAGAAGTATATAAAACGTCTTTAATGCTTAGAAGTGAAACAGATAATTCTTTAAAAGATAAATTAAATCTTAAGGATTCTTTAAGTGATATAAGTCATCAGTTAAAAACTCCTCTTACGAGTATAACTATTATGATAGATAATATACTTGATAATGAAGAGATGGACTCTAAAACTAGATGTAAGTTCTTAGTAAATATTAAAAGAGAGATAATAAATATTAATTTTTTAGTTCAGAATCTTCTTAAACTTTCTAAGTTTGATGCGAATGTAATAAAATTTAATAATGAAGAAGTATTAATTAAAGATATAGTAGATGAAGCTATTAAGAAAGTTAGTGCTTTAAGTGAATTAAAGGGTGTAAGTATTAAAGTATCTGGAGATAAGGGTTCTACTATAAAATGTGATTTTATGTGGGAAGTAGAGGCTCTATCAAATATAATTAAGAATTCTATTGAACATATAGAAGGGGAAGGGTTTGTAGAAGTAAATTATACTAAGAATAAAGTATATTCTAGGATACTTATTAGAGATAATGGTGTTGGAATAAACGCGGAAGATTTACCATATATATTTGATAGATTTTATAAAGGAAAGAATACTAGTAAAGATAGTGTTGGAATTGGCCTTGCTTTATCAAAGTCAATAATTGAAAAAGATAATGGAAGTATTAGTGTTAAAAGTTCTCCTAAAATTGGTACTATATTTACTATAAAATATTTTGAATAGTGAGGAATTATGAATAGATTTAAAAGTACAAAATTAGCTAGTATATTTGGAATACTTGGTAATATACTTCTTATGATAATTAAAGGAATTGTTGCTTTGTTAACTGGTAGTCAGGCAATGATCGCTGATGCATTTAATAGTGCTGGAGATATATTTTCTTCACTTATGACATATATAGGTAACAAGATATCTAGTAAACCTAGGGATGATGATCATAACTTAGGACATGGTAAAGCTGAATATATATATTCAATGCTTATTAGTATATCTATGATTTTAATGGCTTTATTTATATTAAAAGATTCATTTATTTCATTAATAAAAGGAAAAGAATATGACTTTTCAGTGTGGTTAATAGTTGTATGTATAATTACAATAATTATTAAGTTTAGTTTATATATTTATACTAGTAAAGTGTATAAGAAATATAATAATTTACTTGTTAAAGCTAATTCAAGAGATCACTTTAATGATATGATTATTACTAGTGTAAACTTAGTGTCATGTATATTATCGATATATGGAATATACTTTTTAGATGGAGTAGTTGGTATTATAATATCAGTTTGGATTATATATACATCTATAAAACTATTTATTGAAAGTTATAATGTTTTGATGGATAAGTCAATATCTATAGAAACAAAAAATGAAGTATATGAAATAATAGATAGACATAAAGAAATAAAAAAAGTATTTCATTTTAATTCAACGCCAGTAGGATACAAGTATCAAATAAGTTTTACTATATATGTAGATGGAAATATGAGTACTTTTGATAGTCATGATATAGCAAATAAACTTGAAAAAGAAATCGTTAAAGAGATAGATGAAATATACTTGGTTATAATTCATGTTAACCCAATTTAGGAGGATTTATGAATTTTTTAGAAATATTACTTATTAGTGTGTCACTTGCGGCTGATGCTTTTGCGGTTAGTGTATGTAAAGGACTTTCTTTAAAGAAAATTAAAGTTAATGATGCAGTTAAGATTGGTATATGGTTTGGTGTTTTTCAAGCATTGATGCCTACGATTGGATTCTTTTTAGGAGATGCTTCCCGTCATATAATAACAAGCATAGATCATTGGATAGCATTTATATTATTAGTGTTTATTGGTGGTAAGATGGTTGTTGAGTCACGTTCTAAGAGTGAAAAAGTAGATAGTGATTTAGGGGTTAGAACTATGTTGATGCTATCTATTGCGACAAGTATAGATGCTTTAGTAGTAGGGATTGCTTATGTTTGTGCTTATGGTAGTAAGAATGCGGTTGTTACTTTTCCAATGATAGGTATTATTACATTTATTCTATCAGTAGTTGGTGTTTACATAGGAAATAAGTTTGGTAGTAAATACAAGAGTGTGGCTGAGTTAACTGGAGGAATTATTCTTATACTTTTAGGTGTTCAGATTTTACTTGAACATTTAGGAGTTTTATAAAAAAACTATAAAATATATTTAAAATATTGTATAATAAAGTAGAGGTGAAGGATATGAAAAAAGTAAATACTGTTATAATAGGAATTTTATTTATAATAGTTGGTGTTATTATTGGTCTTAATTCATTTGGAATTACTAGTATTAATATATTCTTTGATGGATGGTGGACTTTATTTATTATAATTCCTGCGATTAATGGAATTATTGGTGATGATGAAAAACTTGGTAGTATTATATGGCTGGTAGTTGGAATTATTCTTTTATTAGGATGTCAAGATATGATTAGTTTTAGTTTCATATGGAAATTAATGTTACCGCTAATCTTAGTGTTTATTGGACTTTTTATTATGTTTGGCAATAATGATAAAAAAGAAAAGTCTAATAATAAAGGTCGCGAATTTTGTGCTTGTTTTAGTGGACAAACTGTAAAATTCGATGATCAAGATTTTAAAGGTGCTGAAGTAAATGGTATATTTGGTGGTATTACTCTTGATCTTAGAAATGCTAAAATTAAAGATGGAAGTGTAATAGATGCTGCTGCTGTATTTGGTGGCGTTACTATACTTATACCAGAAGACTTAAAAGTTGAAATTAAATCAACATCAGTATTCGGTGGAGTAACTGATAAAACAAAGACTAGAGAAAAGAAAGATAAAACAACATTATATGTTAACGGAAGTGCTATATTTGGTGGAGTAGAAATTAAATGACAAATGGCCAAAAGATAATAAAATATTGTGCTCTTACTTTAGCAATTCTATTAATAGTTGGTATTTTTGGTGCTATAGTTAGTTTTGTTATAAATATAATTGATTCTTTTACTCCTAGACTTTATGATGAAAAAAATACATATATTTATACTGAAACTAAAGAGCAAGAAATAAATTCTTTAGAAATTAAATTAAAGATAAGTAGTTTAAAAATAGTTAGTGGAGATTTTTTTTCAATAGAAACTAATAATAAAAATATTAATTATAGTGTGAATGAAGATAAAATTACTATAAAAGAAAAAAGAAATTTAAATTTTAAAGATTCTAAAGTGATAATAACTGTACCTGAAGATAAAATATTTGATAGTGTTATTATTGATACTGGTGCTGGTAATATAGATGCTGATAATTTTAGTTCTATATACTTAAAAATAGATGGTGGAATGGGTGATATTACTTTTAATAATTTGAGTGTTACTGAAGAAATTAAAATTGAAATTGGAGTAGGTAATATAGAACTATTAGATTCTCAAATAAATAATCTAGAATTTGATGGTGATGTTGGTAACTTTAGATTTGAAGGCGATTTATTTGGAAAAAGTGATTTTGATACTGGTATTGGCGATATATATGTAGAAATCAATAGTGATTTAGAAGATTATACTGTAGAGGTAGATAAAAGTATTGGAAATATAATTATTAATGACGAAAAAATAAATTCTAATTATAGAAATAATAAAGAGTCGTCTAAATCTATATTAATAGATGGTGGTATAGGAAATATAACTTTAAAAACTAGAAAGAATATTAAGTAGAGTGAACTCTACTTTTTATTTACAAAAATTAGTTTGTGTGATACAATACGCATGTTTTAAATTAACAATTTAAGTTGGTTTTATGTACAAGTCTAGAAATGTAGTTAAAACATTATATGTAGTATTAAGTAATTATATTTATGAATAAGGTTGATAAAGCATTTAATGAGTTTGAAAGTTATGATTTATGAATCATACATTTAAGATATAGTGTAAATTTAGATGAAAATAATAATAAAAAACTAATTTTAGATTAGGAGGTAATAATTATGAATGATCAGAAAGAATTTTTTGAATCATTAAATAATAGTAAAAATAAGGCATTATTTTCAAGAATGAAAAATGGAGATATTGGTGTTCGTGATGAAATAATACTTAGTAATTTAAATTTAGTTAGATATATTATTAATAAGAAATTTATGAATACTTCTTTTGATTATAAAGATTTAGAGAGTGTAGGAATAATTGGTCTTATAAAGGCTGTAGATGCTTTTGATGCGGATAAAGGTTTTAAGTTTTCTACTTATGCAATTACTTGTATTGAAAATGAAATACTTATGCTTTTCCGTAAGAACTATAGTGGTGAAATAAGTTATGATGCTCCACTTTATATTGATAAAGATGGACAAGTGTTGCGCTATAGTGATATTATTGCTGATGAGAATGTTAATGTTTCAGAAGAAGTATCTAATAATGATCTTGGAAATCTTATGTTTAGATTTATTTGTGAAATTGAAAATAATAGAGATCGTGAAATTATTAAAAGAGCGTATGGTTTTGGATGTACTTATATGAATCAGGTAGAGTTAAGCAAAAAATTTAATTTATCACAAGGTTATATATCTAAACTGATTGTTAAATACACAAGAGAAATTGCTTCTAAATTATTAGATAGTGGAGCGATAGTTTTAACTGAGGCACAAATTAAGAAACTAAAAATAATTGTTAATTCTTCTCTTAAAAATAATATTAAAAGAAAACCTATTTCTTATAAAAATAAATCTAGTAATCTTTCGTTATTTGATAGATTTAGTGAGTATACTGCAGAAGAAATAATGCAAGTTTTTGATAGTTTAACTGAAAAAGATAAAGAGTTATTGTATCAGAAATTTGGAGAAAAATTAGATACTTTTGTTAGTAATGATGTATGTAAATGGGATAAAGATACACGTGGATATTTCTTTTCAGGATTGTTATATAAAATAGAAAGAAGACTAAAAAAATTAAAAAGCAATGAACCTATAACTGGTCTTAAGCCAAAGACTATGTATGAATTTTTTAAAGAATATACACCTGATGAAATAAATAGTGTTGTTAAAACTTTAACTGATGATGAAATTAAAATATTACATACTAAATTTGGTGATGATTTTATAAGTCCAGTTCAAAATAATTCTTTAAGTGTTGATATAAGAAATATATTTTATTATAATGTGTCTACGAAAATTAAAAGAAGACTAGCAAAAGCAAGAAAAAAAGAAAAAGAATTAAATGAGAAAAATCTAGTAGAATATTTGAGAAAAAGTGATTTTAATGATATGTTTAGTGATTTAAGCACTAGAGATGCATTAATAATATCTATGAGATTTGGTTTTATTGATGACAAGTGTTATTCTTTGGAAGAAATTAGTGATACACTTAAAATTAGTAAGAAGGATGTTATCAAATCAATTAGAGACACTTTAGTATTTTATAACAAAGAATATAATCCTGATGTTGATATTTCATCTGAAGAAGTAAAATATATATTAAAAATGAAGAAAGGTTAAAATTATGAAGAGAAAAATATATATGAATGTTTCAATGAATATACTTTTGATGAAGTTAATACTGTTATAGATCATTTGAATGAAAAAGATATAATGTTATTACATATAAGATACGGTGAAAATTTAAGAGGAAATACATTAAGTAGTGAATGGCATAGTAAATATAATTACGACTTTTATAATAAGTTAATACCTAAGATGAAAAGAAATTAGAAAAGATGAGAATTCATAAATTTAATGGTAAAAGTTTAGATTTTAGTAAAGAAGATGAGTCAGTAAATAAAGAATTTTTTAATTTTTTGAAAGATAGTGAAATTAGAAATATATTTTCTTTATTAGAGCCATATAAAGCATTTATAATAAGTTTGAGATTTGGATATATTGATGGTAAATGTTATAGTGTAGAGGAAATAAGCGAAAAGTTAAAAATTAGTCCTAAAACTGTAATTAAAAATATTAGAGATGGGGTAATAACATATAGAGATTTAGTTAATAAAAATGTACAAATTGAAATTGATTCTATAGGTGATGAAGTAATGAAACTATGTTTAAAGAATGAGTCTAATAATTAGACTTTTTTCTTATGTAAACAGCTTTCGTTTAGTTTACATTTTTTATACAATTTGATATAATTTAAGATGATATATTGCTAAGGAGGTAAAGTATGCTAGAACTAAAAAACATTAAAAAGAGTTATGAAATGAATGATTTTAAGCAGAAGGCTCTTGATGGTGTTAGTTTATCTTTTAGAGAATGTGAATTTGCATCTATACTTGGTCCTTCAGGTAGTGGTAAAACTACACTTTTAAATATTATTGGTGGTTTAGATCAATATACTAGTGGTGACTTGATAATAAATGGTATAAGCACTAAATTATATAAAGATAGAGATTGGGATGCTTATAGAAATTATAGAGTAGGTTTTGTATTTCAAAGTTATAATTTGATTAGTCATCAGTCTATACTCTCTAATGTAGAACTTGCTTTAACTTTATCTGGTGTTTCTTCTCGCGAAAGAAAAGAAAGAGCAAGGGAAGTATTAATTAAAGTTGGGTTAAAAGAACATATAGATAAAAAACCTAGTCAATTAAGTGGTGGCCAAATGCAGAGAGTTGCAATAGCTCGTGCTTTAGTAAATGACCCTGATATAATACTAGCGGATGAACCAACTGGTGCGTTAGATTCTGAAACATCTATACAAATAATGGAAATATTAAAGAATGTTTCTAAAGAAAAATTAGTTATTATGGTTACACATAATCCTGATCTTGCGAAAGAATATAGTACAAGAATAATTAAACTTAAAGATGGTAAAATTACTGATGACTCCAATCCGTATAAAAGTGAAAAAAATAAAATTATAAGAACTGATGAAGGAGAACATAGAACCTCTATGTCTTTAATAACTGCACTTGGACTTTCTTTTAATAACTTAATGACTAAAAAAGGAAGAACTGTTTTAGTATCTTTTGCTGGTAGTATTGGTATTATTGGTATAGCCTTAATACTTGCTTTATCAAATGGTTTTCAAAATTATATAGATAGTATACAAGAAGATACTTTATCATCGTATCCTCTTACTATAACTAGTAGTTCTGCTGATATGACATCATTATTCTTATCGATGATGGACTCAAATGAAGAAGGAAAAGATGGTGTTATAGAGGAAAAACAATATATGACTAATATGTTTGGTAGTATGTCAGTAAATGACCTTAAGAGTTTTAAAAAATATTATGAAAAAGAAGATAATTCTATAATGAAAGATATAGCTAGTATTAAGTATGGATATAGTATAAGTCCTAATATATATACAATTGATACTAATGATAAACTAACTAAACTTAACCCTAGTTCTCTTATGAGTACAATGTATAGTTCTAGTATGTCTATGTCAGTTTCAGCTTTTAGTAGTGTATTTACTCAAATGGTTGATGACACTGATAAATTAAATAGTCAATATGATGTTTTAGAAGGTAAATGGCCAGAAAAATATAATGAAATGGTTATAGTTTTATCAGATCCATACTCAATATCAGATTTGCTTGTTTATTCTCTTGGACTTAGAGATATGAATGAACTAACTGATATGATTACTAAAGTTATGTCTGGTGAAGATGTTAAAATAAGTCATGAATCATATAAATTTACGTATAAAGATTTAATGAATATTAAATTAAAACTTATAAATCAAAGTGATACTTATAAATATAACTCTAAATATCAAACATATGAAGATATGAGTGATGATGAAACATATATGAAAGATTTATATGATAAAAGTGAAGATTTGAAGATTGTTGGCGTTGTTGCTCCTAAAAAGGGTGTAACATCTAAATCTTTGAATCCAGGAGTTGCTTATAAAAAAGAATTAATATATCATATAGTTGATTATGCTAAAAATAGTAAGATTGTTAAAACTCAATTATATAGAGAAGATATTGATGTGTTTTCTAATAAAAGATTTGATGATGAAAGTAAACAGTCTAATTTAAATTTTGAAGATATGATTAGTGTAGATGAAGATATGTTAAAGAGTGCTTTTGGTGTTAATATTGATCAAAATGATATAAAAAATACAACAACTAATTATATGAATAAAATATCAAGTAATATAACAGTTGATACAAGTACTGCTAAAGGGAACTTTATGAATGGTCTTACTAACTTAATAAGTGGTATGCTTACTGATTATAAAAATAATCCTTTAGAAAAAAATAATAATAAACCTGTTATATATATGAAAGATATTGATAATATAGTAAATTCTTATATAAGTAATAGTGGTACATCTAAGATATTTAAATCTTTAGAAGAGTCATATGTAATACCTAGTGATGTATTTAAAAGTACATATCAAAAATTATTAGTTGGATATCTACAGATGTATGTAGGAATTGCTTCACAAAGTGGATTGATGGTAGGGGACGCAACTAATATCGGTGCATATCTTGATGATGATATAAGCAGTAGTGTTACTGAAAACTATATGGGAAGTGAGACAATAATTGCTGCTGGTGAAGGATTTGCTAGTAAGATGACAGAAGCTTCTATGCAAAAAAATATACTTACTGAAGTAGGAAATTTAACTGGAAGTTTAGTTAGTAAATTCTCTAATGCATTTAATGTAGACTCAAGTAAAATAGTAGGTGCTTTTAAGTTCAATTTAGATGAAGATGAACTAAAAAGACTTATGTCTTCTATGATGACTAAGAAAGAATCAAGTTACTCAAATAATCTTATTAATTTAGGCTATCAAGATTTAGAAGAACCTACGATGATATCGTTTTACTTTAATTCATTTGATTCAAAAGAAAATTTTATAAAATATTTAGATAACTATAATGAAAAAATGAAAAACAGTAATAAAGAAGATAAAGAAATTAAATATACTGATACTACTGGTATACTTATGTCTTCTGTTAAAAAGGTAGTGAACACTGTTAGTTATGTTTTAATAGCATTTGTTTCTATTTCACTTGTTGTTTCTAGTATTATGATAGCTATTATTACATATATTAGTGTTCTTGAGAGAACCAAAGAGATTGGTATTTTAAGGGCTGTTGGTGCTAGTAAAAGTGATATATCTCATGTATTTAATGCTGAAACATTTATAGAAGGACTTATATCTGGTATATTTGGTATTGGAATTACATTGCTTTTATGTATACCTATAAATATAGTTATTGAACACTTTATAAGTGTTAGTAATCTTGCGACACTTCCATTTGTAGGAGCAGTACTTCTTATTATACTTAGTGTTGTTCTTACATTAATAGCTGGTATAATACCATCTAAGATGGCTAGTCGTAAAGATCCAGTTGAAGCACTTAGAACAGAATAGTTTGACAACTATAAAAATAAGATGTATAATTTTAATAGTTTTGTTGATGAAGATGTTACCACAGTAGTGATATAAAACTCTATACAGGAATTAATAGCCATTGACTGAGAGCTATTATTAGAACTATATTCATGAATTTCAATAACTGAGTCAAATCGTGATGAGCGTTATTCTATAGAGTGCTAAATATTTAGAACAAAGGTGGTACCGCGGATTTAATAGTGATTCGTCCTTTATGGATGAACACTATTTTTTTATATAAGAAAGGAAGAAGTTATGAAAGAAAAATTAGAACAAATTAAAGAAAATAGCTTAAAGAAGATTAATGAATGTAAGACTACTTCTGAACTTCAAGAAGTTATGAAAGAACTTACTGGTAAAAAGAGTGAACTTACTGAAATAATGAAATCTATGGGTAGCTTAGAGGCTGATGAAAGACGTGAAATAGGTATGATTACTACTGAAATTAAAAAAGTAGTAGCTGAAGCTAATCAAAAGAAACAAGATGAATTAGTTTCACTTCAAAGTGTACTTGATAGTCCTATGGATTTAACTTTACCTGGCACAGAAATAAATGGTGGAGCATTACATCCTATAACTCAAATGTGTTATGACCTAAACCAAGCATTCTTATCACTTGGATTTGAAGTTTATAGTGAAGATGATATAAGTAGTGAAAAGTATGCATTTGATAACTTAAATTTCCCAGAAGATCATCCAGCAAGACAATCTATGGATACATTCTGGGTAGAAGGAACAGAAGATAAATGTGGATGTGAAAGATTATGCTTAAGACCACATTTAACTGGTGGAAGTGTTAGATATTTACTTAAACATGGAGCTCCTGCTAGATTTGTATATCCTGGTAGAGTTTATAGAAATGAAAATACTGATGCTAGACATGAAAGAGCATTCTTCCAATATGAAGCATTAATAGTAGATAAGAACATTTCATTCTCTGAAGGAGTTGTTATGATTCAAACTATACTTGAAAAAGTATTTGGAAGAAAGATTAATACTCGTATGAGAGAAGGATTCTTCCCATTTACTGAACCTGGATATGAAATAGATATGGAATGTTTAGTTTGTGGTGGTAAAGGATGCAAAGTATGTAATCATAATGGATGGATTGAAGTTATGCCAGGTGGTGTAATACATCCAAATGTACTTAAAAGTGCTGGACTAGATCCTGAAGAATGGACAGGGTTCTATATAAATATTGGTCTTGATAGACTTGTTATGATGAGATATGGAGTAGATGATGTTAGATTATTCCATAGTGCAGACTTAAGATTCTTAAGTCAATTTAAGTAGGAGGTGTAAAAGTATGAAAATATCATTAAATTGGGTAAAAAAATATGTTGATTTACCTGAAAATATAACTACAAAACAAATGACAGAAGACTTAACTTTAAGAACAGTTGAAGTTGAAGGATATGAAAATACTGAAGAAAAGTTCCATGATATTATTGTTGGTAAAGTTGTTGAAGTTAATGAACATCCTAATGCTGATAAATTAAGAGTTTGTAAAGTAGATATAGGTAATGGTGAAATAAAACAAATCGTATGTGGTGGATGTAATTTATATCCAAATGAAATGGTTGTTGTATGTAAACCAGGTGCTGAAGTTTATTGGCATGGTGAAAGTGAACTTATGAAGATTAAAGACTCTAAAGTACGTGGAGTTGACTCATATGGTATGATTTGTGGAGCTGAAGAAGTATATTTAGAGAATATTTTTCCTGCTAAAAGTGAAGATGAAATTGTTGATTTAGCTGGAATAGATTGTTATCCAGGACAAAGTATAACTGAAATTATTGATATGAAAGACGTTGTACTTGAAATAGATAATAAGTCACTTACTAATAGACCTGATTTATGGGGACATTATGGTATTGCTCGTGAACTTAGTGCAATCTATGATGTAGATTTAAAACCAATTGAAAAAGTAGAACTTGATAGTAAATTACCAAAGTATGATGTAGAAATTGAGGACTCTTCTAAGTGTCAAAGATATGTTGCTGTAGAAATAGATAATGTATATGAAAAGAGAAGTCCATTATGGATGCAATCTGCTATTATTAAGGGTGGTATGAGACCTATTAATGCTATAGTTGATATTACTAATTATGTTATGATGGCTGTTGGACAACCATTACATGCATTTGATAAAACACACGTAGATGGAAATAAAATTATAGTTAGAAATGCTCGTGAAGGAGAAGAATTGTTATTACTTGATAATAATTCTATTGAGCTTACTACTGATGACTTAGTAATAAGTGATATTAATGATGCAATGGCTCTTGCTGGTATACGTGGTGGAAAGAAGGATTCAATTCTTCCTGAAACTACTAGTGTTGTACTAGAAGTAGCTAACTTTACAGCTAAAACTATTCGTAAGACTGGTAAAAGATTTGATGAAAAAACTGATGCATCTATTCGTTATGAAAAGAATATTGATACACAAAGAGTTGATGAAGGACTTAACTTAGCACTTTCATTATTCAAAGAAATATTCCCAGAATCTAAAGTAGTAGCATTTAATGATGTATATCCAGTAGAAACTAAAAATGAAAAGATTGATGTAAGTGAAGAATTCTTAGATACTAGACTTGGTAAAAAGATAGATAAAGAAACTATTACTCGTGTACTTACTCGTTTAGGATACGAAGTTAAATATAAAAATGGGGTATATAGTGTAGTGGTTCCAACTTATAGAAGTACAGGAGATGTTTCATTAAAAGATGACGTTATGGGTGATATAGCTAGACTTTTAAGTTTTGAAAGCTTTGAAGCACAACCACTTACTATAAGTTTCGATCATGCTGTTTTACAAAATAAAGTATTACTTGAAACTAGAATTAAAGAATATTTATCTAGTAGATGTGGATTCTATGAAATATTTACTTATCCTTGGATAAATGAAAAATATATTAATGCTGCTTCTATTAATAAAGAAGATAGTATTAAACTAGCAACACCACCTTCACCAGAAGAAGCATATTTAAGAAGTTCTTTAGTTCCTGGTATGTTAGAAGCAATAAGTAAAAACTTAAGATATTTTGATAACTTTAAGATGTTTGAAATGGCTCAAGTATTTAGTAAGGGTGAATATCATGAATCAAGTGAAGATGAAACTTTACCAATACATAGAAAAATGTTAACTGGATCTATAGTAGGAAACGATTCTAAAAAAATATTCTATGAATTAAAAGGTGTTATTGAAAATCTTGCTAGATATAATCATATGAAGGAATTAACTTTCAGTACTGAATGTGATAAACCAAGTTGGGCTGATATAAATGCATATTTAGCTATTAAATTAAATAATGAAGTTATTGGTTATATAGGACTATTAAGCGTTAAAGCTATGAGTGATGCTAAGATTAAGAGAACAAACGCTGCTATATTTGAAATAGATAGTGATAAATTTGTACCACTTGAATCTAGAACTAATAAATTTAAACATATACCAGTTCTTCCATCAGTTGAAAAAGATTTATCTTTAATAGTTGATGAAAATATTACATGGGCTGAAATGACTAAATATATTAGAAGTAAAGCTAGTAGTATTAAGTTTATTGAAGAATATAGAGGTAATCAAATACCTGAAGGTAAGAAATCTATAATGCTTAGAGTTACTTTTGATTCAGGAGATACAACTTTAACAAGTGAAGAAATTAATACTAAGTTAGACGCTATAATTAGAACACTTAATAAGATGTGTGGAGCTGTACTTAGAGAAGAATAATACATAATAAAAGAGGAATAAATCCTCTTTTTGTTTTACCATATTTCTGTATATTTTCCATCTTCTTTGTAATATGAATCCATTAAGACAACATGTGGGAATTTAGTTGGCATGTAAGATTTTGATACTTTCGTAACAGTAACTCCCTTATCATCATACCATATTGCTTGAGCTACATAATAGTTATCTTCATCAATACCAATAATTATACCTATGTGACCAGTTGCTTCATAATTGTGTACTAAATCTCCGGCTTTAATTTTGTTAGATTCTATTAAAGATTTTGTTACTTTTTTAAGTTCTCCTAAATCTGTTAAGTTTCTTGTACTTGTGAATCCTGCTCCTATATCTCCTGGGTTAAATCCACCATTTAATAGTGCCCAACTTACAAATCCACTACAGTCAAGACCGTTATTTGTTTTTTTTCTGACAGGACTACTATATAGTTTACATCCCCATGCTTTAGGACCACTTCCACTTTTAGAGATGGAAGAGTATCTACTACTATTTAAATAGAGCCCTTCATGATAATATCTTCCTTCACCATCTATTTTATTAGTTCCAAGTCTACCATTTTCATAAAAATATTCTATTTTATAAGGAAAATGTAGTGTTAAGAATCTTGCTGCTTCTACTACGCCAGCTCTTGTTTTATTTCCAACTTCATTAACTTTTTCTTTTAATATTTCATCAAGTAAATCATTTTCAGTTTCAGATATTTTGTCACATGATAGATTTTCTTTGCCTGTTAAAGGTGTAGTAGGTACATAAAATTCTGAAGTTGTTACTTCGATTGTTTTGTTTATTTCTAGTCCTTCTATTTCTATATTTGATTTACCACTTTTAATTGGTTTGATTTTTAAATCATTTAATTCTATGTATTCATTATTTACTTCTATAGATATTTCTTTTTTATTTCCTATATAAATAATTGGAAGATCTTGTTCTTCTTTATATGCTGGATAGAATTTTTCTTTTTCTATAGATAAATATTCTAGATGTAGGTTATTATAAAGAATTTTCTTGTCATTTTTAATATATAAATTATTAT
>ULVD01042301.1_pt1 | contig 14141 bp, 8 predicted proteins | sample 1959101 | NCBI WGS metagenome assembly ULVD01 (sample SAMEA4835777, study PRJEB28245) | human gut metagenome | biome: gut microbiome; material: fecal sample | place: Denmark | collected 2008
CAGAGAATAGGGAAGACTGCTGAGAGGAAACTGTTCCGTTTTATAGCATTTATAGAGGAGATAAAAATGACTAACAAGAGAACAGTCTATGGAAAGAAGCTGCTGACTGCTGCTGTATTGGTATCCATGTTGCCGGGGGGGCTTGCGTTTGCCGAAGAAGCCCTTCCACTGTATACGCTCGATGCTGTCGTCGTCACAGCGACGCGCACAGAGAATGATGTGAAGAATGTGCCGGCGTCTACGCAGATCATCACGAGCTCGGATATCAAGAAGAGCGGTGCGACGAATTTGCGGGATGCGATCACAGACTTTGCGAATATCACCATGACGAAAAAGGTGCGTGGCGGCGGTCATGAGATCATCGTCCGCGGGATGAGTACGGATAAGTCGCTCATCATGGTGAATGGGCATCGCGTAGCGAATGAAGCGGATGGCTCGGGCCTCGGGAATGCAAATGCGCTCGACCGCATCAATGTAGATAATATCGAGAAAATTGAGATCGTCAAGGGTCCTTCAAGTGCGCTGTATGGTTCAGAGGCCATGGGCGGTGTCATCAATATCATTACGAAGGGATCGAAAGAGGCAGAAGTACGCACGGGGCTCGTGAACAGCAGTGAAGATTTCACGAACTGGTGGCATTTGGACTCTGGGGAGATCGGGAAATTCTCTGCAACGCTGGATATGCGGTTCAATCGGGAAAGAACAGATCGGGATGAAAATAGCGTATGGACGAATTATCATGGGACAGCGCAGACCTATAATTTTGATGCGAAGTATCATTTCAACGACCATAACTATTTGAATTTCTATGCAGATGCCTTCTCTCAGAATCAGACGAAAGAGGGGGACGGCAAGGAATTTGTCACTGTTCCGCCTATGATGGTGCAGGGGATCTGGTCAGGAATGCTTCATCAGTCGGGGAGAGCACCGGAGATCTATGGATACAAGGTCAGCAAAGGCGATGGAAATGCGCACTACAACCAGAAAACGTATGGCCTTAGCTGGAATGGATCGACAAGTCGAAATGACTGGCAGATCCAGACGTATCTCAGTAAATTTAAATGGAGCAACAACACGACCACCAAAGTATCCTCAATTCCGACTTCGGATAGCCGCTACTCCGGTATGATCCTAGGTATGATGAATGGGAGAGGCGGGTATGAATTCAATACCAATTCCAATAAGCTTTGGGCGATCGAAGGCAGAGATTCTATGCGTATCAATGATCAGCATAGACTGACGTTTGGCGCAGAATACACGAAGAATAAAGTATATGGTACGAATCTCGGAGATGCAGCAGAAAATGTGGGGAGTATTACGCAGAATGGGCTGACGAATAAGGTCTCTGAGAAGGAAATCAGTACCTATGCAGCGTATCTGCAGGATGAGATCAGCATCGGCAAGTGGTTCATTGTTCCTGCTGTCCGTTATGACCATCACAGCATGTTCGGAAGCCATACTTCTCCAAAGCTGGGTGTCACCTACAAGGCAGATGATTCTTTCCGCATCAAAGCCAATTACGGGAAGGGCTTCAAGGCGCCTACCATTCCGCAGTTGTACTACCACTTCACGATGGATATGGCCGGCAATAAGGTTACTCTGCTTGGCAACCCGAATCTGAAACCGGAAACATCGAGCAGTTGGGATATCGGCTTTGAAAAAGAATGGGATACAGTCAATACCTCGCTGACGTATTTCCATACGACGGCGGATAATCTGATCCAATATAGAAAAATCTCGACGATGGGGAATACATCCAGAAGTGAAAATATCGAAAAGGCTAAATTCAATGGCCTTGAGCATACCTTGGGCGTCAAGATCAATGATCGCTGGAATTTCAAGGTGAATTCGACGTGGCTGTTTGATGCCAAACAGCGCGGGGAAGGTTCGAATTGGAGAGATCTGGAGCAGAGAAGCAAGCTGTCGCAGGTATATTCGCTGTCCTATGATGATGGCAAAGATATCGGATGGAGTGCTCTCTTATGGGATGAACTGAATTATAAATATGCAACGCCTGTTCAGGGAAGGAATTCTCTTTCTGCTGGTCCGCGAAAGACGTATCATACGCTGAATTTCACCTTGACGCGTAAGCTGAATAAAGACACACGTATTTATGGCAGCGTACAGAATATCTTCGATAAAGTGGATACAGACTGCTATCTGGATGGACGCTACTGGTCTCTCGGCTGGGAGCATAAGTTCTAAGAGGAGGAGCTATGAGGAAGTGGCTCGCGCTCTGCTTGCTGCTCTTCCTATCGGTCGCTTCGGGCTGCGGATTTCCTCAGGCGACGGGAGGACACACAGAGACTTTCTATCGCATGACGGATGCTGTGGGAAGAGAAGTGGTGCTTGCAAAGAAGCCGGAGCGGATCATTATTCTCGCACCGTCGTTTCTGAATATCATGCATGCGGTGGGGGGAGACTTCATCGCCTGGGCGGACAGCCCGGGGGACAAGGCGCCTTCCTATGCGGCGGGGAAGAAGACGGTGGGATACACGTTTCAGGTCAATGCGGAGGCGGTGATTTCCGAGAAACCGGATCTGGTGATCGGTCTGCACGGGCTGCATGACAGGTTTACGGAAGTGATGAAGCAGAATGGGATCCCTTTCATGCTGCTTTCTGCATCTTCTTTGGAGGATGTAGAGCGCGCTGCGGAGGTCCTGGGTGATGTGACGGGGCATCATGCGGAAGGCGTGAAGGCGAGGGATCAGCTCAGGAAGGACATGGAGAGTGTGGTGTCCGGCCTGTCTCTTAAGGAGTATACGTGTGCGATCCTTCATGGGACGCCGCACTCGGTGACGCTGGAAGGAAAGGGGACGATAGCGACGGAAACGGCAGCGCTTCTTCATATCCGCAATGTATTTGTGTTGGACAATGACCGAGATATGAAGCTGCCGCCTTTCAGTCTGGAGACGTTGGTCGCAAAGGACCCGGATATTATTTTCCTGACGACGATGGTGATGCCGGGACAGCAGCAGGAGGCGTTTCGAAAGTCCTTGATGGAACAGCCTGCCTGGGCAGGGATGCGTGCAGTGAAGGCAGGGCGTGTGTACTTCCTTCCGCAGAAACTGTTTCTGTCGAGTCCCGGTATGGAGTATCCGAAGGCGCTTTCCTATATGGCGGATGTAGTATATGGAGGGCAGCGATGATTTCTTATGAGAAGAATATAGAGTCTATGTACCGGGAACCGGTGTATGCTACGGGCGGCGGGACGCGTCGCACGGCTTGGGATATCGAGTGGCAGGATGAGCCTTTCGCGGCGAGTGATACGGCGGTGGTGTCTCCGCTGAAGCTGCCGTCGCTCATGAAAGATATTTGGGAGACGGGAGTTCCTACTAAGGAAGCTGCCGTGTACATCCATGTGCCGTTTTGCCGGCTTTCCTGCACGTATTGTGCATTTTTCAAAAAGAAGGCGGATGAGAGGGAGCAGCACGAGTATGCAAAGCTCCTCTGCCGGGAGATAGATGCGCTCGCCGGCCGGCCGTACCTCACGCGTTCGCACATCCGCTCGGTTTTCTTCGGCGGTGGGACGCCGGGGATCCTGTCAGCGGAGGATATCGAAAGGATCTTGGGGCGGATCCGCACGGTCTTCCCATTGATGGAGAATGTGGAGATCACGATGGAGTCGAGCCTTTCGGATATGACGGATGAAAAAATGGATGCGGCGATCTCCGGCGGAGTGAATCGATTCAGCTTCGGCGTGCAGTCGTTCCAGACGAAGATCCGAAATGGGATCGGCCGTCCGCTCTCCCGAGAGCAGGCGATGGAGAGGCTGGCGCATTTTGCGAAGAAGGATGCGCTCATGATCCTTGATCTCATCTATGGGCTACCTGGGGAGACGGAAGAGACGATGCGTCAGGATATCCGCGATGCAAAGGCGTGTGGTGCAGCGGGGCTCGATCTCTACAAGCTGCAGCTTCTTCAGGGTTCACCTTTGGCGAAGTCTTTCGCCAAGGCGGGAAAGACGCTCGAAGTTCCGTACCTGCAGGCGCTCTTTCGCGCGGCGGAGGAGGAGCTGGGAGTGTCGGGTGCTTCGAATATTTCCTGTACCCACTGGAAGTGGGACGCGCGGGAGGAGAGCGTCTACAATACGCTTGCGGCAAATGGCAGCGATATCTTCCCCATCGGTATGGCCTGCGGGGGAAAAATCGGCGGTCTGGGGCTCATGAAGCCTGTCGCGGAGGCGATGTATCGCGGCGCGGTCCTCCTTGGGAAATTTGTTCCCATGGGAGCGCGAAAGGAGAGCCACTACCGGCGGATCTATCAGGCCATTGAGTCGGCGAGCGATCGCGGACGCATTTCTCCAGCCGCGTTGGAAACGCTGTGCGAAGTGCCTTTCAACGCGCTCCTTACACCGCTCTTGGATCAGTGGGCAGATTGGGGGCTCGTCACGAAGTCTGGCGATATATATGTGTACACATCTGCCGGGCGGTACTGGTACCGCACGATGCTCCGCCGCATGCTCCATATGACCCAGTACATGCTGCTGGGCCGCTCGGAGAGTGCGGGCAGGGCGCGTTTCGGCGATATGATGAATATGAAATGAGGGGATCGTATGAAGGTTTTAATCGCATACTCCAGCCGCACGGGAAATACTCGGCGTGTGGCGGAAGCACTGGCGAAGGCGGCTCCGGAGGGAAGCCTACTGGCTCGTGTGGAGGATACGCCATCTGCGGATGGGTTTGATGTGGTCTTTGCCGGTTACTGGCTCGATCGCGGCGGCCCGGATGCGAAGGCAAAAGAATTTTTGCATTCCCTCCATGGGAAGCACATCGTTCTTTTTGAGACCCTGGGAGCCGATCCCCGATCAGAGCATGCCTATACGGGATTTGCGAATGCAGGGACGGCGCTCTCTCCGGATAATCAGATCGTCGGTGTTTTCGCCGTGCAGGGGGCTGTCGACCCCGCACTGCTTGCAATGATGAGAAAAATGCCGGAGGGCAGTGCGCATCATTCGGCTCAAATGGAGCAAACGGTGAAGGAGGCTGCAAAGCATCCCAATGCCGAGGATCTTAAGCAAGCCGAAACGTATATGAAACAATTTATAGAAACATATGGCCGATATCACCATTGAGCGTGGTCTACCGGCAAAAGCCGAAGCGTTTGTGCTTCGGCTTTTTACATGGTACATATTCATTGATCGATCAGGGCTGCATGACTGTGGAGCATATCATGTGCGTGTGAAGGGGAAGTGATGATGGAAATGTTCGTACTGATAAAAGGAGAACCGTCAGAGCCGTATGTATGTGGATCGCAAGCAGCGGATCGAACGTTTCTGCTTGCGGCAGAGGAGCCCTTGCTATGGATAAACAAGCGTGAGATCGGATAAGGATGTCACTTACCTTTTGGCGTAATATATTCCCGTGCAGGACAAAAACATGATATAATAATTGTCGATAAATGACAGGCAGCTATGGGCTGCCCGGTGAAGCAGGGGTGTATGTATGCATTTTCAGGATGAATTGACCATCGATATGACGCATTTTTCCGGCGAGGGCTGGGGGATCACGGAGGAGGAGATCGATGCCTGCAAGGAGCGCATCCGTGAGGCGGCGCTTTCTGTGGAGCGGCTTCGGAAGAGCGGGAAGGGGCCGGACGGCAGTCTCGTGCTTTTCCCGCATCTGCCGTATCTCCTGGAGGAAGAGATCCTGATCTCCAAAGAGGAGAGGGAGAGGCTGCTTGCCCTCTCGAAGCTGGCGAAGGAGCAGGATATCGTGGTGTCGATCGGTATCGGTGGTTCGTATCTTGGAAATCAGGTGCTTTTTGATCTGTTCTGCGGACAGTACTGGAATCTGATGACGAAGGAGGAGCGCCACGGGTATCCGCAGCTGTACTTTGCGGGGCAAAATCTGGATCCGGTGAGTCTTCTCTCGCTGGTGGACCGTATCCGGCGGAGCTCGCAGACGGCGTGGTGGAAGCACAAGGTGCTGCTGGTCGTGAATTCGAAGTCCGGGACGACTTTGGAGCCGGTCATGGCAGAGCGGGCGCTGCGGGAGATGCTGGGAAAGTTCTGTGAGGTGAGCGTCATTGCGGTGACGGACAAGGAGAAGGGGGCGCTGCGTCCTCTGGCGGAGAAGAATGGCTGGCCGTGCTTCACGGTGCCGGATGGCATCGGCGGACGTTTCAGCGTTTTCTCTCAGGTGGGGCTGGTCTTTGCGATGCTTTCGGGGATCGATATCCGGGATTTCCTGGCGGGGGCGAGGATGACGGAAGAGGCTTGCCGCAGTCTTTCGCTTTCGGAGAATCCTGCGCTGCAGCTGGCGGTCCGTAAGTATCTGGCGCGGGAAAATCATGGTGTCGATGCGGAGATCATCATGCCGTATGGGGATAGTCTCCGCTCGCTCGGCTGGTGGTATGCGCAGCTTCTGGGTGAGTCTTTGGGCAAGGCGCTCACGGTCTCCGGGGAAGAGATCCACTATGGCCGTATCCCGGTCGCGGCGGTGGGGACGACGGATATGCATTCGTTGACGCAGGAGCATCAGGAGGGGAAACGGAATAAGCTCGTGCAGTTCATCACGGTCAGGGAATCGCGGAAAGACGCGGATATCCTCTGTGATGAGGGAAAAGAGCGCGGCCCGGTCCCGCTTTCCTACATGATGCGTGCGGCGCAGCGCTCGGATGAGGAGGCGCTGGCCCATGATGGCCGCATGAGCTGTAATCTCATCATGAGAAGGTGTACGCCTTTCCATGTGGGGGCGCTCATGTATTTTCTCTTCCTCACGATCGCCTACGAGGGGGCGCTTGCGGGCGTCAATGCCTATGACCAGCCGGGGGTGGAGAGTTATAAGAAGATCCTCCATGCGGATCTGAAAGAGTATATCGTGAAGCATAAGAAGTGACTAGGGACTAGGGACTGGTGGCTGGTGACTAGTGGCTAGGGATTAGGAATAAGGGAGTAGGAATAAAAAACCGCAGCGACGTTGTTGCTGCGGTTTTTGCGCGCTAAGGAAAGGCGGATTCATTGCAGAATATAATCGAAAAAGGGACATTGGCAGCAGGCGGCTTTCTCGTAACGTCATTTCGAGCGAAGTCGAGAAATCTTCCTTGCCCTGCGGTTATCTATGTCAGTGTGAAAATAAAAATCGACGTCTTTGTGTTTCGTTTCCCTGCTGTATCACGTCGGCCGTTTATGGGTCTGCCAGAAAGATCCCTCGGCGGCGCTCGGGATGACGAAACGGGGAGCGGATGGTTTCTCACTCGTTTTCAGATCGCTGCCATCCATCCGCTCCCTTCGGTGTGTCCCTCTTCAAAGATTTCTCGCTCGCGCTCGAAATGATGATACGGGAGTATCACCCCTAATCCCTAATCCCTAGCCACTAGTCACCAGCTACTTCTTCAAGTATGGCACGACGGCGCTGCCGTGGGGGATGATATTGATGGCGTAGTCTGTCTTGCCTTCGCCTTCGAGCTGCTTCTGGGCGAGCTGCCAGGCCTTTTCGACGGTGGCGACGGGGATCTGGTGGGTCTTTTCGCGGAGGATGTCGAAGTTTTCCGGACGGGTGACGATGTAGACGGTGTGGGTGAGGGCGGTGTTCAGATTTTCAAAGGCGACGAAGAAGGGGATGGTGAAGCAGTCGCGCAGGCCTTTTTCCATATCGACCAGGTTCTTGTACTTGAAGCTGCCGAGGTAGGCGGCGGGTTCCATGATGTCTTCGGCTTCGATCATGGTGATGATGATGCCGCCTTTCTTGGTGGCGATCTCAGCCGTGGAGTAGCACTTGGTTCCCTGATACAGGTTCGTGTCCTTCGGATAGCCGCCGGCGGAGACGATGGTGACGTCGGCCTGCTGCTTCATCGGGACTTTCTGGAGGCGGTAGGTCTCCTTTGTGCCTTCGAGCCATGCTTCGTAGGGGTCGCCGCCGACCATGGAGGAGATGCGGCCTTCTTCATTGATGATGGAGTGGACGAGGAAGCAGGGGTGTACCATGTCGCAGGCTTCCTGCATGTCGCTGGATACGGGATTTCCGTCGATCTTTAAGAGCTTGGCGTCAGGGTTGAGACCGCTGCCGAGGGTGGCTCCGAGGGCGTGGCAGTGGTTCTGCTGAACGGTGTCGAAGCCGGCAACGCCCGGGAGGATGAGCTTGCGGCCGCCGCCGAAGCCGGCCATGTCGTGGGTGGAGACGGCATTGATGAGGATGACCCTGTCAGCATCTACGACGCGCTTGTCGATCCAGACTTCGGTGCCGAGGGTGGTCTTTCCGAGGTAGGTCTGCTGGGATTTGTCGGTGGAGATGTGCTGGTACATGGTGATGCGGCGGGCAACTTCTTCGCCGACGCAGGTGATGTTCTCTTCGTCGGTGTGGGGGCGGTGGGTGCCTTGTGCAAAGACGATGTAGATGTCCTTGTCGGGGATGCCGGCGAGGTTCAGTTCGTCTACGACGTAGATCAGAAATTCGGAGGCGCGGTTCCAGGCGCGGGTGATGTCGGCGACGACGAGGCAGACTTTGTCGCCGCTCTTTACGACTTCCTTCAGCGGGGCGCTGCCGATCGGGCTTCGCATAGCAGCAAGGGTCGCTTCTTTGACGTCGCAGGCAGGTGTCGGGACGCCTTCCAAGACGTCAGAAATATGGTCTTCCGGCAGCATGACGGACTGCACGCCGCGGCCGAATGCGAGTTTGAATTCTTTCATGGATGAGATCCTCCTTGGTGGTATGGAAATGGGTATGTCGTCTCATTATAGCATGAATGGGGAGAGGGAATTAGAAATGAGAAATTAGAAATGGTGGTGGCGGCTTCGCCGCAGTATAAAGGAAAGTAATGCCCGACCGTTTTTGGGGGTGACGGGTTTCCCGTTTTCGTTTTTCTGACATTGTCCGCTTGCCCGCGGATGACAAAGATTTCTCGCTTCGCTCGAAATGACAATGTGGGAGTCTGACGTCTCCCAGTCTCCCAGTCCCCAGGCACTAACTATCCTCATCGTATGCCTAATGGGCGCGGCTTGTCAATGATTTTTCAAGATAGCAGGTTTCCCGCGTTGGGGTTCCAAACATCGACCGTTTGCCCGCGAATGACAAAGATTTCTCGGCAACGCTTTCAATGACAATGTGGGAGTCTGACGTCTCTTAGTCTTCCAGTCTTCTGGTCACCAGTCCCTAGTCACAAGTCACCAGTCACTAGCTACCAGTCCCCAGTCACTTATTATTTCTACATTTCCTCTTTCCAAACAATTTCCTTCCATGATATAATACGAATTACACACTTCATAGGAAGGTCCGAAGTCGGGCGAGGCAGCTAGCGCTGTTTTCGCTCGGCTTTTTTTGTAGGAGAGAAGGAATGGGCATGAAAAAATGGAGAGATCTGCCAAAGGCGCAGGGGCTGTATGACCCCAGAAATGAACATGATGCTTGCGGGATCGGCTTTGTGGCGAATATCCGCGGCGAGCGCTCGTATGGTATTGTCGATGATGCTTTGAAGATCCTGGAGAATCTGAAGCACAGAGGCGGCGAGGGCGCAGACCACAAGAGCGGGGATGGTGCGGGGATCCTGACGCAGATCCCGCATGATTTCTTTCATCGCGAGTGCGAGGTGCTGGGCTTTTCGCTTCCGCCGGAGGGAGAGTACGGTGTCGGCATGATCTTTGCGCACCGCTATGAGGATTTCCGCAAGGAGCAGATGAGGGTCTTCGAGGAGATCGTGAAGGAGGAAGGACAGACGGTCCTTGGCTGGCGTGAGGTGCCGATCGATGAGAGCATCATCGGTGAGGCGGCGCGCTCGATCCGTCCGCGTTTTCTGCAGGTCTTCATCGGCAGGAATCCATCGCTTCGGGATCAGATGGATTTCGAGCGCAAGCTCTACATCATCCGGCGGCTCGCGGAGAAGAAGATCATTCCGCTCTCGGAAGGCATGGGGACGGATTTCTATATCGCCAGCCTGTCCTCGCGCACGATCGTGTACAAGGGGATGCTGACGAGTGAGCAGCTGCGCCATTTCTATCTGGATTTGTCGGATCTGGACTATAAGACGGCGATGGCGATGGTGCATTCGCGCTTTTCGACGAATACATTCCCGAGCTGGGCGCGCGCTCATCCGAACCGCTACATCGTCCACAATGGGGAGATCAATACGATCAAGGGGAATATCAACTGGCTGAATGCGCGTGAGAGCAAGTCGCGCCCGTCGAATGATCCGGAGCTGGTGAAGGCTTTCCCTGTCGTCGATGACACGGGGAGCGACTCGGCGATGTTTGATAACTGCCTGGAGTACATCCACATGGCGGGGCATTCGCTGGCGCATGCGATGATGGTCATGATGCCGGAGCCGTGGGAGAAGGATCCGTCCATGGATGAGGAGAAGAAGGCATTCTACCGGTATCACAATTTCATGATGGAGCCATGGGACGGCCCGGCGGCGATGTGCTTCTGCGATGGCGTCGCCATCGGCGGGATGCTGGATCGCAATGGTCTGCGTCCGGCGCGCTACTATGTCATGAAGGATGACCGTGTCATCCTGTCTTCGGAAGTGGGGGCGGTGCCGGTCGATCAGGAGAATGTGCTCTACAAAGGACGCCTCGAACCGGGCAAGCTCTTCCTCATCGATACGGCGCAGCAGCGCATCATCAGTGATGAGGAGATCAAGCACACGATGGCGAAGGCGCATCCCTATGCGAAGTGGTGCGAGGAGCATCTGCTCGATCTGAAGGATCTGGCGAAGGAGGAGAAGGAGCCGGAAGTGCCGGAGGATCTCCTTCTCGAGCAGAAGAATTTCGGCTATACGGTCGAGGATCTGCGCGATATCCTGACGCCGATGGCGGAGAACGGCAAGGAGCCGATCGGCGCTATGGGGATGGACTCGCCGCTCGCTGTCCTGTCGGAAGCGCCGCAGCTGCTCTACGACTATTTCCAGCAGAATTTCGCACAGGTCACGAATCCGCCGATCGACGGTGTCCGTGAAAGGATCGTGACCTCGTCCTCGGTCGTGATCGGCAACATGGCCAATATCATGGATCCGGATGAGAAGGGGACGGCGGCGCTCTTCATCGACCGTCCGCTCATCACGAATGAGGAAATGGAAGTCATCAAGCATCTCAAAAGCAGCCAGCTGAAGCCGGTCGTGCTTTCGCTGCTCTATCCGGCAGCCGGCGGCGGCCGCGCGATGGAGAAGGCGCTCCATGACCTTTTCGCAGCCGCGCTTGCTGCGGTGAGGGATGGGAAGAATATCCTGATCCTCTCTGACCGTGGTGTCGATAAGGATCACATGGCGATCCCGGCGCTTCTCGCTTCGGCGGGGCTGCACAATGATCTCATCCGTGAGAAGGTGCGTCCGGATGTCGGTATCATTCTGGAGTCGGGCGAGCCGCGTGAGATCCATCATTTCGCCGCGCTGATCGGTTTCGGCGTGACGGCGATCAATCCGTATCTGGCGCTGGAGACGGTGAAGGATCTCGCGGACAAGAACCGCCTGCACGGCAAGAGCGCGAAGGAAGCGCTCGCAAACTACCTCACGGCAGCGGTGAACGGCATCCTGGGCGTCATGAGCAAGATGGGGATCTCCACCGTCAAGAGCTACCACGGCGCGCAGATCTTCGAGGCTGTCGGCATCGGCAAGGAGGTGGCGGAGAAATATTTCGGCGGCATCGCCTCTCCGATCGGAGGCATCGGCTTGAAGGAGATCGCCAAGGAAGCCGAGATGCGTCACGAGGCGGCGTACGAGGGGACCAAGGGACTCTCCTCCGGCGATGTCTATATGTATCACCGGAATGGCGACGAACCGCACATCCTGACGCCGGAGGCCATCCGCCTTCTGCAGCGGGCATGCCGCACAGGAAGCTATGAGGTCTACAAGGAATTTGCGAAGGTGGTCAATGAGCCGCTCATCCGTCTTCGTGACCTTCTGGAATTCAATTACCCTGCCGGATGCAGCATCCCGATCGAAGAGGTCGAGAGCGTGGACTCCATCGTGCATCATTTCCGTACCGGCGCGATGAGCTATGGCGCACTCAGCAAGGAAGCCCATGAGTGCATCGCAAAAGCCATGAATGCCCTCGGCAGCCGCAGCAACACCGGTGAAGGCGGCGAGGATACCGAGCGCTTCGCGCTGCTCCCTGACGGTTCTTCGGTCAATGACGAGATCAAGCAGGTATCGACAGCACGCTTCGGCGTCACGGGGAATTACCTTGTCCACGGGAAGGAAATCCAGATCAAGTGCGCGCAGGGCGCCAAGCCTGGCGAAGGCGGACACCTTCCGGGCAGCAAGGTCGATCCGGCCATCGGCAAGACACGCCACTCCACCCCGGGCGTAGCCCTGATCTCGCCGCCGCCGCACCATGATGTCTACTCCATCGAAGACTTGGCAGAGCTGGTCTTCGACCTGAAGAATGCCAACCATAAGGCGGAGATCAATGTCAAGCTCACCGCCGGTGCCGGTGTCGGTACCATTGCGGCCGGTGTCGTCAAGGCGAAAGCCGACGGTGTCACCATCAGCGGCTGCGACGGCGGCACGGGGGCATCGCCCAGGACCAGCATGCGCCATGCGGGACTTCCATGGGAGCTTGGACTTTCCGAAGCGCAGCAGGTCCTCCTCCTGAATCAGCTCCGCGACCGCGTGAAGCTCGAAACGGACGGCAAGCTCCTGACCGGCCGGGATGCGGCCATCGCCTGTCTCTTGGGCGCAGAGCTCTTCAGCTTCTGCACCGGGCCGCTCATCGCGATCGGCTGCCAGATGTTCCGCGTCTGCAACAAAAATACCTGCCCCTTCGGTATCTGCACGCAGGATGAGAAGCTCAGGAAACGCTTCGCCGGCAAGCCTGAGTATGTGATGAACTACATGCGCTTCGTCGCAGAAGACATGCGTGAGATCATGGCACATCTCGGCTTCCACAAGCTCGAAGACATGGTGGGCCGAAGCGACCGCCTGAAGCAGAAGAGCTTCACTGGGAACAAGAAGGCAGATACCCTCTCTCTCGATGCCCTGCTCTTCCGTCCGTATACAGACATCACCGTCGGCCACCATTTCATGAAGGCACAGGATCATGAGATCGAAAAGACCCTCGATATGGCCAAGCTCGTCCGCATGTGCAAGCCGGCTCTTGACGAGCAGAAGCGCGTCATCGCAAAGCTCTTCATCAAGAACACCGACCGCGTCACTGGCACCATCCTTGGCAGCGAGATCTCCCGCCGCTACGGCGATGAAGGACTGCCCGAAGACACCATATCCCTCTCCTTCGTCGGCTCTGCGGGACAGAGCTTCGGCGCCTTTATCCCCAAGGGCCTGACGCTCACCCTGGAAGGCGATGCGAATGACTACGTCGGCAAGGGCCTTTCCGGCGGCAAGATCATCATTTATCCGCCGAGAGAAGCCACCTTCCGCGCGGAAGACAATGTCATCATCGGAAACGTCGCCTTCTTCGGCGCGACAAGCGGGGAAGCCTTCGTTTCCGGCAAAGCCGGGGAACGCTTCTGCGTCAGAAACAGCGGCGCGACCGTCGTCGTCGAAGGCATCGGCAACCACGGCTGCGAATACATGACCGGCGGCAAGGTCATCATCCTGGGCGAGACGGGCAAAAACTTCGCAGCCGGTATGTCCGGCGGCGTCGCTTATGTGCTCGACCTCGATGAACGCTTGTGCAATCAAGAGCTGATCCATTTGGAACCGCTCACGGACAAAGAGGAGATCGCAAGCGTCAAGAAGCTGATTGACGCCCACTACCTCTCGACCAGAAGCCGCAAGGCGGAATCCATCCTTGCACGCTGGGATGTCTACTACTCCCGCTTCACCAAGGTCATCCCGAAGGAATACGAGGCCATGGAAGAAGCGATCAGGACAGGCATGGCCGAAGGCCTCACACGCGAAGAAGCCATCAGAAAAGCGTATGATAAGAAGTTTGGGAAATAGTGACTAGTGACTGGTGACTAGTGACTGGTGACTAGTAGCTAGTGACTAGTAGCTAGGGATTAGTGGCTGGGGATTAGGGGCCGCGAGTGACTGGGAGACATCAGACTCCCGTATCGTCATTTCGAGCGAAAGCGAGAAATCTTTGTCATTCGCGGTGAAACGGATGGTGTCAGAAACCATAAACGGGAAACCTGTTATCCACCTGTTTTCGGGCAGCGCCCTTTATAAAAATCGACGCGAAGCGTCGCTCCGCCTAAGCCTTCCCTATCGGGGTAATGCTATTAAGTTAAGCGGAAGAACGTTCTTGGCTC
>ULVD01103700.1_pt1 | contig 14115 bp, 10 predicted proteins | sample 1959101 | NCBI WGS metagenome assembly ULVD01 (sample SAMEA4835777, study PRJEB28245) | human gut metagenome | biome: gut microbiome; material: fecal sample | place: Denmark | collected 2008
GCCGATTGGCGCAAAGGGGGCATACGCTGATTTTCGGCGGCGGAAACGGAGGCATGATGGGAGCGGCGGCCAGAGGCTTCCGGGCGGAAGGCGGGAAGGTTGTCGGCGTGGCGCCGGAATTCTTTCATGTGGACGGCGTGCTCTTTGAGCAGTGCACCGAGTTTGTCTATACGCACACCATGCGGGAACGGAAGCAGTATATGGAGGAGCATTCCGATCTGTTTCTGGTCATGCCCGGAGGGGTGGGCACCATGGACGAATTCTTTGAGAGCTTCACGCTGTATACCCTGTGCTGTCACCGAAAACCGGTGGTTTTGATGAATCTGCTTGGATACTATGATCGTCTTCTGGAGTTTTTAAAGGAGATGGTAACAAAGGGGTTTCTGCAACAGGGAAAAGCGGAGGAACTGTATGTGGCGGAGACTTTCGTCAATTTGTTAAAAATTAAAGGCCTGAATTTGTGAAACAAGAACAAATATTGAACTGTTTTAGAATTCCGATTGAAAAAGCCGAAAGAATGTGCTATACTCATCCTGTATAGTCCTATAGGAAGAATTTCATGTGCCGAAAAGGCAGGAGGTATTTATGAAAAGCAATAGGCGTGTGCTTTCTGTATTCCTGGCGATCTCACTGGTTGTTACGGCTTGGTTCTCTGTTTTTTCATTCTGCGTTACTGCGCAGGAGTCTCTGACCGTACAGGCGGGAAACGCTTCAGCAGTGGTCGGGGAGCAGGTGGTCGTCCCGGTGACGGTGTCGGGAAACAGCAATGGATTGCACGGAATGCAGTTCCGTGTGAGTTATGACAGTACGGCTCTCAGGCTCGTGGATGCATCCGTAAAGCTGTCCGGAGGCTATCAGGCCGTGAAAGAAGAGGATTCGCTTGTGGAATTCTACTGGTCGGCGATCGACGGAACGGTGCAGGACGGCACAACGGTTGCGCAACTGACCTTTCAGGTTCTGAAGAGAGGCAGTCATTCGGTGGTACCGACGGTTAACGCCTCTTTGGGCGACTGCTTCTACTATCTGGATGAAACCGATACTCCGGTGGACTATGCCCTTTCCTTGGAAACCGGTACGGTGACGGGAGAGACGGATATTTCCACGGTCTTCCACTTTGAGATTGCAGGCAGAGAGACCGGCGTTCATGAGTTGGCGGCGGCAGACATAAAAATGTGCAAGGCGGAAGCGATTTACGGATTTTCCATTGAGGTGAACTATGATGCCGAAAAGCTCTCGTTTGAGAGCGGCACACTGAACGAACGGTTCCCCTACGGCAGAATTGTCTGCCATGAGCCGGGCACGGTACGGATTTTTGCCTGCACAGAGGTCGCTTCCCCTGTAGCGGGTGATGCGGATATGGCAAGCCTGTATTTCAATGTGTTGGACCCCAATGCGGACACGGGCACTTCGTACGATCTGTCGGTGACCTACTACAACGGTCAGCCGGCGTATACTCTGGACGCTCAGAAGCATACCGTTGATATTACAGATGTGCCGGCAGTGTGTACGCCCATCGTTCTGAAGGCGACGAACCCTTATGACCTGAACGGCGACAGCGTTGTGAACATCACGGATGTTGCGGTATTGCTGGACTGCCTGGCCGGTGCGGGAACGGCAAACGGAGCGGACACCGATCTGAACGGTGACGGCACCACGAATATCACGGATGTTGCTGCACTTTTAGACTGGTTGGCTGGCGTATAAAGGCCTTTCCGCAGGATTGGCGAAAGCTGACGGAAAGAGGGGCGGATTCCAAGAATCCCCCCCTTTTCTCGGATTTTCTGTTTATCACAAAAGACGCTGTTTATTTTTGTGTGTATTGCACATAAAAACACCCGAAAAAGGTGAAAATGCAATATTGACAATTCCCTGAAAATGGGGTATAATGGAGACGCAGTAAAAATATATTATGGAGGTTCATTCATGAAAACATTCTGCAGAATTTTATCGTGTTTGTTGGTAGTTCTGACTTTGTTTGCTTGGGTGGCTTGTGGTTCGTCCACCACAAAGAAGGAAGATCCCACGACCGCTCCCACCACCGGCACAGATACAGGCAATACCGAGACGGGCACAGCCACGAATACGAATACCGACACCGCAACCCCTTCCGGAGAGCTGGTGAAACCGGTCATTCCCGAAACCTTTGGCGGGGAGAGCATCCGTTTCTATATTAACGGCGGTGCCGGAAACCGTACCTCGTCCAACATCCGTTCCATTGCATTGGTAGCGGATGCAGACGGTGAAGTTCCCGATCCGGACTACGCTGTGAACCAGCTGGTTGTGACGAGAAACCAGACCGTTGAGGAAGAACTGGAAGTGAAGATCGAGGTTACCAAGGTCGGAACCATGCAGGGCGCCGTCAGCGACTTGGGCAACATTCTGACCGCTCAGGATGATGTGTACGATGTTCTGGCTTTGTATCAGTATTTCGATCTGGGCTTGGCTCTGGGCGATACGGTTGGTTCCTTCTACAACCTGGAGAATATGCCTGAAGGCGTGACCAACTATCTGAATGTGAAGGCTCCTTACTGGAATCAGGCTTTGTACAACACCCTGAAGTACAACAACACTGCGTTCTTTGTGACCGGCGACCTGTGCCAGGCAACGATCGGTACCCTGTTTGTGTCCTTTGTCAACAGCAAGCTGTGGAATCAGTATGCAGATCAGATCAAGGGTATGCAGAACTCCGGCGGTTACAGCGATATTTACGATATTGTCAACAACGGCTACTGGACGCTCGATTTGATTGAAGAGTTGGGCACCAAGGTTTATGCGGATTTAAACGATAACGGCAAGAACGACTACAAGGATCGTTGCAGCTTCATTATCTACGGTGACAAGTCCAACTGCGCAACCATGGACAGCCTGGTGGCAGGCTTCGGTCTTCGTTACTCCACGACCAATGCCGACGGTACGCCCGTGATGGCATTCGACAGCGAAACGAACATTGGTATTTACACCCGTTTGCAGCAGTTCATGACCGATCCCAACACCACGGTTATCGAGACCTACGGTGAGGTTGTGGATGAAGCAGGCGAAAGTCTTTATATCATGGATGTGTTTGCGCAGGGCAATGTATTGGTCACGGTAAACACTCTGAACCAGTCAGAGTTCTATCTGCAGGATATGACGGATTTCTGGGTAATGCCGCTGCCTATGCTCAGCCGCGACCAGTACAACCCGGATTCTCCTTCCAAGGGCTATGCTACTCAGCTGGGTGACTCTGTTTCTCAGTATGCTATCTGCAAGTTCTCCGGCGAGGATAAGCTTCCTGCCATCACCGCTACTCTGGAGCTGATGGGTTACTACTCCAAGCTGTGGATCACGCCCAAATACTATGAGGCTTTGAAGATTCGTTACACTCGTGACGACAAGAACGCCGCTATGATCGACATGGTTCGTGAAGGTATCTACAGTGACTTCGGTCTGGTATGGTCCCGCTTGCTGAACAATGTTTCCTGGGAACTGCGTGCAAACTACAATCCTGCAAAGGGTATTGCGAAGTATGCGAAGCTGACCCAGAACAAGCTGAATCTGGCGATGGCCGATCTGCTTGTTAAGATCGAAGAGGCTTACGATATTCAGTAATTTCGGTTCAATTCGGCTTAAAAAGCCGGAGATGCCGCAAATCGGAAACGATTTGCGGCATCTTTTTTGAATTCTATTTCCAAGAATCTGCGGTTTTTGAAATACGGGATCTGGCGTTGGATAGCGCTGAAACGGAGGAAATACCGAAGGAAAAAAGCAGAAAAACAAGGAAAAAACAGAAGGAACATTTTTTCTGATTGCAAAGAAAGAGAGAACCGAAAAGGGGAGAATGCCGGAGAATCGGATAAGAGAAAGAACATTCGGAAGGCGAATTCAGACGAATTTTCGGTATTCTGCGGCGACTGCCAGCATATCCCGGAGCGTATCTTCCTTTTTGGAGGGGTCTCTGAGAAGAGCCGAAGGATGGTAAAGGGCACACATACGGAAAGAGCCCTTGTTGTAGAATTTACCGTGGTCTCTTGTAATTTTGAAATCGGGGTCGATCAGGCGCATAGCGGCGATCCGTCCAAGACAGACAATGATTTCCGGCTTGACCAGCCGCACTTGTGTGCGCAAATATTCCATACAGGCCTCCTGCTCTGCAGGCAAGGGGTCCCGGTTTTGGGGAGGACGGCATTTGAGAATATTGCAAACATAAACCTCCTCCCGATCAATTCCGACTGCAGCAAGATAGCGATCAAAAAGCTGTCCGGCAGGGCCGACAAAGGGAATCCCGGTTTCATCCTCCCGTCCGCCGGGAGCTTCCCCAACAAACATCAGCTTTGCTTGGCGGTTTCCCCGTTCCAGAACGACCTTGTTCCGGAGCTGTCCCAGCGGACATTTTTGACAGTTTTCACAGGCTTCCTCCAACTGTTTAAAGTTCATTTCGGGCTTCTCCTTTCGGTGTTTGGATTTATACGGCAAGTGCAAGGGGCAGTGGGAATCAAAAAAAGGGCATTCCCAAAATCAGCTTGTGGACAGAGGATCAAACGAAGGGGGGCTAAGAGAAAAACGCTCTTTATGCTATTCCTTTGTTCCGGAAACAGAGTCCAAGACAGGGCTTTGAAAGGGTGGATCCTGGTTTCAAGGAGTCAAAACACAGCTTTGTCAAGAGGAAATTCCGTTGAAGAGAGCTTTTTCCGGTGCTCAGAGAGAAAAGGGGTCGGGTCAAAAAACACTTTTTGGCCAAACTCTTCCAAGAGTGTGGCGGCGGCTCCAATGCCGTGCGCAACTACATAAAAGACGGAAGGAGAGGGGAGCGAGGAATCGGTATTTTGAAAAGCGGATTCCGGAGCATCACAGAAGATCTCCGGTACCACGCCCAAGGAATACAGGCTTTTCGCAAGAAAAAGCAGTTCTCTCTGACTCTTCACCGTGCAGAGGTAGAAGCCGGCCCTACTGCTGTCGCCCGGCAGAAGGGAATGCTCTTCGCAGGTTGAAGAATGCTTTGGAATGGATTCAGAAGGATTTCTTTCTCTGTTCAGAACAAAGATTTCGCACCCCCCGTCCTTGGAAGGAAAAAGGCGGATCAGCGTCTGTGCGCCGGTCAGTTGCAGCCCGGTTTTGGCCTCCACAAGTGCGAAAATCACCTCCAGAGCTTGTTTGGCAGAGGCATTTCCGGCCTCCAGACACTCCAAATTCGTTCCGTATTCCGTAAGTTCTTCTTTGCTCAGGCTGATTTTCAGCCGTCCCTTTGCGATTTGCAGGATTTCCATTGGTTTATGTACGCTCCTTTGCTTGTTTCATTTCCTTTACATTATAAGCGAAGAGCGCATTTTTTGCACCTGATTTCTTTTGGACGGAAGGGAAGAAATTTCCGCAGATGCGGATGAGATTGAAAAAAGCAGACAGCCCGAAATCCCCGGATTTCTCGTGGTTCCTTGAATATCCCGCACATCGGGCAATGCGGTATTCTTATCGGAACAGGCGGTCGGAAACGGTTTGGGGACGCTTGTTTTTTGTGGGGCAGGGAAAATTCCGACCGGAATCAGGAAGCTTTTGAAAAAAGGCTACAGCAAAACGAAGAATTTCGTTGGACCGTAGCCGCTTTTCTTGATTCAGATTTTCAGGATGCCATCGGCAACTGCTTTATCCACAAATGCATGAATTTTCTGCACGGGATCCAACAGCTTGCTGATGGTTTCGTCTTTATGCAGACTGTCCACCAGGAGTGCAACATACTTGCACATATTGACTTCGCAGTACCAGGGACGGTCCAAAAGCTCCTGGGGACGGTAGATCAGGTTGGTGGTGAAGACCTTGTTCAGGATTCCTGCGGAATAGGCTTCATCGAATTTTTTCAATCCATTGCAGAACAGGCCGAAGGAGGCGAAGGCAAAAATTCTCTTGGCACCCCTGATCTTCAGCTTCTCGGCAATATCAATGATGGAGTCGCCGGAAGAAATCATATCGTCAACGATAATGACATCCTTTCCTTCCACGGGCTTGCCCAGGTATTCGTGGGCTTCAATGGGATTGCGTCCGTCCACGATCACGGCATAGTTCCGGCGTTTATAGAACATACCCAGATCCAATTTCAGAACCGAGGAGAAATACATACACCGGGACATTCCGCCCTCGTCAGGAGAAACAATAGTCACATGGTCGGCATTCAGGGTCAGGTCCGGAACATTCCGGATCAGCGCTTTGATCATCTGATAGGTCGGCTGAACATTGTCAAAGCCATGCAGAGGAATAGCGTTCTGAACTCTAGCGTCATGGGCATCAAAGGTAATCAGATTGGAAACACCGATGTTGACCAGTTCCTGCAGCATCATGGCGCAGTCCAAGGATTCTCTGGCGCTCCGTTTGTGCTGTCTGCCTTCGTACAGCATGGGCATCACAACGGTGATTCGTTTTGCCTTTCCGGCGATGGCGCCGATGATCCGCTTCAGGTCCGCAAAGTGCTCGTCGGGAGACATGGGCACCGTTTGACCGTACATTTTATAGGTCACACCGTAATTGAACACATCGCAGAGGATGAACACATCGTGTCCCCGCAACGACTCATAAATGATTCCCTTTCCTTCTCCGCTCCCGAACCGGGGGCAGGCAGCGTTGACCACGAAACTATGGTCCGCACCGCTCCACTCCTTCAGATAGGAGTCAACCTTTTCAATAAAGCTCTCACAGCCCTTCATGGCAATTAAGCTTAACTCTCCGAACATTGCGTCACTCATTTTGATCCCCTCACAGCGTGTAGTTATTGTTTTCCGACCGTTTTCCGGCATCTGCCGTTCCAACCGATCTTCCGTTACCCATTATAGCACGGTTTCTTCATTTTTCAAATATTTTCTTTTAAATTCAAAAAAATCTCCGAATTTCATCGTTTTATATGAAAAAACGCCGGAATTTTTGGTCGTTTTGGCGACTTTCGGGAGAGGAAAAGACAACCAAGAAAGTCAGGTCGGATTTTTCAGAAGTCAAAGCGAACCCGTTCCACGGCCGTACAGCGGAAATGGTCATCGGACAGGGTGAACAACGCCCCCTCTAAAGTCACCGGATTCTCTGAAAGTTCAAATTTGCTGGGCATTCCGGTTTTGAGCTTTTCGATGATGATCTCGGTTTTCACGCCCAGATTGGAGGAGCGGGGGCCGCACATTCCCAGATCGGTGATATAGCCGCATCTTCCCTGTAGGATCTGTTCGTCGGCGGTGGGCACATGGGTGTGGGTGCCGAAAATGATATTTACTTTGTCGCAAAGGTCGTAAGCCAAGGCGATTTTTTCGCTGGTGGCCTCGGCGTGAATGTCCAGAACAGCCAGATCGTAGTTTCCCTTTTCTGCAAGGAGAATTTTCCGGCAGGACTCAAAGGGGCAGGCCAAGGGCAGATTTTCCATGCCGATTCTGCCCATCACATTCAGAACCAGAATGTTTTTTCCGTTGTAGGACAGGATGCAGGAGCCTTTTCCGGGATTCTGTCCCGGATAATTGCAGGGGCGCAGAAGGGTGGGCGCTTCGTCCAACATCCCGTAAACACTGCGCTGGCGAAAGGAATGATTGCCTCCGGTGATGACATCAGCCCCGGCTTCAAAAAGCAGCTCGGCGTCCTCCTTGGAAATGCCGTTTCCGCTGCCCATTGAGGCGTTTTCACCATTGATCACCGTGATCTCCGCTCCGGTTTCTCTGCAGATTTTCCGGAGATTTTCCTGCAGGCACAGAACGGCACCTCTTCCGACTACATCGCCCAAGCAAAGAATTTTCATTTCTGTTTTCCTTTCTGCTCTGAAAATCAAAGGGGTGCCGAAAAACGAAGACCTTCGTTTAAGGACACCCCTTGAACGCACATTTCAATATATATCTATGATTTACCTGCAGCAATATCTGCCGCAGTCCTTATTTTCATTCTGGCTTTATAGTATATATATGTCAAACTGCGTTGCAGTACATTTTATTTTGCGAAATCGGTAGCTCGGCTCTCTCTGATAATGTTGACCTTGATCTGTCCGGGATACTTTAACTCGCCTTCGATCTTTTTGGCCATATCCCTTGCCAAAAGAACCATGGACTGGTCATTCACCTCTTCGGGCTTGACCATCACGCGGACCTCTCGCCCTGCCTGGATGGCGTAAGCCTTGTCCACTCCGTCAAATCCGGAGCAGATCTCCTCCAGCTTTTGCAGGCGTTTGATGAAGTTTTCAATATCCTCTCTGCGGGCGCCCGGACGAGCGGCGGAGATGGCGTCTGCCGCCTGTACAATCATGGCTGTGACCGTGCGAGGCTCCACATCGCCATGGTGCGCCTCAATGGCATGGATGACATCCTTGTTTTCCTTGTACTTTTTGGCAATTTCCACGCCGATCTGCACATGGGAGCCTTCCACTTCCTGCGTCATCGCTTTTCCGATGTCGTGGAGCAGCCCGGCTCTTCTTGCAAGGGTACCGTCAACACCCAGCTCATCGGCAATGATTCCGGCAATGTAAGAAACCTCCACCGAATGATTCAGAACATTCTGACCGTAACTGGTACGGTACATCAAGCGTCCCAGAATTTTGACAAGTTCGTTGTTCAACCCATGAATGCCGGTTTCAAAAACGGCTTTCTCGCCGGCCTGTTTGATGCGGGATTCCACTTCTCTCTTGGCTTTTTCCACCGTTTCTTCAATACGGGTCGGATGAATTCTGCCGTCGGAAACCAACTTTTCAAGGGTCAATCGGGCAACCTCTCTCCTGATCGGATCGAAGCTCGAAATGGTGATCGCCTCCGGGGTGTCGTCAATAATCAGATCCACGCCCGTCGCCGTTTCCACGGCACGGATATTTCTGCCTTCCCTGCCGATGATCCGGCCTTTCATGTCATCGTTGGGAAGGGCTACCACCGAAACGGTAGATTCGGCAACCTGGTCGGAAGCGATTCTGGAAATGGCAAGAGCGATGATGTTGCGTGCCTTTTCTTCTGCGTCTTCCTTGAGCTGCGTTTCGATTTCAATCAGCTTTTGTGCAGCTTCAAAGCGTGCTTGCTCCTCGACCTGAGCGATCAGCAACTCCTTGGCACTTTCGGCAGTCAGTCCGGAGAGTTCCTCCAGTTTTTCGGTTTGCTGTACTTTAATTTGCTCAACTTCAGCGGTCTTATCCTCGTATTCCTTGATTTTCTGGTTTAAGCTCTCATCCTTCTTTTCAAGCTGGTCCAGCTTCCGGTCCAAAGATTCTTCTCTGGATACACACCGGCGCTCCAGTCGGGAAACTTCGTTCCGGCGGTCCTTGATCTCTTTGTCCAACTCGTTTTTGCTTTTCAGGATCTCTTCTTTGGCTTCAATCAGCGCCTCTTTTTTCTTTTGTTCGGCAACCTTGCTTCCTTCTTCAATGATTCGCTTGGCTTCCTGTTCCGCACTTCCGATCTCCGCTTCTGCGAATTTCTTCCGGTACTGGATGCCCATCAGAACACCGAGGAATCCAAAGACCAAAGCGCAGACCACGCCAATGATAACTCCAACATAAGTAGGCAAAATTTGCACCTCCTTTTTATTCAGTTTTTAAAGTTCGACAGGGTAAAGAAGGGCGTGTCGACGCAAAAAGCGTTCTTCAAACAAGCCGCAGACACCGGAAAAAATCATAATTCAGTTTATATATCAGCGATCGTATGCATATATATAAAAGATATTTTTCTAAATCTGTTCCGGGTTCTTCGGGCAAAGGAACTCCGGAAAGATGCGGTAACCGATTCGTCGGAAATGTCGATTTTTGCTCCGAACAAGGGCTTCCTTTACCATCTCGTATCTATTGTAAACAAAAATAGTCCTTCTGTCAAGAGCAAATCGGGGGTTCCGGCGTATAATTTCTGATTTTTTTGGAAAATAATGAATTTTCTTGACTTTTCCGTGAGAGCATGATACAATGAAGCATATTCATACCGTATTAGATCCTCAGTATCGGGCTCTGTTTTCCGAAAAGAGGAATGCCTCTTACTTTTGCTCTTGGAAAGGGAAAAAACAATGAAAAAAAACCTTGGGATGAAAAAAACGGTAATTTCGGGATTTCTGGCGTTGGTTCTGTTGGCGGGGGGGCTTTCCTCCTGCGGGAAAGCAACCTCGACGAATGCACCTGCCAGCTCCGGAGAAAGCACCGTTGGGGAAGAAAAAAAGCTCTTTGATTTCGACATAGAGGAATACTTGGTTTTGCCGGATGTTTCCAGGCTGTCGGTCAAGAGAAGCGAAGTGACCGAAAAGGTAGAGGAGAACTATACCCAGTTGTTGGACAACTTCCCGGAGATCAGAGAGAAAACCGAGGGTACCGTGGAGACCGGCGATACGGTGTATATTTACTATGCCGGCACGCTCATTCCTTACGATGGAAACTATTCCTTCACAGTGGGACAGTGTGATTTTGCCGGATTGGACAAGGCCCTTGAAAACACGGAATTCTTGGACGGAGAGGCGGTTCTGAAGGTGACTCTGCCCGAAGAATTTACACTTCCCGAAATCCTTTCCGGTGCACCGGAAGATTTGGCGCAGGAGCTTTCCGGCAAGAGCGTCACTCTGATTTTCAGCGTGGAGGGCAAGAGCGGCAAGGCGGAAAAAGGCGAAGAGCTCACGGGGAATCTGCGCATGGAATATGTGTTCGAGGGAGGAACATACAATGCCGATTCTGCGGCGGAAAAGGCAAAGAAAGAGGGAGAGCGGAAGGGCTTCGGTCTGGAAATCGGCTCCGGTTCTTTCATTGATGGCTTTGAAGACGCCATGATCGGAATGTCCGTACAGGAGGGGACCAAGAAGGTCCTGACCTTGAAATTTCCCGATCCCTACAAAAACAATCCGGCACTTGCCGGACTTCCGGTGGAATTTGAAGTGACGGTTCTTTCGGCTACCCATACACTCCGGCGGGATCTGACGGATCCGGCCCAGTTTGCGCTGTTGAAAAAGGAATTTGAGAAAATCAACGGCGAAGGCTCTTTCAGCTATGAAGATGATGCGAAGCTGCGGGAATATATCCGGACAAGCGTGTTGGCGGAATTCGCCCGTCAAATGGCATTTGAGGAGACGGTCGTAAGGGAGTATGAACCAGAGACGCTTGAAGAGTATGTGGCATTTGCAAAAAAGTCCTTTTTGCAGTATTACAGTAAGTATTTTCCCGGTGTGACCGAAGAAATGCTCATTCAATATATCTTCAAGGGTGAAGAAGCGTATAAATCGCAGATGGAAGCGGCCGCAAAGGAGCGTATGAAGCAGGACCTGATGCTGGTGGGTATTGCGCGGAAGAACAACCTGGACAAGTTGACCGAAGAGGAGTGCAACGAGCGGTTGGATCGGGTGATTGCTCAGCAGAAGGCCTACAACGGTGTGGAGATGACCCGAGAAGAGGTTTTGGAGGAGCTGTACGGCGGCAGAGCAGAATTGGAAAAGGAATTGCTCAGCGAGAAGACGCTGGAGTGGCTGGCCGGCCGGATCTCCATTGAAGAGGACGGCGAAACCGGCGAATAATGAAAAGGGGCTGTAAAAAACTCGGCAAGAGTTTTTTGCGCCTCCTTTTTTGCGTAAAGAACACAAATTTGAGAGAAACTCTTGAAATGAAACCGCTTTTGTGCTATACTTCAAAGCGGAACGGAGAGTCACTCTCCGGAATTCGGAAAGGACGGATTATATGACCAAAATAGATATTTTTTCTGGCTTTTTGGGCGCAGGAAAGACCACGCTCATAAAAAAACTGATCAAGGAAGCCTATAGCGGAGAAAAACTGGTGCTGGTGGAAAATGAGTTCGGCGAGATCGGCGTGGACGGAACCTTTATGCAGGATGCGGGCATTACCGTGAACGAGCTGAATTCTGGTTGCATCTGCTGTTCTCTGGTGGGCGATTTTGCAAAAGCTCTGCATCAGGTGATCGAAACCTATCATCCCGACAGAGTGCTGATCGAGCCTTCCGGAGTGGGCAAGCTTTCGGATGTGATCACGGCCGTGCAGAAAGCGGGTGTGGTAGGTGCAGAGCTGAACACCTTCACAACGGTTGTGGATGCTACCAAGGCAAAGATGTATATGAAGAATTTCGGTGAATTCTTCAACAATCAGGTGGAAAATGCGTCCTGCATCATTTTCTCGCATACCGATGTGGCAAACGAGAAAAAGCTGGAAGAGGCACTGGCCCTTGTGAAAGAGCACAATCCTGGAGCAACCGTGATTCTGACTCCTTGGGATCAATTGTCCGGTGCGGACATTCTTTCGGCAATGGAGCACAAGGATACCCTTGAAATGGAGCTTCAACGCTTAAAGGAGGAGCACGAAAAGGCGATGGCGGAAGAAGAGGGCCATCACCACCATCATCATGACGGCGAGGAGGATGAAGAAGGACATCATCACCATCATGATGACGAGGAGGAAGAGGAAGAGGACGAGCATCACCATCACCATGAGGACGAAGACGAGGACCATTGCGGCTGCGGACATCATCACCATCATCATGACGACGAGGATGAGGATGAGGATGAGGAAGAACATCACCATCATCACGACGGCGACGAAGACGCGGACCACGGTTGCTGCGGACACCATCACCACCATCATGCGGATGAAGTTTTCAGAAGCTGGGGCGTGCAGACCGGGAAAAAGTTTGAAAAGGAGCATTTGGAAGCCTGCCTGGAATTCTTAGCGGACGAAAAGAAGTACGGAACGGTTTTGAGGGCCAAGGGAGTGGTTGCAGCGGCAGACGGCGGATTTTTCCATTTTGACTATGTACCGGGAACCTCCGACATCCGTCGGGGCTCGGCGGCTCCGGTGGGCATGCTCTGCGTGATCGGCAAAGACCTGAAGGACGAGGCGCTGAATGCCCTTTTCGGCGTGTAAAATCACAAAAGGTTACAGAAGGTAGCGTATCCTTTTGAGGGAAAGGAAGAACTATGGCAAAACAACAGGACGAGCAGGAGTTTCCCGTGTATCTGTTCACGGGGTTTCTGGAATCCGGCAAAACCAAATTTATCAAGGAAACTCTTGCGGACCCGAAATTCAATGCAGGCGAGAAGACGCTTCTCGTCGTATGTGAAGAGGGGATAGAAGAATACGAGGAAGACCAGCCTTACATGGAAAATGTGACGGTGGTCACCTACAACGATCCGTCGGAAATGACCGAAGAGCGCCTGCGGGCCAAAGCCAAGCGCTCCGGGGCGGAACGGATGATCGTGGAATACAACGGAATGTGGAATCTGAACGATTTTTTCTTGGCGATGCCGGCAGAGTGGATCATCTATCAGCTGATGTTTTTTGCGGACGCCAACACCATCCTGAATTACAATACCAATATGCGTCAGCTGGTTGCGGAAAAAATACAGGCCTGTGATATGGCGGTGTTCAACCGGGTGTCTCCCGACACCGACAAGGATGCGTTGCACAGGTTGGTGCGGCAGTTGAGCCGAGGCGCCAATATCATTTATGAGCATCGGGATGGCACGATCGAGTACGACGAGGTGGAGGATCCGTTGCCTTTCGACCTGAATGCGCCGGTGGTGGAGATTGAGGATCGGGACTATGCGCTCTTTTTCCGGGACATTTCAGAGGAACCTAAAAAATATGAAGGAAAAACCGTGCGCTTCAAGGGCATCATTGCCAAGGATGACCGGATCCCCAAAAATCTTTTTGTGGCAGGAAGACACATTATGACCTGCTGTGAAGCCGACATTGCCTATAACGGCTTTGCCTGCGTCTGGGAAGGTGCACCCTCCTTGAAAAGCTATGACTGGCGTCTGATTACCGCCACGGTAAAAATTGAAAAATGCGCCATCTACAAGCAGAAAGGCCCGGTTTTTTATGCGCAGTCTGTGGAGCTTTGCCCGGAACCGGAGCAGAAGGTCGCAACCTTTTATTAAAGAAGGCTGAAAAGAGATTTATGCAGAAAACAGATCTGCCCGGATGGGGCAGGTCTGTTTTTTGAAAAGGGGGCGTCGGAAGAGGGGGGAAGAGAGGAAGAAAGAAGGGAGAAAAAAGGAAAAGAAAAAGTTGAGGAGAAAAAGGCAGAAAAGGGAGAAAGGTGTATTTTTGAGGAAAAAGAAGGGAGAAGAGGAGGAAAAAAGGAAAAGAAGAGGAGCTTAGAAGGGCAAAGTCCGAAAAAAAGAAAAATTTGAAAAAATCGAAAAAAGGGGGTTGACAAAAAGGGAAGGAAGTGATATACT
>ULVD01019722.1_pt1 | contig 14113 bp, 5 predicted proteins | sample 1959101 | NCBI WGS metagenome assembly ULVD01 (sample SAMEA4835777, study PRJEB28245) | human gut metagenome | biome: gut microbiome; material: fecal sample | place: Denmark | collected 2008
CGGCAGGAGGCGGAAGGTCGCGCCCGCAGGACAGCAGTCCGGCGAGCAGAAGTTGGATTGCCACGAGCAGAGCTGCGGCGCGGTGCGCGGTGCGCAAACGGTTCCGGTTGTTCATGGTTATGCCTCCGTTACGGTGTATTCCCCTCAGTGTATGCGTCCGGGGCGGGGGCAATACCTGCCGGGACGCCGCCAAACCGGAAAGGGTGCCTGCTGCACGGCGGGTTATCCGATGCAAAAAGCAAACGAACGGTTTATTTATAAACCAAACGTTTCTGTACTCGCCGGTTTTGCACCGACGTTTGTACTTTAGCGGGGTGCAGTTCCGGCTGAACGGCATCATAGGTGCAGGGCGGTCGGCTCCGGACGGAGGCTTTCCTGAAAAAGAAAGAATGTATATTTTTGTGAATATTCACAACACATACCCTACGTGGAGGACGGCGGGTGGGCTTTCGCCGGTCTGAATAAAAATCCGTGCGCGGGGCGCGTTCTGCACGGGACATTTTTGTTGCGAATGACGAAAAATCAGCTGCGGGCTTTTTGCGAATAAAAATATCACGGAATATCAAGGATATTTTGCGGCTTCCGGAAATGCGCCGTCCCACGCCGGGAGCCTGCGGGAGCCGCTGTGCGTGACGGCTGTGTGATGAATGCGAAATGAATATGCGAATATGGGCACGGGACTGCCGCACCACGGAAAAGTGTGCACGGCAGGGTGCTTTTTTGCCCGTAAAAAAAGTTTGTCGAAATACAACAATTTCTCCAAAACCCCGTCCTTTTTTTTCGGCTTGCCCTGCTCTTGAACTTTTCGCATAATTCTGTTATAATGATACGGTGCGATTTAAGAGATAAACGGGCAGGGGACGCCTGCCCGGTCTGCTGTTCTTACGGAGGTTTGGAATCGGATGAAATCACTGAAATGCCGCCTGTCTGCGGTTTTGCTGACGGCACTGTTGCTACTGCAGAGTCTGCCCCTGTCGGCAGTCGCCCGCAGTGTTCTGCCCGGTACGGGGGCGTCGTCCCTGCCCGGTGACTGGAAGGGGTCGCTGTCCCGCGTGGACGGGCTGGACACCGAGTCGCTGCGCCGGCAGTATTTTTCCGCGCTGGCAGAAGCGAACCGTGCCAACTTCTCGGGCGAGCGGTGGGTTGTCGTGGAGCTGGGAGGCGACACGCTCTACACGCTCTATGAGAACTCCGCGGCGGACAGCTTCACCAAGTACTGCGAATCGTCCGAGGGGCAGGCGGCGCGGGAAAAGCTGGAGGCGGCGCAGGAAGCCTTCCTGGCGCGGTTGGATGCCGCCGGCGTCGGATATGAGAAAAAGTATTCCTACACGGCTGTCAACAACGGGCTTGCCCTGCGGGTCAACTCCGAGGGGTACAAGGCGCTGAAGAACATGGACGGCGTGTCCGGCGTGTATTTCTCCGAGTCCTACGCCGTGCCGACCGTTGCGGTCAGCAACAACGCGAACGTCTACACGACGGGCATTTACAATACCACCGGCATTGACTACAAGGGCGAGGGCATGGTGGTCGCTATTCTGGATACAGGTCTGGATTACACGCACGAGGCGTTTGTCACCATGCCGAAGAACCCCGCATGGAGCAAGCAGTACGTGGCGGACCGGATGGCGGCAAGCTCCATCTTCAACGCGAAGGCGTCGGTGGACGATGTGTACTATAACGCCAAGGTCCCCTTCGCGTATGACTACGCCGATGACGATGCGGACGTGTTCCCGCAGTACAGCTCCCACGGCACGCACGTTGCGGGTATCGTGGGGGGCAAGAGCGACTACGTGGTCAACAAGGAGACCGGGGAGACCTTCCTCGGCGTGGCTCCGGAGGCGCAGCTGGTCATCTGCAAGGTGTTCACGGACAATCTGGACAGCGACGGACTGGGCGGAGCGGATTCCATTGATATTCTTGCCGCGCTGAGCGACTGCGTGGAGCTGGGCGTGGACGTCATCAACATGAGCCTTGGTTCCTCCGCCGGCTTTGCCGACGAGAAGAGCAACAGCTTCCTCAACGGCATTTACGAGCGCATCCGCAATGCGGGCATCAGCCTCGTGGTTGCCGCGAGCAACGACTACAGCTCCGGCTTCGGCGGCGGCAACGGTACCAACCTTGCCTCCAACCCCGACAGCTCTACGGTCGGCGCGCCCTCCACGTACCCGGCGGCTCTGTCGGTTGCTTCCATCAACGGACAGAAGGCGAGCTACATCATCGCCAACGACGATGAGAACCAGGTCGCCTTCATCACCGAGTCCTCCGACGGCAACGGCAACTCCTTCGACTTTGTGGAGCAGCTGTACCGGAAGACAGGCAAGAACAAGGGCGAAACGCTCCGCCTCAAGTATGTGGTTATAGGCGGCGTCGGACGTCCGACCAACTACATGGCACAGGTCAAGAAGCAGCTTCAGGATTCCGCAGGCTATGACGGCGTTATCGCGCTGGTCAAGCGCGGCGACACCACCTTCGCCGAGAAGGTGCAGAACGCCATGGACAATGGCGCCGATGCTGTTATCATTTATAATAACCTGTCCGGTACCATCCGGATGTCGCTGGGCGAGGTGGACGACCCGGTTCCGACCTGCGCCATTTCTATGGACGCCGGTAAGGTCTTCGTGGACAATGCCAAGAAGAATGTCGGCACCATTTCCGTCAATGCGAACTACAAGGCAGGTCCCTTCATGTCGGACTTCTCCAGCTGGGGACCGTTGCCTGACCTTCAGCTCAAGCCGGAGATTACGGCACACGGCGGCGAGATCACCTCTGCCGTTGCGGGCGGCTACGATATTTACAGCGGTACCAGTATGGCGGCACCCAACATGGCAGGCGCCGTGGCACTGCTGCGCCAGTACCTGAAGACGACGACGGATCTGTCCGGCACCGCGCTGAACGCGCGCGTCAATCAGATGCTGATGAGCACCGCCACCATTGCCCTCAACGAGGAGGGCAACCCCTACTCGCCCCGTAAGCAGGGCGCGGGACTCGCAGGTATTGCGGACGCCATCGCCGCCGAGAGCTACATCACGGTGCGGGACAAGGACGGCAATATCCGCGACAAGACCAAGATTGAGCTGTACGACGACAAGGAAAAGACCGGCGTGTACACGTTCTCCTTCCTTGTCAACAACCTTTCCGGTAAGGCGGAGACGTATGACCCGCAGGTCTGGGTCATGACCGAAACGCTGGCATCGGACAAAAAGACGGTTGCCGAGAAGGCATACATCCTGTCCGACAGCACGATAACGCTTGAGGCGGACGGCAAGGTTGTCAGCGGCAACATTACGGTTCCCGCCGGGAAGACGGTTTCGGTGACCGTGACAATCAAGCTGGGCGATGCGGGACGCAAGTACCTGGACGAGAGCTTTGTGAACGGTATGTATGTGGAGGGCTTCGTGTCCCTGCAGGCAACCGGTAAGACCAAGGTGACGATCGGTCTGCCCTACCTCGCTTTCTACGGCGACTGGAACGACGCACCGCTGTTCGATTACAGTGAGTACGAGCTGGCTGAGAGCCAGAAGGATACCGGCGTGCCCGCAGAGGACAAGCTGGTTGCCTCTGCCGCCAGCACCAAGGTCATCGGTATGTACTACGATGACAAGTACATCCTGTCCATGGGCTCCTACCTGTACAGCATGGAGGAGTCGGACGTTGCCATCTACCCCGATCCGGACAAGATTGCTCTGTCCATGTTTGATACGGCTGGACAGCGCACCATCTACGAGCTGTACATGGTCTACGCCGGCCTGCTGCGCGGCGCGGCATACATGGACATCGAAATCACGGATGACGCGACCGGCGACGTAGTATATAAGGAAGTTAAGGAGAACGTCAGCAAGTCCTACGCGGCGGGCGGCTCCAACCGCGGCTCCGCCATCATGATGGAGATCAAGGCGCAGGATTGGGGACTGATCAACAACAGCAAGTACCGCGTCCACCTCAAGGGACAGCTGGACTATCCCGGCGGCGAGAATCCCGACCGCAGTACCTTTGATTTCACCTTTACCATCGACTACGAGGCACCGCAGGTGCTGGATTACCGCATCCGGTACGACTCCTACACCGAAAACAAGCAGACCAAGTACCGCATCTACATGGACGTGGATGTGTACGATAACCAGTATGTGCAGGATCTGATGCCCTGCTATATCCGTGATACGAAGGACGGCAAGACGCTGACGCTGGCGACGCAGTACCCCATTCCGGTGTACGGCGAGAAGGGCACGACTTCCACGGTCAGCTTTGAGATTACGGATATCTACGAAGAGTATGTAAAGACCGGCAAGCTGTACCTGGTCGTGGAGGACTACGCCATGAATCAGACCAGCTACCTCGTGCAGACGGGTTCGGGGCTGGACGAGCTGACCAACGTGACGCTGAAGGAGGACGAGTTCCTCTCCCGCGTGCAGAGCACGGCAACCGAAACCGCTGCCCCCGAAACCTCCGCGGAGGAGACCGGGGCGGAGGAGCAGACCGTCATCGGTAACTATCAGCTGTTCCTGGCACCCAACCAGCTGTACAAGGCGACAGTCGCCACGCCCACCGATAACACCCGCGTGCAGAATCTGGAGTTCCGGGTCGTGTCGGGCAATGAGTCCGTCGCGGTCAAGGGAACCGAGATATATGCACTGTCCGCCGGTCGGGCGATGCTGGAGCTGTGCTACGTCGAGGGCGAACAGCAGACGGTGTATGCCGAAATCGAGCTGACGGTAGAGGGAACGCCCCGCGAACCCGCCAAGCCGGATAAACTGACGCTGTCTCCCGTGACCAACGGCAATCACTACGTAGTGAACCTGGAAACCGATGCGGCGGTGACACTGCATCCCAACACGACGCAGGCATTCCAGGTCAGCGTTTCGCCGTGGTATGTCCAGGGCGTGGAGTTCGAGTGGAGCTCCTCCAACGACGAGGTCGCCTCGGTGGACGAGACGGGCAACGTGACGACGCATAAGAAGGGGACTGCCTATATTACGGTCAAGGCAAAGGGCTATGACCGCCTGACCAAGTCCGTCCGCGTAACGGTGGACAGTGACTACCGCATCGTCAACTACACGCTGTACGATTACTACGGCGGCGCCGAGTGCGTCATTCCGGAGGATCTCAACGTCATGTATCTGGACGAGGAGTGCTTCCGCAATAATACGACCGTGCGGCGCATCGTGCTGCCCTCTACGCTGACAGAGATTCCCGAGCGCGCCTTCGAGGGCTGTATCAACCTGGAAGAGATCTTTATCCCCAGCCAGTGCATCGTGATCGGCAAGCAGGCGTTCTCCGGATGCCAGAAGCTGCAGAAGGTCACGTTCGGTATGTTCGTGGACAAGGACAAGAACGAGTCGGATGTCTACACAGGCACCATCACCATCGGTCCGGAGGCGTTCAAGAACTGCCGTTCGCTGTCTACCATCCAGAATATGAAGCGCATGACCTCCATTTGGGACAGCGCGTTTGCAGGCTGTGTCAGCCTGACCGAGATCGACTTGACCGAGCTGCGTGTCGCCGGAAACAACATCTTCTCCGACTGCACCGGTCTGACCAATGTGATCTTCAGCGAGCGGACAGCCATCGGCAAGCAGATGTTCTCCGGCTGTACGCGCCTTGCGTCTGTCACCTTCCCCGGCAATACGCTGGCGGAGGGCACCTTCAACGGCTGCTCGGCACTGAGATCCATCACCTTTACTTCTAAGGACTTTATCGGGTTCGGCGCGTTCTCGCTTGCCAACACCGCGTTGGAGAGCGTGACTCTGCCTGCCGGAACCTATTCGCTGGGCGAGGGCGTATTCTCCTTCTGCACGCGGCTCCGTGCCGTTTCGCTGAGCGAGGGAACGCACCTGCTGCCCGTGAGCGGCAATCAGTCCGCCTTCTCCGGCTGTGACCTGTTCGGGGCGTATACCGTCCCTGCCGCCAACCCGTGGCATACCACCGTGGATGGCATCCTTTACAGCAAGGATATCACCGAGCTTGTTTCGGTGCCGTATGCCACCGAAAGCCTGACCATTCCCGCCGGCGTGACCGCCATTGCGGGCGGCGCGTTTGCCGAAGTCACGGCACTTCGGGAGCTTGACCTCAGCGGGATTACTTCGATCGGTGCGTATGCGTTTGCCGGTTCCGGTCTGACCCACGTGACGCTGCCCGCCGGGCTGGATGCCCTGCCGGACGGTCTGTTCTACGGATGCCGCTCCCTGACCGAGGTGACCGGGCTGGATCATGTCCGCACGGTCGGTCTGGAGACCTTCCGCGGCTGTGTCGGTCTGCGGACGGTGGATATGCCTGTTGCCGAGCGCTTCGGCGAGGGCGCGTTCCGGTCCTCCGGACTCAGCACTCTGCATGCTCCTGCCCTGACTGCGGTCGGTGCGCGGGCGCTGGAGGGAACAGCCGTCACGGAGCTGACACTGCCCGCACTGGCAGACATCGGCTACCGCGCTTTCGCGAACATGAAAAACCTGACGTCTGCTGTGCTGGGTCCTGTGACCCGCATGGATGCGTATGTGTTCTCCTCCGATGCGGCGCTGACGTCCGTGCACTTCGGGGACGGCGCGACCGTGGTCGGCGACCATGCCTTCTTCAACCAAGCTCCGGTGTGGGTTCTGACGACAGTCAGACTGCCCGACAGCATGACCTATATCGGTGCGTATGCCTTTGCCAACCAGCAGGGGCTGACGGAGCTGAACCTCTCCGGTGTGCAGACAGTGGAGCAGAACGCCTTCACGGACTGCGCGGCACTGACTTCCGTTGACCTCTCCCGCGTGGAGACGGTCGGCAAGAGTGCCTTCTCCGGCACTGCCCTGACTGCGGCGGATCTGACCAACGCCAGCCGGATCGACGAGAAAGCGTTCTCCGGAACGCCGCTGACCTCCGTGACCTTCGGCAAGCTGGAGGTGCTGGGCGCCTTCGCGTTCTCCGGCACCAAGCTGACGACGGTGACGCTGCCCGCGTCCTTCTCCTCCCTGTACTACACCTACGTGTGGGATGTGCTGGACACCAAGGGACGTGTCAAGGAAACCCGGCAGCGTGAGGTTCAGTCCTACGGCGACGGCGCGTTTGCCAATATTCCCACGCTGACCGCCATTCTGGTGGCGGACGGCTCCGAGGCGTTTGAATCGCGTGACGGCGTGCTGTACGGCAAGGCTGTCAACGGTTCCGTCCTGCTCCAGTATCCTGCCGGACGGGACGGCAAGAGTTACGCCGCGGCGGCGGGCACGGTCCGCATCGGAAACAGCGCCTTTGAGGGCGTCGGCGTGCTGGAGGAGATCTCCTTCCCCTACACGGTTTCCGTCATCGGATCCTACGCCTTCTACAAATCGACCGTTACGCACTACACCTTCAACAGCGTGGAGGCGCCGGTTCTGCTCTCCTCCTATGTCGATCCGGCTACGGTCAAGGACAGCGAAGTGCTGACCGCCCTGTTTGAGAGAGACAACGGACTGGGCAGCTCCATCTATTACGCCAACTTCCTTGACTTCGTTGCCAAGCAGGTGTATGCGGATGTGTTCAACCCGGAGTTCTTCCAGCCGACCGATTTCGGTCTGCACCTGACCATCCCCAAGAACGGGACCGGTTATGACACCAAGATATGGACGTGCTTCTTCGGCGACATCGGCAAGACCGATGACATCCAGCCTGACAACAGAACCCATGCCGCAATGAACGCAATGGATGCCATGAAGGCGCTGATTTCCGTGGCGGACATTGCCGCCGCAGACAGTCTGGACAAACTGACTGCCATTTCCGAGGCAACGCTGGCGGCACGCCGTGCCTACAACCAGGTGGTGGGCGCCGATCAGATCGCCCTGTGCGCCGACCGCTACGAAACGCTTCTGACCTACGAGAAGGCACTGCGTGACGCCAAGGCGCGGCTGGGCAGTCCCGTGGCACTGGATCGGCTGGAGCTTGCCTCCCGCCCGGATAAGATCCGCTACAACGCGGGCGAAACCTTCGATCCGACCGGCATGGTCATCAAGGCGGTGTATGCCGATGAATCCGAGGTCATCATGACCGATTACACGCTGGACAAGACGACGCTCTCTGCCGGCGACGAGTCCGTGACCGTGACGGTTACGGCGGACGGAAAGACCTATACCCTGCAGGTCCTGCTCAATGTGCAGGGCGGGCAGGAGACGGACACGACCGCTCCGGAGACCGAGACCGCGACCGAACCCGCCACGGAAACCGTGACCGAGCCGGATACGGGTATCACCGGGACCGGAACCGAGGCATCCGCCGGAGGAACGCCCGGATGGGTTCTGCCCACCGTGCTGGCGGCTGTAATTCTGGTCGGCGGGGCTGTGGCAGCCGTGCTGATCCTGCGTCGGCGTAAGGGCAACTGACACGCTCCCCGCCGTCCGCCCGTGAGGCGGCCGGCGGGTGTGCCGACGTTTATCCGCAAATGAAAGGAATGTGTACCGTGAACGCGAATATGAATACGGTCGGGTCCGGCGGTCGCGCCCGTCGCGCCCTCCGATGCCTGTTGCTTTCCGCACTTCTCCTGCTGCTGTGCGCGGTGGGAACGGCGTGCCGGGGCATCGGCGACAGCGGAGAAGCTCCCTATGACCATCTCGTCACCTTTGATTACAACTACGGCAATCTGGAAGCCAACTGCCCGACGCAGTACCTCGGCGTCCGGGACGGCGGACTTGTCTCCATTCAGCCCGGCTACAGCGATGCATTCACGCTGTATGAAATCAAGGGGCACTATCTGGAGGGTTGGTATACCGCCAAGACCGACGGGGAAGGCAAGCCGCTGAAGGACAGTAAGACCGGCATGGTTCTGCTGGACAGCAAGTGGGATTTCGAGACCGGAACGGTCGGCGCCGATATGACACTGTATGCCCGCTGGGTCGCCGAATCGGTGCTGTCCTTTGTGGACAGAGAGACCGGCGAGCTGCTGTACTCCATGCGCGCCACGCCCGGCACCAGCCGGAAGCTCCCCGTGCAGGCGGAGGGCGCCATTATCGAGAAGATGCCGGGACACACCGTGTACGGCTACTTCGCGGATGCGGAATGCACACAGCCGTTTACATTCCCCCACACCTTCGGCGAGACCGATGAAACCGTGTACGTTTCCCTGCTGGAGGGAACATGGCTGATCGTCCGGACACCTGCCGCGTTCCAGAAGGGCGTGAACGCCGGCGCGAACCTGTACCTGGATGCCGACCTGGATTTCTCGCAGGTGGCGACGGGGTGGCAGGTGCGTGACTTCGGCGGAACCCTCAACGGAAACGGACATACCATCCGCGGCATCACGCTGACACTGGAGGGCTCCCGGAACAAGAGCAACAATTTTGCCCTGTTCGGTACCCTGCGGAGCAAGGCATACCTGCATGATGTGACCTTTGCCGATGTGAACATTTCCTTCTCCGCCAAGGTCAACGGAACCTACGCCGTTGCGGGCTTTGCGTGGGCGGCGGAATCCGGCGCCCGGGTGGAGAACGTTACCCTGACAGGCTTGCTGACCTATGACTTTGCCAGCGCGCCCACCTCCACCGTGACCGCATGGATTGCGGAAAACGGCATGAAACCGGAGGACGCGAACGGCTGTGATTACAGCGGTCTTGTCCTGCGGGACGCCGCTGCCGGCTGACGCGCGGGAAAAACTGTACCCTGCGGGGGCAACCGGCGGCGCGCCGGCGATCCCCGCTATCCATACGCATACCCGAATCTGAAAGGAGTAATTCCATGAAAAAAACCAACATGAGACGGTTCCCCGGCGTCCTGCTCTGCCTGATCCTGGCGGCGGCGACGCTCCTGTCCTTTGTTGCCTGCAACGGCACCGGTGGCGGAACCGGCACGGCTACCGCGCCCAACGGCGGAACCGGCAACAACGGAACAAACCCCGATGACCCTGCCGGGCAGAAAAACAACCCGGAGACAAGACCTTTTTCCATGAGCATCCAGACGCCGGACGGCGTTTTCAACCCGTTCTTCTCCACCTCGGCGTATGATTCCACCGTCGTGGGGCAGACACAGATCGGCATGCTGAATACCGATTCCAAGGGCAACATCGTCTGCGGCGAGAACGAGCCGACGGTCGCCAAGGATTACACCGTGACCGAGACCGAGGAGAACGGCAAGACCTACACGGTCTACGAGTTCCTCATCAAGAACGGCATCCGGTTCTCGGACGGCGAGCCGCTGACCATCAAGGACGTGCTGTTCAATCTGTACGTGTACCTGGATCCTGCCTACACCGGTTCGGCTACCATCTATTCGACCGACATCGTGGGGCTTTCCAACTACCGCCTGCAGAAGACCGGCGATATCAACGATGATTCCGCCGCCGCTTTTGAAGAGAGCTTTGTCACCGAGGCGAACATCCGGATTCAGAACCTTATCGACTATGTCCGGCTGGTCGGCAAGGGCGTCAAGCAGGAGGACAAGCCCTCCGATACATGGACAGATGCCGAGAAGGAAGCCATGAAGAAGGACTACGCGACGGTTGCCGCGGCTTTCCTAAAGGAGCTGACCAAGGACTACAACGCCATTGACAAGGAGTCCTATAAGGACTGGAAATTCACCGAGGCATGGCAGATCTTCCTGTACAACGACGGTGGCCGCAGCGAGCTGCTCAAGGAGGATCCGGCGCGCCCGGGCTACCCCCTGAAGGACGCGGACGGCAACTATCAGCTGAACGAGACCGAGGCAAAGCGCATCTATGACGAGGAGATTCAGGAGTACATCGACGAGCACAAGGACATGAGCACCGAGGAAGCCATCAAGGCATTCTGCATCCTGTCCGTGTATGGCTCCTACTTCCCCGGCAATGCCATCACCGAGACCAATGCTTCCAACTTTGAGTCGGTCGTGAAGTACTGGCAGACGGCATCCACCGTGCTGGATCAGTTCACCGCTGAGGCAAAGAGTAACTATTTTGCCAGCATGACCAAGCTGGTTCCCAACATCAGCGGCATCACGACCCGTAAGACCGAGTCCTTCAACGGCAAGGAGCTGGGCGAGGAGTACGACGTGCTGACCATCAAAATCAACGACGTTGACCCCAAGGCCATCTATAACTTCTCCTTTACCGTGTCCCCCATGCACTACTACTCCACCAACAGCTGGAACGGCAAGGACTACATCGCGGCGTTCAACGGCGTTGATGAGTTCGGTCTGGAGTACGGTAGCATCCAGTTTATGAACGAGGTCATCAATGCGCCCTCCAAGGTAGGTCTGCCCGTCGGTGCAGGTCCCTACAAGGCGTCCAACGCCAAGGGCTCCGAAGAGGTTAGCGGCGATACCTTCTTCAACAACAACTTCATTTACTACGAGCGCAATCCCTACTTTGAGACGGTCGGCGAGGGCATCCAGAATGCCAAGATCAAGTACATCCGCTTCAAGGTCGTTGCGTCTGACCAGATCATCAACGCGCTGTCCAACGGCGATATCGACTACGGCGATCCCAGCGCAACGCAGGAGAACATCGCCACCGCCGAGAATGCCGGTCTGGGACACGTCGAGATCCTGACCTCCGGTTACGGCTACGTCGGTATCAACCCCCGCTTCGTGCCCAATATCACGGTGCGCCGCGCCATCATGAAGGCAATGGACACCGCGCTGATTACGCAGAACTACTACAAGGGTGGTCTTGCCGAGATCATCTACCGCCCCATGTCCACGACCTCGTGGGCGTACCCGAAGGATGCCGCCGTCTATAAGAATGCGGCGCTGGGGCTGGATTATTCCTTTGACTCCACCGGCAGTGAGATCGAGGATATGCTGAAGGCGGCTGGCTATGAGAAGGTCAACGGCGTCTACCAGAAGCAGATTGAAGGCTTCGGTCTGGACAGACTGTCCGGCGCCAACTACCGTCTCACCATCGCGGGCGGCTCCACCGATCACCCCGCGTATGCCATGTTCCTGAAGGCGGCGGAGATCCTCAACCGTGTCGGCTTTGAAGTCAAGGTCGTGACCTCGCAGACCGCACTGTCCGACCTGTCCGCCGGTAAGCTGGCAATCTGGGCGGCGGCGTGGTCGTCCACGGTTGACCCGGATATGTACCAGATCTACCACATTGACTCGCAGGCAAGCTCTACCTCCAACTGGGGCTATAAGCAGGTCAAGGCAGGTAAGGCAACCGAGGCGTACTCCGAGGAGTACAACATCATCGTGGAGTTGTCCGCGCTGATTGACCAGGGTCGCTCCACCACGGATCAGAACGAGCGCAAGGAGATCTACGCGCAGGCGCTGGACAAGGTCATGGAGCTGGCGGTGGAAATGCCCACCTACCAGCGTAAGGATATGTCCTGCTACAACAAGAACGTGCTGGACGAGAGCACCATGACGCCGGTCAGCGAGCGCTCGCCCTACAACGGTCTGCTGTCCCGCATCTGGGAGCTGAACTACCGGTAAATCCGGCAGGTCATCCCTGAAACAAGTACGCATGTATGACCCGGGGAGGGGTTTGCCGGACGCCGCAGGGCGCCGCAACCCTTCCCTCAAAGAGCATTTCCCCCATTCTGCACCAGAAAAGGACGACACGAAATGGATATGATCAAATACATCGTCAAGCGACTGCTTCTGTCGGTGCTCATCCTGTTCGGTGTCTCCGTCATCATCTACTCGCTTGCCCGCATGATGCCTACGGACTACGTGGATAACCAGTATTCATCCGCCGTTTCGCAGGGAACCATGCGGCAGGAGGACGTGGATCGGATCAAGGAGCTGTACGGACTTTCCATGCCGGATGCCTACCTGCGCATGAAGGTCGGTACGGGCAGCTCCTTCGCCGGGGACACCTTTTCCAAGAACACCAAACAGGCAACGTATGACGAGGACGTTTCCCTGGGACTCATGACATGGGAGGCATGGTATGAGGGCTCCTATGACGGACCGCACAATACCCGCCTGGTCATCAATGCCGACGGCACCTTTTCCATCGGCACGGTCGAGTCCCGCGGTCTGCACGTGGAGGCGGAATCCTCTGCCGCGGAGACTTCCGGCGGGGAGACGGAGTCCTCTGCTTCCGGTTCCCTGATTACGCTGGACGAGAAATACACGCCCGTGGAGAGCGGTACATACCGGCTGGTCGCCGGGGAGGGCGGAGACGCTTCCTCCATCCGGCAGGTGGTCTGCACACTGTCCGACGGGACCGAACTGACCATCGCGGCAGAGTACCGTCTGGCTGGCTTCTGGGATAAGGCGGGCGCTGTCCTCAGCGGCTACTTCAGCTGGCTGTTCAATGTCGTCCGGGGCGACCTCGGTATGTCCTTCAAGTACAAGAAGCCGGTCAAGGACGTCATCTTCCAGAACATGGGCATTTCCTTTGCCATCGCGTTTGTAGCGACTCTTCTGCAGTTCCTGATCTCCATTCCGCTTGGCATCAAGGCGGCAACGCATCAGTACGGCTTCGTGGATTACAGCGTGACGGTGTTCTCCATGACCGGTATCAGCCTGCCGACCTTCTTCCTGGCGGCACTGGTCATCCGTATCTTTGCGGTGGATCTCGGTTGGTTTGAGGTCGGCGGCATTGCCTCCTCCTCCCTGCCGATGGATGCTACGTGGTTGCAGCGGCTGGGCGATACGCTCTGGCACATGGTACTGCCTATGTTCGTGCTGGTGGTGCTGTCCATCGGCTCGCTGATGCGCTATACCAGAACCAACACGCTGGAGGCACTCAATGCCGACTACGTGCGCACGGCACGTGCCAAAGGTCTGACCGAGCATACCGTTATCTACAAGCACGCATTCCGCAATACCATGATACCGCTTGTCACCATGATGGCGGGTATTCTGCCGAGCCTGTTCGGAGGTGCCATGATTACCGAGACGGTGTTCAGTATCCCCGGTATCGGCAAGCTGGCATACGATGCCCTGATCGTGGCGGACATTCCGTTCATCATGGGCTACAATATCTTCATCGCCATTCTGACTGTCATCGGCACCCTGCTGAGCGACCTGATGTACGCGGTGGTTGACCCCCGCGTCAAGCTCGGAAAGTAAGGAGGCGCCGTATGAATCTGAATGACAAGCAGAACCGGACCGAGAGTCCGGATGTGCCTGCGGAGATGGCTGAGGTCACTGCCGTGGATGTGGTGTCGCCGGTTCGCGCGGACGCCGCGGAGGAGTCCGTCGAGGAGATCGGCGCCCGGACGCTGAGTCCCGGACGGCTGGTCATGAAGCG
>ULVD01090297.1_pt1 | contig 13991 bp, 20 predicted proteins | sample 1959101 | NCBI WGS metagenome assembly ULVD01 (sample SAMEA4835777, study PRJEB28245) | human gut metagenome | biome: gut microbiome; material: fecal sample | place: Denmark | collected 2008
ATAAAAATGGCTATTTATCAACTGTTTGTTGTGACATAGCCAATCATAAAAATCCATTTCACCAACCAATGTAGATTTTTGGTTTGGAAATATAAAGTCATTCAAGTAATCTATGAAGTCCTGTGCCCCAAATATATAACCAATTATTCCGCTTGGTGTGATAACACGAAGTTTTTGAGCATTGGGGTCATTCATCAGCCAATCAAAGCCAAAGTGCATACAATATTCTTTCAAGTTATCTGCAACCTCATCGGGGACAAGATACATCTTCATCTTGCCATCGTGGCTAAGTAATACCTTTTTCATGCTATCACACTCCTTTGTCAAATTGGAATTGGTCAAAGCGACATTATCAGCATAACGGCGGTGGCGATAATTACAACTGCCTCCAAAATGCTGACAAGGGTAAATGCCCTCTTTGAAAATCTGTTCTGCTTATACTCTCCATAGGTGAAATAGAGAGTGAGAGCAGAGAAAATTATAACTACTAAATACAACCAAGTCATACAATCACACTCCTTTGTCAAATTGGAATTGGTTAATCTCTTATCTGAGTTTGCAGTTCAATTCCAAACAATCGGTATGTCCATTTTGTTACTCCACGATATTCTGCTTCGGTGACGAAGTTTCCCTCAATATCAAAAGAATATCCAAGACCAATATACTTACCAGAGCCACCATCTTGCATTGGTTCTGGGCAAACACAAAAGATAGGTCTTTCAAAACTATTAACTCTGCTATAATCAACGATACCAATAGCAATCCATAGCACAAGAATACAGGCTACTGCTATAATAATTTTCTTCTTCATACAATCACACTCCTTTTTCTTCTGTGTTCGCTTGTAGTCGTCGATTGATCGGCGGCTTAATTTCGTCAAATTGGAATTTACTCTGCCGACTTGCGATCAGCTTCAGCGGATAACATCGCCTTATATTTTCGTTCCAAAATAATCGTAGTGATCAAAGCAGGAACCGCCAGCAAAAGCAAGATAACAATTGCCATTCCGGTAGATATATTTGCCTCAGCTAAAAAGAATGTACGTGCTACATAGAATCCGAGCCACGGCAGACCAAGAACAAGCCATGTTACGCCTTGCTTCCGAATATAGTCCTTAGTCCAACTGTGCCCTTTATACTTCGCAGGGATATTCTGAAAACCAATAAGCCCTACAATTCCGTATCCGATCCAGAAGATACTCAAAACCAATATAACACCCATTCAATCACACTCCTTTATCAAACTGACCTTGTACTTGCAATTCAGCCTTTGTTTCTCTATATCGTCTTATGTCTCTTTGAAGCTCGTATATATCAGCAGCCAAGATTGCTACAAATCCCCAAGAGCGATTGTCGTTCTGTATAAAAAAATACACTACGAATACAAGACTAAAAATCAATCCAAGGACAGACCAAACAATAAACCATTTGTATTTTCGCAAGTCTTTTTCAAGCTGTTCTTTCATTCAATCATACTCCTTTTACTTTGCGGGATTAGTGGTTTTCTCATAAACCGTGAAGCTATCAATTCTTGCGGTATAGCCTTCTGCGGTTTCTTCAATCACCACATTGAGCAGCGCAATGGAATTGGACGCTTCATCTTCCATAGTCAACGGTACGTTGTATGGTGCAGGCTGATCCTGAGCGGGAATATAGAACTCATAGATGTTTTCCTTGCTCAGTTCAAGACCATTGATTGCCTCGATTTGCTGACCGATGGCAATCTGAGATCCGTCTGTCATTATAGATAAGGAAACATGATTTTGAGGAGTTGTTGCTCTATGCGAGAACACAAAACCCTTTATGCCGTTGTTTGCTTCAAAGAACGTGACAGGGATGCTCTCGCCCTCTTTCATCTCTACGGCAGACAAGGTGTTATCAACTCCTGCAGCATATGCCGTCAACACGAACGGCGAGCCGATAGGCGCATTAGGATTGCCGTTAAGAAACGGAATGGCTCCAAACACGATTGCAACAACCGCTACACAAGCGGCGATAGCTTTCCAATTTGCCCACCACTTTCTTTTCTGTCTGGTGTATGTTACAGCACCGGAAACCAAATCGTCGTCGATATATTCCATGGCGCTGACAATTCTCGGAATACTCATACTTCAATACCTTCCTTTCTCAAAAATTCTCGTAATCTGTTACGGGTGCGGAACAGCATGGATTTTACAGTGTTCTCCCTCATGGAATATCGCTCTGCAATATCGCTGATGGAATCGAAAAACCAATACTTGCGGAGAAATACGTTGCGGTCAAGCTCCTTTTCGCTCCACAGAAAGGCGCTGATCAGTTTTGCGAGTTCTTCATCCTCGACACCCTGTGCAATGCTGTAGTCCGGCAAGGTTGTCTCAATCTCAGAAAGCGATATGATTGCATCGGCAGATCGTTTCATAGCGTTTGATATCTCCAATCTCTTCAAGGACAGATTTCGTGTGATCTTGCAGATAAAAGCTGTGAAATTGTTCGGACGAGTGGGCGGTATTTTGTTCCAGACCGTTAGATATGTATCGTTTACGCATTCCTCGGAATCCTCATTGTTGAATAGCAGATTCTTCGCCACCCGAAAACACATCTTACCGTATTTACGGTCTGTTTCTTTGATTGCTTGTTCGTCACGGGCAAAATACAGCTCAATAATCTGTAAATCATCCATGTTGTTCACCCCCTTTGTGTGTACTAAATGGCCTTTCACCCCATAAGTACGATTTTTTGCGTTTGGTTTTATTTTTTGAGAAAATTTTTGAAAAAAATTTTTAGAGAAGCATACAACAAATCTTCGCACAAATTACTTAACAGCACTTTCTTTTATAAAGCTCATTATATCCCCAGCATCACAATCAAGCACTTCTGCTATCCTTAGAAGGACAGAGAGCGCAACTTCTTGATTACGACCGAGCTTTGTAAATGTAGCAGGAGCAATACCAGCGAGCTTGCGAAGCTCTGCCTTGCTCATTTCACGTTCAGCAAGCAGAACCCATAATTTTTTATAACTAACCCTCACTATATTCACCTCACAAACGTTGGGTTATCATATTCACCGCCATATATTATACCACCAAAAAGCGTTTTCTACAATCTGAAACACAAAAATAATCTTGCATTGTTAAAATAATTTTCGACTTCTTGAATTAAAATCGTGATATAATGTTATGCGAGGCGTTTTTGCGGTTATTACTTATCCATATTCGTCTCGCAATTTGCAAAGCAAAAACGCTTTATATCGGATGAAAGTTCCGAAACAACTATGCAAATACGTCAATTTGGTTTATTTTACGCAGAAAGCGTAAAATTCTGTAATATCCTGTCGAATACAGCGTAAGCCCTTGGGTTAGTGAAACCGCCTTTTCGTCTACAATATATAGTGGATAGGTGGTGAGGCAAGTGGACACTAAGTTTATTCGTGATAGGATTACGCAGTTGAGGATACAAAAGGGTGTATCCGAGTACAAAATGAGCTATGACCTCGGTCATAGCCGCAGTTACATATACAATATTTCTTCCGGTAAATCTTTGCCTCCCATGGCTGAGTTCCTTGAAATTTGTGATTACTTTGAAATAACCCCAAGTCAGTTCTTCAACGATGCAGCAGACAACCCGGCGTTACTGCAATCCGCCATCGAAGAACTCAAAAAGCTCGACGATGACGATCTGATGCTCGTAATAAGCAATACCCGTCGGCTAAATAAAGACAAATAGTAATTATATTTGCCGACAGAAAGAAAAATGATAAGACTGCGATACGTTCGGCATATTTCCCGAAGTTTCGCAGTCTTTTTTCTTTATAATATAGGAAAACCCATGAAAAAGGAGGAAATAGCGTTATGGCTAATTTTTTCGGCGGTTTGTTCAAGCAAATTGAAAAGCCGCAAGATATTCACCCCCCGTCGATTCCAAAGGAGTTCTCGCAGTATGACAGCGAGTATATTACATATTGCCTCGAACACGACCAAACCCTGTGCCAGCTGGAAGCCAAAATTCATTCATGCGATAATCCAAAAGAAATCTCCATGCTGACCTTACAGACAGCGTGTGCCTTTTATGCTGCCGATTGGACAGGTATAGTCGAAGTGGATTTGGAATTGGGCGTAACTAACACGGGATGGTGGCACAACCCCGATCCCAAGATTACCACACTTCAGAAGATTCACGAGTTTGAAAACTTCTTCCCAATGGAGACATGGCAGAAAGCCCTTAAAACCGGACAACCTGTTGCCATTCTTGATGTGAACGAGGTTGCCAAGTCCTCTCCGCAGGAATATCAAGCCTATAACCGGCTCGGCGTACAAACGATGCTCGCCGTGCCTTTCGGACCCAAACCCTTGGGTTTTCTCGTGCTGAGAAATCCCACTCGATACAACACGCTCACAAGTGCGGCAAGAGGGTTTGCGTACATCATTCATCGTGCCTTGGCACAGAAAAGAACGATTGATCGAATTAAAATGGCTCTTACTCCGGAGGAGATCAAGAGCGACAAAGACATCATTATCAACTTCTTCGGTGATATGGAAATTATCACACAGGACGGCGTATGGAAGGAGCACGACTTTAATTCTCCCAAGAGCAGCCGTGCTGTGGCTTATGTCATGCTCCAAAGAAAAACGGCTCACTCCGCATTGGCGATTGCCGATGCGCTGTACCCGGAGGACACCGCCGACGTTGATACTATAAATAAGAATATTCGTGGTTATATGTACCGCTTTAGAAAATCGTTTGAGCTTATTTCTAAACACAAACTGATTGAATACACCTCAAACGGTTATAGATTGAATCCAACCCTCAACATCAAAACCGATCTACAGCAGTTTGAGACTATTTGGGAGCAAGTACAACAAGACATTCCTGTTACCCATCCTGTTTTTGTGGATGTAACCGGTATGATCGGTAAGCTTTGCATTTCTGGATGCGAACCCTGATTCGGCGGATGTATTGTTCGAACTGGAAGATCACTATTTGCTTCATGGTCAAATCAGTATTGTAGGATTGGAGAACCTTGCTTATACTAAACGGTTTGAATCTCTATTTAAGTGTAACTTGGATCGAGTAGACTGTGCGATGATGGCAACTGGGGATTATGGTCAGATTGAAAGAAACAAGTGGCGCTATCAATACGGTTCAACATATCAGGTTGCGTGGGACGGACTATTCCATAGAAGCGCGAATTCAGGATTCGAAAATACAAAAAGCATTCTTATTAAGCTGTTGGCTACAAATGCCAGTTTCACAAATGAAATACTGAAGAAGATAGCAGATGGCTTTTTACAAGAGTGTGAAAATGCTAGTCTCTATCCTTTCAGATACTATTACATTAAGTACAGAGAATATCGCCCGGGTGCATATGGGAAGATGCATAACAATTCTGCTGCTGAGAATCCATATTTGTTCTTGGTGATGCAAGGATACGACGAGTTTAAGAAGCACTGCAATTTTGAGCTCTGCACCAAACGCTACCCCGATTGGATCGGGTCTGAAAAATACATAGTCATCACTGATGATGCTGAGAAGGATCTTCTGGAGGCTTTCCCGGAGATTATGAAGGAACTGTCACCGTATGTGATAGTCGGTCGCTATTTTGCGAAGATGAACGACGATATGCGCTATAACGACTCGAAGAGTGCCGCATCCTCTTTTTCTCTTGATCAGATCGATGATTATGAGAACCTTTCTGAAGGTTTTGTTGCGCCGGACTTTTCGGAGGACCTGTGTAACAAGGATGCTATTAGCCGAGCGCTGGCATGCGAAGGAGGTAACCAATGAAGGACAAAACAAAAGAGTCCCCTGATTATTATGACAGCAGAGGAAGATACAGAAACAAGATAATAGCTTTCCGTGTTTCACCGGAGGAGGCAAAGATGATTGAAGTAGCCGCTTCTGTTACCGGTATGTTCAAACAGGACTACTATATCTCAAAGCTGCTTGATAGGACCGTTGTTGTCCAGGGCAGCTGCAAGAAAGATACACAGAGCCCTGTATGACCGGCTGACTGAGACGTTAGAGGAGCTGAAAAGAATAGAGGCAGGTTCCGGAGTTGATCCGGACCTGCTGGAGATCATTCAGACGATTACTCAAATCGTGGACAATTTGTACATAAAGTGATAAGATACAAGAGGCCAAAACGAACTGGCCTCTTTGTTTTTACCAGTGGATATCATCCCTTGGAATTCATATTCGGCGGTTCTGGTTAGACACTGGGAACTATCCCTTCCGGTTGCACGACGTTTCGTTTCGACCCTCCGTGCAACCACGAAGTCTGATAAACCAAATAACTGGTGGATTATTGAGGGTAAAAATGAAGGTTTTAATAGCGAAAAGCACTCAAAACCGGGCAAAATAGCCCGGCGGTAAAGAGTGGGAATAATTGAGTAGTAGTCTGTAGCATCTTCCGCTCTGTAACCGGCGATCGGAATTGACCCTAAACGTGCTACAAAACATGATAATTACAAAACGTACCGCTCCGGGTCGCATTTTGTACGAGCCGGAGCGGTACGTTAATTATTTAGTCGTTTTCTGTATACTTCTTTTTTTCATAGCCGCTGGGCGTTTTTATAGCTTATTTTGCGATCTTTGAAAACACAAAGATGGTTATTCCGAGCAGGACAAGCACGATTCCGGTGGCGCGATTAAGGGTCTTCGGTTCGGCTTTGTTGGCAAACAGCGCGGCAATGCGCGCCCAGAGCAGGGTAAAGCAGACGCACATAATAAGAACCGTCCAGTCCGGCGCGCCTCCGATGGCAAAATGGGAGACGGCTCCGGTAAGCGCGGTAAAGGTCATAATAAACACGCTCGTGCCGACGGCTGTTTTCAGCTCGTAGCCGAGGACGCTGGTGAGTATCAGCAGCATCATCATTCCGCCGCCCGCTCCTACAAAGCCGCATATGAAGCCTATCACCGTTCCGCAGATGACCGATTGCACCGCGCGCTTTTTGGCGGACGCCGCCTGCATTGTCTCCTTTGTCGTCATGACCGGCTTTACAATGAACTTGACGCCGAGCAGAAACGTCATGAACACCGAGAAATTTCCCATTGCAGTTGATGGTACGAGCTTTGAAACAAAGCTGCCCACTACGGTAAAGACCAGTACCGTCGCCATCATTATCAGCCCGTTGCGGATGTCGAGGTTTTTGTTTTTGCCGTATGTGTAGGCGGACACCGCGCTTGCCAGTACGTCGCTTGCAAGCGCAATGCCCACAGCCATATAAGGATCAATGCCAAGGAATGTAACAAGCATCGGGGTTATGACCGCCGCGGCGCTCATGCCGGCAAAGCCGGTGCCGAGTCCCGCGCCCATTCCTGCGAAAAATGTTACAAGAACTGTTTTCAGAATTTCCATATCAATTGTTTTTCCTCTTTTTTTCCTTGACCTTATCTATATTTCTACCGCACGCTTCAATTACTTCGGTAAAACGGTCTATGTCTTCTTTGTCCACGCCGTCAAGAAGAATATCATAGAACTCCCGCTGCAAACGACGCCCCTCCTCTATGATTGGCTGCGCTAACTCGGTGCAGGTGAGTATGATGCAGCGGCGGTTTCCGTCCATTGGATGACGTTCAAGATACCCATCGTTTACCAGCCTGTCGACATACAGAGAGACAAGGTTGGGGCGTATTCCCCGGTAGCGTATTATGTCGCGGGCGGTGGGGTATTCGGGATGGTTGGCAAGAAACATAAGAATGTCAAATCCGGTCTGCGGAATATTCATTTCGCGGCAAAAGGGGCTGCACATCTCGCCGTAGCCCTCAATGATATTGTGCAGCGTAGGAAGCAGACTTATCCGGTCCATATCGCACCTCAAACTTCAAAAAATGAATTATCACGATTTTGAACAATTATATCACAACGGATATCAGTTTTCAATGTACCGTTTATGAATTTTCGGTATGAATTGTAATAACAGCATTCATTATTGCGTGACAAAAAAACAGCCGTCGGGAGCTTTGCGGCTTCCGACAGCCAAACAGATTTTTATAGAGCGGCAGATCTGCCGTGTCAGGGCAGGGGACACGAAAAGGAGCGTCACGCTCCGAGTAGCCATAGCCTGATAACGGCAGCGCATTCTCGAAGAAAGCTCACGGGTATGCTGTACCATGCGATGCCGGAATGAACGTGCGTGCAGTCAAGCCCCAATGCCTGTGCGGTCATTGACGCGCGATAGATGTGGTAGTTGCTCGTTATCACAGTCACGCGGTAAGCTCCGTGGAATTCTTCGTCAAGTATCGCCTTTGAGTTGGCAAGATTGGTGTGGGTCGAGTCTGAGGCTTCCTCCCGGATTATCCTGCTTGCGGGTATACCCCTTTCGGTCAGGTATCTTTCCATTGCAAGCGCCTCGGTAATATCCTCGTCAGCTCCTTGCCCGCCGGATACCACGACCACAGCCTCCGGGTTTTTGCCGCAATAGCTTACAGCCGCATCAAGGCGGCGCGCAAGCTGTGAGCTGACCTGCTCCCCGCGCAAGCCCGCGCCAAGCACGATAACGGCTTCCTCCCTGTAATCGGCGGTGTCGTTCTGCCCGTAGACCGTAATGAAGGTCAGCAGCGCGGCAAGCAGCAAAAACGCGGCGGCAAAGCAGGCAGACAACCACTTTATTTTCTTTATCCGGTTGAAAAACACGCCTATCCCGGCAAGCACCGCTCCGAGCAGCGCCGTGAATATGATCCCGGCGTTGAAGTTTACAATAAACGCCATCGCGGCGGCGTCCGCGATCAGCAGCACTCCCGCGACAGCCGCCGTTACCCTCAGAACGGCTGACGGGCTGATCCTGTGCGCCTTGCGGCGGGAATTATTTTTTTTCAGCATTATTAAACTGGGAGCGGTAGTTCTTTTCTTCCGTTATCGTCCGGCGCACGTGCCTGCCGATAAGAACGTATATCAGCATGGCGACAAGATAGATCATGAGAGCTACGCAGAAGCCTACAAGACGGTTGCGGCTTTCCATATCCGCGGGCAGCAGGACGCAGAAGTATATTCCCGCCATAGTTGCCGCGCAGTGCAAAGGATATCCAAGCCCCCGCGGCAGGCTTTTGGATGTAAGGCAGGTATTTGCAATTGCAAAAAAGATGCAGAAGGGAAGAAGCAGGAAGATGCGCTTGGCTGAAAGCAGTGCGCCGCCCTCCTCGTTTGAGTACATTGCCCAGATCAGGAAGCTGTAAGCACCTACCGCAACGGTGTAGTATGCCGCCGCATGAGACAGAGTTCTGAGTATTGTTTTTTTCATTTTGTTCCTGTTTTTTCACAGCGCCGTGGCGCTTTTTTTGTTACTTATTTACTTTACCACATTGCGGGATATTTTGCAAGAGGAATTAAGTAAATAATTTATATATTAATCCGGAGTTTCGGGATACAGACAGTGTACCTTTGAGACACGCTCTCCGCTTGATTGGTCCGAAAATGTGGGTGCGCGCCTGCCGGAGAGAAAGGCGGTCAGCGCGTACATATCCACCCATATCTGATTGTTGCCGTCCTTTTGCTCGGGCTTGAAGATTATCTGAAGTCCTACGTGCAGGTGCGGGGTGTCGATGTTGTTTTTGTCCTCCTTTGTGCTGTATCCCGTCATGCCGAGATATCCTATGACCTCTCCGGCGTCAACTATTTTGCCCTCGTATATGTCGCAGTAGGGATGCCCGCGACGCAGGTGAGCGTAATAATAATATCTTTTCCCGTCAAAGGAGCGTATTCCTATCCGCCAGCCGCCGTACACGTTCCAGCCGCAGCATTCCACGTATCCGCTCTCCGTGGCTATGATCGGTGTGCCGACGCTGCCCATCATGTCGTGACCGAGATGCCGGCGGCGATAGCCGAAGGAGCGGGACGCGCCGAAGTCGTCGTAATCCTGATACCAGTAGCCCGCCGCGATCGGAGAAAACGCGCGTATGCCGTAAAAGCTCTCCGTTGTCTCGCTGCCGTCGTCGGCGAGCTTTACCTCGGTGTAGTCTCCGAGCATCCCGCCAAGCACCGCTTCGTATGCCTCGGAGTAATAATCGTACAGCTTTTCGTTGCCGCTGGCGGTGCGCGGGTCTGAGGTAAGTATCTTTTCGGCAAGGGAGGTCAGCTTTTTTTCTGAAAATCCGTCAAAGCTGCCTCCGGTTTTTGCCGCCCATGCCGCCAGCAGCTCCACCCAGCCTATGTGCCGGTCGGTGCCATGGGTCTTTATATCGTAATCGGACGCGGCGCGCAGCGCGGCGACAGTTGGGGTGAAATCTATGTATTTTATATTCCCCTCGGCGTAAATGCAGTTTCCCTCATCGCCCGCCGGAGCGGATACGTCAAGGTATGCCGTTATAGCCTCGCCGCTGTCCTTATACTTATCCGATGTCGGGACTCCGGCAAGATTCAGCCCGAGACAGATTACGGCTGCCAGCAAAATACATATACGTTGCTTCAAGGCTGCTACCTCCCATAAATATTTACTGAAATATATGCCGCAGTCTGAATAAAAATGATGAATATTCAAAGAAATATTCATATCGGTGTTGACTTTTATGATTTTAGAAGTATAATATTAGTATAATGGCGCGGAATGTTTATTTTGGCTTTTCCGCCCTGAAAGGAACGACATGACAAGACGAGAAGCAAGAGAATACGCCATCGGGCTTTTGTTTGAGTACAGTTTTCGCACCGCTGAGGACGCAGGGGAGATCTACAGCTCCGCCGTTGAGGTGCGTGAGATCCCGGAGGACGACTTCGTGAGAAGCCTTTATACCGGAGTGATAGACAACCTTGAAGCCGTTGACGCGGCAATTTCGGCGAACCTGCACGGATGGAAGCCGGAAAGAATTTCGGGCGTTTCCCGCGCGATACTGCGCCTTGGCGTGTATGAGATACTGTTTTGCGATACGCCCGACGAATCGGCTGTCAACGAGGCTATTGAGCTTGTAAAGAAGTATGACGACGAAAAGGCGCGTCCGTTTGTGAACGGTGTGCTTAACGCCGTGATGAAGGGTAAGGGCACGGAGGCATCCGTGTAATGCTGTTCTGCGGAGTCGATACCAGCAATTATACCACCTCTCTTGCGCTGTGTGATGGGGAAGGCAGGATAATTGCCAACTTCAAGGAGCCGCTTCCGGTAAAGCCGGGCGAGTGCGGTCTGCGTCAGTCTGACGCGGTGTTCGCGCACACAAGGAATCTTCCATCTGTTACGTCGCGTCTGCGGGGTCTGCTTTCCTCGGCGGAGTATGGCGGTGAGAGGATCGCGGCATACGGCGTTTCCGCAACGCCGCGCGACGCCGAGGGGTCGTATATGCCCTGCTTTCTTACCGGGGTCGCGGCGGCGTCCGCGATGGCGGATTCTTCGGGTGTTCCGCTTTACCGCTTTTCGCATCAGAACGGTCATATAATGGCGGCGCTTTATTCCTCCGGCTCGGAGGAGCTTATTGAATCCGGAGCGCACATTGCCTTTCACGTTTCCGGCGGCACTACCGAGGCGCTTCTTGTCGAGCCGGGCGGCGCACAGGGCGCGCCTTTTTCGGTTCGCATTATCGGAGGTACGCATGACCTCAACGCCGGTCAGGCTGTCGACCGCACAGGAGTGATGCTTGGCTGCAAGTTTCCATGCGGTCCGGCTCTTGAGGCACTTGCGGCGCAGTCGGAAATGACCTTCACATTTGCACGCGTTCCGGTAAAGGACGGCTGGTGCAATCTTTCCGGAGTGCAGAATCTGACCGGAAAGCTGTTTGCGGACGGTACTCCGGCATGCGATATCTCCGCTTATCTTTTTGATTATCTTGCGGCTGTGTTTGCCGGGATGGCACGTCAGCTTCGCGGCACTTACGGTGGACTGCCGATAGTCTGGGCGGGCGGAGTGATGAGCAACCGCCGCATACGCGCGCAGCTTGAGCAGCTTGGCGACTGCCGTTTTGCCGAACCTGCTTTTTCCGCAGATAATGCCGCCGGAACGGCTCTGCTTTGCCGCAGACGCTATATTTCTGAATGCAATGAATAACACGACGGGAATCGAGGCGCTGTCGGTCACTGCGCTTAACGAATATATAAAGACACTGCTTGATACCGACGATGTGCTTGCCGCCATTGCGGTGCGCGGAGAAATATCAAATTTCAAGAATCACTACCAGACCGGGCATTTTTATTTTACCCTTAAGGATGACGGTGGCTGTATTGCCGCTGTGATGTTCCGATCATATGCTTCAAGGCTTGATTTTGTGCCGGAAAACGGTATGAAGGCGGTGCTGTTCGGGCATGTCTCATCATATGTGAAGAGCGGGCAGTATCAGATATACGTTACCGATATGATACCCGACGGAGCGGGGGCGCTTTATCTTCGGTTTGAACAGCTCAAAGCCCGTCTTGAGGCGGAGGGGCTGTTTGACGCTTCGAAAAAAAAGCCTATACCGAAATATCCCGAGCGCATAGGGATCGTTACCTCTCCCACCGGCGCGGCGATACAGGATATTCTCAATATTCTCGGCAGACGCTACCCGTACGCCGGAGTAACGGTCTACCCCGCGCTCGTTCAGGGGGCGGGAGCCGCCGCGACGCTCTGCGCGGGTATTGAATATTTCAACTCTCTTGCCGACACCTCGCCAAATGAAGCGCCGGATGTGATAATCATAGGGCGCGGAGGCGGATCGATAGAGGATCTTTGGCAGTTCAACGACGAAGGACTGGCGCGGACGATAGCGGCATCTCGGATACCCGTGATAAGCGCCGTGGGGCATGAGACGGATTTTACAATTGCCGATTTTGCGGCGGATCTGCGCGCGCCTACTCCGTCGGCGGCTGCGGAACAGGCTGTTCCCGATTCGGCGCGTCTGCTTGTGCAGCTTTCAAATGTCGAGGCGCGCTGCCGCGCACTGCTCTGCTCAAGGCTTGAGCGGGAACGCGCGCGCCTTGCCGCGGCTTCGTCCCGCCGTTCGCTGACCGATCCCCTTTATCTGTTTGAGACACGCCGCACCGCACTGCTTATGACGGAGGAGAGGTTTTCGTCTCTTTACTCCATGAAGCTGAAAAACGCGCGCGCGGAATATCTGGCAAAGGTCGCCTCCCTTGAGGCGATGAATCCGCTGGCAGTTCTTTCGCGCGGCTATGCGGCGGTGCGTTCGGACGACGGACGGCGGATGATCACCGACGCCGCGGGACTTGAAAAAGGCGACAGGATACGGCTTTCCATGCGCGACGGAGATATAGCCGCAACCGTTGATGAGGTTTTGAGGAAGGATAATGGATAACGAAAAAGTCACATCCGCCGTGACGGACGGCGACGAAAAAGAAAAAAAGTCTTCGGCTGCAAAGCCGCGGACGAAAAAGACGACCGCTCCTGAGGAGAGCATGACTTTTGAGGCGGCAATGACTCGGCTTGAAGCGGTGGTCAAGGCTCTCGAGGACGGCAAGACCTCCCTTGAGGAGTCAATGAAGCTCTACGAGGAGGGCGTGGCGCTGGTGCGCTTGTGCTCAACGCGGCTTGAGGACGCCGAGCGCAAGGTGAAGATACTCACCGAAAGCCACAACTGAAAAATAATTTCACCTGAAGGTATGGTCGGTTCAATGTCAAACGGAACGATAAATATAAATATAGAAGCGGCGCTCTGCGCGTCGGCGGAAAAGGTCGCGTCGGCGCTGAGAAGATGCTACCCCGCAGATGCCGAAAAGGACACGCTTTATAGCGCCGAGCTTTACAGCCTTATGGCGGGTGGAAAGAGGATACGCCCCTTTCTTACGCTTGAATTCTGCCGTTTGTTCGGCGGCAGTGAGGAGGCGGCAATGCCTTTCGCCTGCGCGGTTGAAATGATGCACACCTTTTCTCTGATACATGACGATCTGCCGTGCATGGATAATGACGACCTGCGCCGCGGCAGACCTACAAGCCACAGGGTGTTCGGTGAGGCAACGGCGTTGCTCGCGGGGGATTCTCTGGAGCTGAGGGCGGTGAAAACAGCACTGCTTAACGTTCAGGTAAGTCCTTTGGACTCCCGCCGGGCGGCGACGGTTCTGGCAGACTGTGCCGGAAAAATGATAGAGGGACAGGTAATGGATATGGC
>ULVD01102878.1_pt1 | contig 13981 bp, 10 predicted proteins | sample 1959101 | NCBI WGS metagenome assembly ULVD01 (sample SAMEA4835777, study PRJEB28245) | human gut metagenome | biome: gut microbiome; material: fecal sample | place: Denmark | collected 2008
CCCCATCTCAGATGGGGGCTTAATATACGAATACAGTTATTATAAAATTTATTTTACTTCATCCTCGTTTGATGCATGACCTTGCAACATCCAAAAACCGCCGGAAGGTGATCCACAAGGGATCCCCTTCCGGCGGTTTTGTGACAAGCACAAAGTGCTACAGGATGTAATTCGAAATATCTATATTCTCCGTGACGTCGCCGAGCTTATTTCTCACATAGCTCTCGTCGATGGTGACGTGCTTGTCTTCGAGGTCCGGCGCATCAAAGGAGAGGTCTTCCAAGACGCGCTCCAAGATCGTATAGAGGCGGCGGGCGCCGATGTCTTCGGTCTCGGTATTCACGCGGGAGGCGATGTCGGCGATGGCGGAGAGGGCGTCTTCGGTGAAGGTGATGTCGACGCCTTCGGTCTCGAGGAGCGCGGTGTACTGGCGGATGAGGGCCTGCCGCGGCTCGGTCAGAATGCTGCGGAGGTCATCCTTGGTGAGGCTTGAAAGCTCGACGCGGATCGGGAAGCGTCCCTGGAGCTCGGGGATGAGGTCGCTGGGCTTGGAGACGTGGAAGGCACCGGCGGCCATGAAGAGGATGTGGTCGGTCTTCATCTGGCCGTACTTGGTCTTGACGGTCGCGCCTTCGACGATCGGGAGGATGTCGCGCTGCACGCCTTCTCTGGAAACGTCGGGGCCGCCGGAGGAGCGGCCGCCTGCGATCTTGTCGATCTCATCGATGAAGATGATGCCGCGTTCTTCGGCGTAGTGGATGGCTTTATCTTTGACGACTTCCATATCGACCATCTCATCGGCAGCGGCTTCTGCGAGAATTCTCTTCGCGTCGCGGACGGTGACTTTCTTCTTTTTCATCTTCTTCGGCATCATGGAGGAGAGCATCATGGAAATCTGGTTCGCCTGTTCGTTATCGGTATTCCCCGGATTTCCTTTCTCTTCCACTTCGATCTCGATCACACGGTCGTCAAGGTCACCGTTTCGGATGCGCGTCTCGAGGTCCTTTCTTCGCTCTTTCTCGCCTTCATCCATCGGCGTCTCTTTCTTTGCTTCGCCGAAGATGATGTCCATGGGGCTTCGTGTCTCGACTTTCTTGGAGGGCCACATGGCTTCCGCGATGCGGTGGATGGCTTCTTCGTCCGCATCCTTGCCGTGGCGGCTGCTCTCTTCTTTCTTCACGAGGCGGACGGCTTCTTCGGCAAGGTCACGGATCATGGACTCGACGTCGCGGCCGACGTAGCCGACTTCGGTGTACTTGGTCGCTTCGACCTTGACGAAGGGAGCGCGGGTGAGGGTCGCGATGCGGCGGGCGATCTCTGTCTTGCCGACACCGGTCGGCCCGATGAGGAGAATGTTCTTCGGGCTCACCTCTTTCGCCATTTCCGGTGTGAGGCAGCTGGCACGCCAGCGGTTTCGGAGGGCGACGGCTACAGATCTCTTCGCATCGCTCTGCCCGATGATGTACTGGTCCAGGTATTCCACGATTTTTCGCGGGGTCAGGTTTGTATTTTCGTTCATCAGATTTCCTCCACGATGACATTGTGATTCGTATAGACGCAGATGTCGGCGGCGATGTGCAGGGATCTCTCCGCAATGTCACGGGCGGAGAGGTCGGTCGCGGAGACCAGAGCACGCGCGACGGCGAGAGCGTAGTTTCCGCCGCTGCCGATGGCGAGGATGCCGTCGTCCGGCTCGATGACTTCGCCGTTTCCGGAAACCAGGAAGAGGTGCTCCCCATCAGTCATGATGAGAAGGGCTTCGAGCTTCTGCAGCACGCGGTCGCGTCGCCACTCCTTGGCAAATTCGACGGCTGCGCGGACAAGATTGCCATTGCAGTCGGAGAGGCGCGCCTCGAATTTATCAAAGAGGGCAAAGGCATCAGCGACAGAGCCTGCAAATCCGGCAATGACACGGCCATGGTAGAGGCGGCGCACTTTGCGGGCGGTATTCTTCATGATGACCGCATTGCCCATGGTCACCTGTCCGTCACCGGCGACGGCGGTGTGTCCATCCTTCTTGACCGCGAGGATGGTGGTGGCGTGAAATAGAGAGTCTTGAGACATGGGGTGTTCTCCTTTATCGTATTGGCTAAGGGAAATAGTGTTCAGGGTTAGCCCCTCGGGGCGTTGCCTGCGTGCGAAAGAGGTTCAGCGGGTTCTACAGGTTCAGAGGGTTCAACAGGGTTGGTGCGGTGCATAAAAATCAAAACGCCGCGAGTATATATGAGGCAATGCCCGCATTCCAAATTCTCTCTCCTTCCTCTGAAAGGAGGGAGTACTATCGCGATCCGCTTCCTCTAAAAGAGGAAAACCCGCGCAGAGGAAGGGGTTTGCATTGCCTACTTATTTTATGCGCCGCTCCGCAACCTTGAACCTGTCAACCTGAACCCTGAACCCGTCGCGTCAGCGACTAGACTAAAATGCAAAGAGGCTCATCTGTTCTTCTTCCGGCAATCCTTTGAGGACGCCCATGGAGTCTAAGGTATCGATGATGGACTGGCTGACTTTGCCTCGCTTCTTGAGGTCCTCCTTCGAGGTGAAGGGATGATCCTGTCTGGCAAGGACGATTTCCTTAGCCACGGCATCGCCAAGAGCAGGGATGCAGTTGAATGGCGGCAGGAGCTTCCCATCGACCATGAGGAATTGCGAAGCGTCAGATTTTTCCAAATCAATCGGAAGGAAGGAAAGACCACGCAGGTACATTTCAGCGGCGACTTCGATGACAGTCGCATTTCCTTTTTCCACGGCTGTCGGCTTGTCGAGCGCTGCGATGCGGGCCAGCTCCTGCTTCATGGACGCAAGACCGCGCAGGATGACGGGTGCATTGAAGGAGCCTTCGGCACGGATGGTGAAGTAGGCGGCATAGTAGGCCAGCGGCTGATAGACCTTGAACCATGCAATGCGGAAGGCCATCATGACATAGGCGACGGCATGGGCTCGCGGGAAAAGGTAGCCGATCTTGAGGCAGGAGTCGATGAACCACTGCGGCACATGCGCGGCGTCAAGCTCGGCGCGGTTATTCGAACCGCCTTTTTCGAGGCCCTTGCCTTTTCGGACATTTTCCATGACTTTGAAGGATGTCAGAGGCTTCACGCCATGCTGGATGAGGTAGTTCATGACGTCGTCTCGGGTAGAGATCGCATCCTCCAGTTTGACGACGCCGTTCTTGATGAGGTCCTGGGCATTGTTCAGCCATACGTCAGTGCCGTGGGAGAAGCCGGAAATACGGACCAGCTCTGAGAAATTCTTCGGGCGCGTGTCTTCGAGCATGCCGCGGACGAAGGGCGTCCCGTATTCCGGCAGGCCGAGGGCTCCGACGGTGACGCCTTTATTTCCGATCGCACTCGCAAGCTCATCCGGCGTCAGACCCAGCGCCTCGGGCGAGCTGAAAAGGGACAGTGTCTTCTGGTCGTCGAAGGGGATCTTCAGCGGGTCGATACCGGTGATGTCCTGCAGCATACGGATGACCTTCGGATCATCGTGGCCCAGAATATCCAGCTTCAGCATACGGCCGGAGATGGAGTGGTAATCGAAGTGTGTGGTGATGGTCCCGGGGATCTGCCGGCCATTCTCATCCTTCAGGTATTTTTTATTCGCGGCGTACTGGAGCGGCGTGAAATTGTGAATATCCATATCACGCGGGCAGACCATGATGCCTGCCGGATGCTGACCGGTCGTGCGCTTCACCCCGGCTACACCGGCGGAAAGTTTTTCGATGAAAATATCATTGAATGTCAGCCCGCGGTTCTCCGCGTATTTCTTGACGAAGCCGTACGCTGTTTTATCCTGAATGCCTGCGATGGTGCCGGCACGGAAGACATTGTCGCGGCCGAAAAGCTCTTCGGTATATTTGTGCGCGACGCCCTGATCGTCTCCCGAGGAGAAATTAAGGTCGATATCCGGTACCTTGTCTCCGTCGAATCCGAGGAAAACGGCGAACGGGATGTCATGCCCGTTCTTTGAGAGGTCGCTCCCGCACTTCGGGCATTTCTTATCCGGCAAGTCAAAACCACCGCCGACAGAGCCGTCTTCGAAGAAATGGGTCCAGTGGCACTTCGGGCAGACGTAGTGCGGCGGGAGGGGATTCACCTCTGTGATGCCTGACATCGTCGCGACGAAGGAGGAGCCGACAGAGCCTCGCGAACCGACAAGGTAGCCTCGGTCATTCGAGTGCTTAACGAGCTTGTGCGCGATGTAGTAAAGGACGCCGTAACCGTGATTGATGATCGGCGTGAGCTCGAGCGTCAAACGGTCTTGTACGACCTTCGGGAGCGGGTCGCCGTAGATGGCCTTCGCATTGTCGTAGCACATCTTGACCAGCTTCTCATCCGCGCCTGCGATTTTCGGGTTGTAGGATTTCCACTCTTCGGCGAGTGGCTTTAAGACTTCGCACTGCTCGGCGATCTTTCTTGTATTCGTGACGACGATCTCGATGGCCTTTTCTTTGGGAAGGTAGCTGAATTCATCCAGCATTTCCTGTGTGGTACGGATGTAAACGGGCGGATGGGACTCGATCTTCCCCGGCTTCTCCCAGTTCGAGAGGAGAATGTCACGATTTCTCTGGTCTTCCGCAAACATGTAGTGGGCGTCGGATGTCGCGCAGCAGGGCATCCCTGCCTTGTCGGCGATCTCAATGACCTTGCGGTTCAGATCCTCCAAGTCCTTCTTCGTATTGATCTTGCCATACTTGTCGTCATTGATGAGGAATTCATTGTTTCCGAGCGGCTGGACTTCGAGGTAATCGTAGAACTTGGCTTTTTGGATGAGTTCTTCATCACTCTCCCCCGCAAGGACCGCGCGGAAGAATTCTCCCATGACGCAGGCGGAGCCGTAGATCAAGCCCTCGTGAAGCTCTTCCAGAATGGGCTTGGGGATGAGCGGACGTTTTCTGTAAAATTTGAGGTGCGACAGTGTCACCATGCGGTACAGATTGCGCAGGCCGGTGATGTTCTTCGCAAGGATGATGATATGCCCGTACTGCTGGCGGTCGGCGTCCGGATCTGCCGGGATCTCATCGATCATGTACCCCTCCATGCCATAGATGACCTTCTGGTGATACTTGTCTGCGAGATCCTGAATCTTCGGAAATGCCTGAATGACGCCATGGTCTGTGATCGCGACCGCCGGATGATGCCACTTTGCTGCCGTCTTGATGATCTCTTCATTGTCGATAAGTCCATCGAGGCTCATTTTCGTATGCAGATGGAGCTCGACGCGCGGTGTCTCGTAATTGTCCTCGTGGTCGATCTTGACTGTCTCTCCCTTTTCCATCTGAGACAGCTCCAGCACAAGCCCGCCGGAGTACTTGTCGAGGCGCACATTGCCGCGCACCTTGACCGTCGTCCCCGGCTTCAAAGACTCGACAGCTTCTGCCTCCTCGGGGCGGTCGAAAAATTTCTTGCACGGGATGCCATTCGTTTCATCGGCCAGATTCATGAGAAGGAGCTTCTTTTTGCTGCGAAGCTCGCGGACCTCGATAGAGATCACCGTGCCGACAAAAATGACACCATCCTTCTCTTCATTCACGGTGCGGATCTCGATGGCCTCTCCCGTGATGTGCTTCCGTCCAAGGTATATGCCATTCACTGCGCCGCTTTTTTTTGCAGCGGGTGAGGGCGCTATGAAAGCGCTCTTCGGCAGGACGCTCGAAAGAGATGGCAGACTGCTCGGCATGGAGATCCCCGGCATCGGTGTCTCTTCTGCCATTGCCGGTACCGTCATTTCCGCTTCCTGCGCCGCGGCGATGTCGTCAGCGGTCGGGAAGACAGGGATATCCGGCGCAAGGCTGTAGCTCTCCATGGGCTCTTCCGGCGGCGGGAAATCCACCGGCGGCATATCCGGATCCATCATGGGCGCTGCGGGCGCAAAAACCACACTCGACACATCATCTCCATTGATATAGATCGTTTCCACGCATGCCAAAGCCGGCCCCATATCTTTGAGTGCCTTCAATGCGGCTTCTTTATGGTCGGCCTTGATGTACCATGCGCGGCTCTCTGTGTCGATCTCCATCAAAGTGATGACGGATCCCGCCTGTCGGGACTTCAGACGATACTTTCCCATAGGATCTCCTTTCGAGGTATAGATAACACAGGTGGTGGCATTTCGACTTTTTAGGATGAGACATTAGAAATTAGGGATTAGGGATTAGAAATCCCAATTGACTAGTGACTGGTGACTAGTGACTAAATGCCACCGTCAGGCATTGCCATGATTTACGCTCCCTTCTTCACTGCCTCAGGGGAGGGAGGCTCGGATGGCTCTGGTGGGTCTTCCGGTTTCACCTTATAGGTGATGACGGTGTCGACCGGTTCATAGTCGGAGTAGAAGCTGTCATGGAAAATGCGGCCGTCAGCCCACTTGACAGACTGCGTGACGAGGACATTGTGTCCTTCGTGGCCTTCCTCGACCTTTTTATCCTCTTCCTGCGAAGGGTCGACACGGATCACGGTCTTAAAAGGCATGACTTCATCGCTCTTCCTTGCGATCTCTACGAAAGAGGGCTTGTCTTCCTGATTTCCTAAGATGCGCACGGTCACAGCACCCGGTTCGTAGACCGCATAAATGTAGACGCCATGCTTCAAATGATTCAGGAAGCAGAAATCCAGAGAACCTTCCGCGACGGTCGCATCACGCCCGATCGGTGCATAGGATGCCGGCGAATAGTGGCAGGTACGCTCTGTCACGGCAAGTCCTGACAGGATGACGGCATTGAAGAGAGTCGTGCTCACCTGACAGACGCCGCCGCCTGTCCCCGGCTCGACCTTGCCATTGATAATGACAGGGGCTTCGAGATAGCCATTCGCGCTGGAACGGGAGCCTGTCGCCTGGTTGTAGGAAAAAGAGACTCCCGGTGCGATGTACCTGCCGCTGATACTGTTTGCAGCGATCTCGATATTTCTGCTGCGGTTGCCTCCGGGATAAAAGGTGGTCGTGTATTCGGCAAGGACCGCATTGATTTCCTTGGCAGCCTTCTTTGTCATATTCGGCTTCTGGATGTCTGTGGCCGGGATCTCCACCTCTCCGCTTTCGCCCTTTTTGAGTTGGAGCGCGGCGGCTTCTTCCAGCGCCGCCTTGTCGATTTTCATGGAAGGCCTGCCTTCATCGAAGGAAACGGATCCGTCTTTCCCAAACCGGGGCTTCGCATTGACAGGAGGCTTTGCATACTTGGTGGTCAGCTGGGCGATATCCTCGGTGAGGTGCTTCTCATCAAAAGAAGCATCGATGGCCGCACTATGCCCGGTGAGGAGGATCCGCCAGCGATCGTACCAGCGCTGGAAGAACCCGCCCGTCCGTCCAAGAGCCATGGCTTTCTCTATGGCCTTCTCGTCATAGCGGACAGAGAGCGAGCGGAAGGATATCTCTTCGTGAGCATCCTCCTTTGTAAGTACCAATTTTCCGTGCAAAAGATCCGTATTTTTCACGGAAAAAAGCTCCTTGAGCTCTTCCTCCGTCGCGCCGCCTGCCTTTGTCCCATGGATGGTGACGCCAGGGATGACCTCGCCGTCACTCGTCCATAGAAATGGCGCGCTTCCGATGCCGATAACAGCCAATGTGAAAACCAGTCCGAATATCCGCTTCCAGCGGTATCGTCTTTTAGTCAATGATAGTCCCTTCGTTTCGTATATGACATTTGAGGTTATGGGTTCAGGGTTCAGGGTTGTGGTGCGACACATAAAAATCAGAAGCGCCGCGGAGTTTTGATAGCGCTTCGCACCGTCGTCATTTCGAGCGTAGCCGAGAAATCTCTATGGCAGAGCGCTCATTGTCGCATATGAGGCAGCACCAAGCCATCGTTTTCCCTCAGTGCATACGTGCTGATTATCGCAGTGCAATAGAGATCCCTCGGCTACGCTCGGGATGACGTTACGAGGAATCCCAGTCACCAGCCGCCAATTACCAGTCACTTATTTCCTCAAACAATACTTCAAGAGCAGATCTTTGAGTTCGAGCTCCGAGGCACCTTGGCGGGAAGCGAGCTGGTACTTCATGATCTCCAGAAGAAACCACTCCGCCTCTTCTTCCGTGACCTTCCTTGCCTCGGCCTGCACGGCCCGCCACTGCCAGGAGGATCTCACCCCCAGCGCCTGCTGGATACGGGTGGGCGGTACGTGATTTCTTTCCATTTCCTTCAAGATCTTGATCTTTCTGAATTTAGAAGAAAGAAGTCCGAGATTTTTGATCGTGGTGGTCATATCCGTGAAGACGCGGTCCGCACTCTCTAAGACCAGCTGTGACTTTTTGTCCAGAAGAGCATCGACGAATTTGAAGATCCCCTGATTCATGTAGTCGGGAAGTGCAAGCTCCAAAAGCTCCTTCGTCACGACGGACTTTTCCCCGCACATCAGTACCATCTTATCACATTCCGTCTGCAAAAGGGGAAGGGAAATCGTATCCCACGAGGAGAGTACATCCTCCAAATAAGTCCGTGCGGAGAAATCGACACGCTTGCCCGCTGCTGACAGGAGACGTATCATCGCACCTGCCGCATCACGCGGCAAAAGGAGCGAAAGCTCTTCACTGTAGCAGACAGACAGCAGCCCTTTCACAATCTTCGTTCGCTTGTCCGGCTTTCCATCGAGCTGGATCAGGCAGAAAATATCAGGAGGCAGGCCTTGCAGCACCTCCACAAAGCGGAGGGTCTCCTTTTCTTCTCTCTCTGCTTTCGAAATGCGCTTCAGGAAGGGGGGATTGTGTATCACGACCGCAGTCGCACAGGAAAAAAGTGACTGCCCTGCCAGGGCATTCTCATACTCTTCCAGACTTCCCTCTCCATCGAACAGAACGGGATCCGGCGGATCTCCCTCAAAATAGGCCTTGAGCAGTCCCTCCCGACGAAGGGCAAGGGATACCAGATCTTCACCATAGAGAAAGCAGCAGTTCTTTTTATTTAACTTTTTGGCAGGCATAAGTGATCGTCCTTATATAAATGTAAACAGGAATCGGGAGTGACTGGTGCCAAGTATCGCATTTTCTAAATCACTGTCATTTAAGTCAACTTCCGAATCAAGTTAGGAGTGAGGAGTTAGGAGTGAGGAGTGAAGGTACGGCGCATAAAATGAGGAAGCGCCGCGGAGTTTTATATAACAGAGCGAGGAGACAGGGGGCGCGAATAGCGAGCTATTTAAGGAGAATATCGACGACGCTATGTATAAAAATCCATATGGAATCAGATTCTGTGATTTAATCAGCGTTTCCCTAGCTTCCATCCCTTCTCATACACGACCTCCTGCATCCCCTTCTGATATAGGTTCACGGATGGGATGTCTTTGAAATCGAAAAGCTCCATATCTTCATAGGCATGGACGAGACGAGTCCCTCCGTAGATGACCAGCTCGGGCGCCATGGTCTCCGCGTCTTTTTCCGTATATTCTTGAAAGCCATGGCTGCCAGTGATCCACAGGGTATGAGGAGACGCTTTTGGCATGGGTCTTCGTCCGGAAAGGAAGATGTCCTTCTCCCCCATCACCATCTGCCAGCTGCTGCCATTGGTGATAAAGTGCAGCTCATCCAAAGAAAGTGCGGCCCTTCCCAGGCATCGCACGCGCGCTGTCTGCCCCGATAGAAGCTGCGTCGCCCATTTCCGCGGATCGCCGCCCGTCACCCAGATCTCCCTGACAGGTATCCCCATCACGAGAGGAAGCGGCTTATCGACATCCTCCAGATCCAGAATGAGTACATCTGCCTCCTCAACCCCTTCATAGGCGAGAATGGAATTCCACTCCCAGACAGCGGTGTGTGAGGAGATGCGGCTTGCCTTATAGTATAAGATGTTTCGCCCATCATTGACAAGAAGGATTCCACGGTCACCGCCAAGATCCGGGCAGATGACGCGAGTCGAAGGCGCCAGGAGCTGAGTCGTCGCTATGGCAAGAAAAAGAAGCGACAGCATGCCTCCGGCAGCCATGCGAGAGCGACCGGCAAGCCGCTTTCTGAAATACACCGCCGCAAGAAGTGCATAGTAAAAGGCTATTTCTAAAGAAGAAAGACCGCCTGTCACAAGCTGCGCTCCCCTGGCCGAGGAGAGGAGAAGATTCAGACGCAGGGCTAAAAAGACCGCATAGTCTGCCGCATAGAGAAGCCCTGCCATCAGCGGACGGCAAAGAAGGGAGACGAGCGCTGCGATAAGACCTGCGATAATGACCCATTCCAGAAATGGCGTGACGAAAAGATTCGCAAAGATGAAATACACCGGAAAGCGATGGAAATCATAGAGCATGATCGGTATCGTGAGAAGCTGTGCCGCTGAAGACAGCGCGATCCCTTCCTTCACCCATTTCGGCAGCTTTTGGAAAGGGCTCATCCAGCGAAGGATCGGATGGTAAAAGAGGAGGATCCCCGCGGATGCGCCGACTGAGAGCTGAAAGCTCACATCGTACACATAGTAAGGATCCCAGAGCAGCATGCCAAAGACCGCCGCCCCCAGAAGATTCAGCGTCGCCCTCTCCCGATCAAGGAAAATCCCAACGACAGAGAGGATCCCCATGACCGCCGCACGGATGACGGGCGGCACAAGCCCTGAGAGCACCGCGTAAAACAGCACAAGCAGGATGGCCGGCAGGATCACAAGGCGTCGCGGCAGCGAGAGCCATCGTCCCAAAAGGTACAGGAAGCCAAAGAGCAGCGCCACATGCGAGCCCGAGACAGAGAGAATGTGGATGATGCCCGTCGCGGAGAATGACGTCATGACCTCTTCCGGAATATCATTATAATTTCCTCCGAAGAGGAGCGTCATCAGGATCGAAAGGCGCACCGGATCCATGTAAGGCGCAAAGGTCTCTTTCAGCGACTGCTTCATCTCCGAAGAGAATCTCTCTATGCGATAGGCGCCGCTCTCACCGGCAAAGGCGGGATGCATGCCTTCGGTGAGATACAGCCTTCCAAGGAGATGGCGGCTCCGATAGCGTCCCGTGAGATCGATCTTTCCCGGATTCTGATACAGGCGGATCGGGCTCATTTCTCCTTCGGCGTAAAGGCGGTCACCGGGATGGAAATGCCGGATCTCCTTCTGATCATAGAGGTAGCACGTCCCCGATAGCGGCTGGAGCGTCCCATCGGCGTATCGGATGGAAACGAGCGCAAGCGCATATCTCGCATAGCCCTCCTCCCCTTTTTGTACCAGCGGCTCCTCCATGACGATACCTTCATAGGTGCCTGCGCTTCGGCTCGCCCAGTGCGACTGCTCCTGCCACAGGTCATCAGAGATTGCCATGCGAAAAGCACCGATCGTCAGAAGAGAAAGCGCCGCTCCCAAAAGGACAAGGGAAAAGCGGCCGCGAAAATGCCCATAGAGAAGGAAAAGCACACCGGAAAGGAGCAGCAGGGCATATCCATAAGGCAACAGAAAAGGCGGAAGCTCCTCGAAAAGAAAAACTCCCGCTGCCAGCAAAAGCGCACTCCAGAAAAGCCCCAGCCGGATCATCATAGGGTGATCTTATCCGCCATCTTCTTGTAACGACTCTCCCCGATAGAGGGCACCTTTTTGAGCTCCTCCTTCGAGGAAAAGCGGCCATGCTCCTCACGGTAGCGGATGATCTTCTCCGCCGTCACCTGGCCGACGCCCGGGAGTGCTTCGAGCTCTTTCGCGCTGGCGGCATTGATAGAGATGAGCCAGCTCCCCCGTGCATCCACCTGCTCCGGATCAAGCGGGATATGGATCTTCATCCCGTCAGAAAGCGGCTCGGCCATATTGATATCTTCCATGACCGCATACGGCAGCACATCACCCGCAGCCTTCACCGCCTCGAAGAAGCGACTTCCCTCAGGAAGCTCATAGACACCCGGCTGCCTCACGGCACCCGTCACATAGACGAGGAGAGTCCGGGAAGACTCCTTGCCGGAAAGCTCGACCACAGGAAGCGGCTCCTCTTTCGTCTCCCCTGCGGTATGCCACAGAAAAAAGGCCGCTCCCAGAGCCAGAAGAGCCGCCGCAAAACAGATCACAAGGATCCGTCGGCTTTCCTCTTCTCGTCCCATGGGAATGGCCTCCTGTATGCTTCATTCAAAACCGGAATATCACTTATCCCCTTCCCCCAAAGAGGAATGAGAAATAAGGAATGAAGGTGCGCCCTGAAGCATCATCCATCAATCTGATGACGCCGGTGAAACGTAACATGCGTTCCGTCTTCGCATGAAAATATGCCGCAGAATGCAACGGACTCATTGGGTGCAGCGGGTGTTGATCCCCAAACTCCGCCCCTCATCACTTATTCTCTTTTTCCTGCTGACGGGCAGCGGCGGAATTGGAATCGATCAGGCTCTGACGGTTCTTTTTCAGGCTGTCTAAGACATTTTCCATATTTGTTTCCACATACTTCAGGACATCTGTCGCATAGGTGACAGAGCTGGTGCGGAGCTCATCAGCGGATTTATTGGCCGAAGAGATCACTTCATTGGCACGCTCCTGCGCCTGCTTGACAAGTTCGCTTTCTTCCGTGATGCGGGCGATATAATCCTTCGCCTGCGCCACCGTGTCCTCTGCTTTCTTTTCTGCGTCGAGCATGATACGCTCTTTGTCCGCGACGATGCGGCGTGCGCTCTCGAGTTCATTTGGGAGCGACTGATTGATGGCATCGATCAGTCGTTCGATCTCATCCTTATCCACCAATTTCTTATTGGTGAGCGGTACTTCACTCGCGTTATTGATGACATTTTCTAATTCTTCTAAGAGTTTTCTTGTGTCCATAATTGCAAGCCTCATTTCTTTTTCGAAGTTTGAGAAAAAAGCCGATGCGATCAGCGATTCTCTACCTTTTTCTTGATCATTTCCTGTACATAGGGCGGGACCATCCGGGTAATATCACCATCAAAATGGGCCAGCTCACGAACGCCGGTAGACGACAGATAAGAATAGCGTCCATCCGTCATGAAGAATGCGGTCTCCAGCGTGGGATCGATCTGTTTGATCATGAGCGCCCGCTGGAATTCGTATTCAAAATCACTGAACGCACGAAGTCCGCGAATCAGAAGATGGCAATTCTTCTTCGCTGCGTATTCATTCAAAAGACCATCAAAAGCATCCACTTCTACATTGGGAATGTCTTTGGTCGTCTTACGAAGCATATCCAGCCGTTCTTCCGTAGTAAACATATAATGCTTGGTCGGGTTTAAAAAAGCTGCCACAATCAGTTTATCGACCAGACAAGCGCTTCTTCTGATGATATCCAGATGACCATAGGTCACCGGGTCGAAACTTCCTGGGCAAATCGCTATTTTCATTGCACTTCTCCCTCTGTAGATCTGCACAGCAGATAGGTAACAACAATGGCCCCCACTTTTTTCTCTTTCCAGACTTCACACCGGTCAGCAAAGAGTGATACATCCGGGGGTTCTGATATAGAATGTTCTGCAATAATGATTGCATGATCAGCAGGAAGGCCACAGTCGAAAACCATCGCCAGTACTTCATTGATATAGCCCTTCCGATACGGAGGGTCCATGAAAATATAATCAAAGGTCCTGCCCTGAAGAGACTTCAGCGCAGCCCCTACATCTCTCGATATGATCTGTACCTGATCTTCTACATGGCACTTCTTCGCATTTTCGCGGATGATGCGGCCCGTTGTCTTGTCGATAAAGACCGCAGACGATGCATACCGGCTGAGCGCCTCAAGCCCCATCGCGCCTGTCCCGGCGAAAATATCAAGGACATCCGTCTCAACGAGCCCCACATTGGCAAGTACATTGAAAATGCTTTCCCGTACCCGTCCCAGCGTCGGTCTCGTCGTATTTCTTCCTATGGGTGCCAAAAGGTTCGTGCCTTTGGCTTTTCCACCAATAATTTTCATATCTGTTTCCTCATCGTGTAATCAGCAGGAAACCTGCTGATTACACTCATAGTCATTATAGCATAAATGAAGGAAATTGGAATTAGAAATTTGTGATCGGCAGCTAGGGATTAGGGGCCTCGAGTGATCGAGTGACTGAGAGACATCAGACTTTCCCGTATCGTCATTTCGAGCGAAGCGAGAAATCTTTGTCA
>ULVD01084158.1_pt1 | contig 13956 bp, 13 predicted proteins | sample 1959101 | NCBI WGS metagenome assembly ULVD01 (sample SAMEA4835777, study PRJEB28245) | human gut metagenome | biome: gut microbiome; material: fecal sample | place: Denmark | collected 2008
GCCTTTTATAAGACGCTTTGCTATCTCACGCAGGAAAACTCCCGTTTTCACGGCGGGGTCGAGAAACTTTGTATCGGGAGATGAGAAAAGCTCCTGCGGGAGCATATCGAGCATTTTGTTTACTATCTCCGGAGGTGTGAAAACCTCATCGCTTGAGAGATTGGCAAGGCAGGACAGAACATCGGGGTTGTATACCTTTTCGTAAAGTCCGCTTAAAATTCCGGTTGAAATATTATCAGCCATTTTCCCATAACCTCCTGTAGTTGCATATATATTTCCGTAAAAAAGTACCCTCGCCTTCTGTGCTGTCGCTGAGGGTGAGCTGAGAAGCTTTTTCCTTATTGCCGTTTACCAGTTCGTCAAAGCTGTAATCGCTGCGCTGTATATTACTGCCGAAAACGAATGCCCACTCGGAAAAGACTATATCCTGTTCGGTATCGTTGCAGTTTTCGTCTACGCACTTAAGAGTAAGGGCATTTCCGCAGACGATATTTCTTGACAGGATAAAGCGGACGGATTTTCTTGTATCATCGTTGCATTCTTTTTTGCAGACGGCTCTGTATTGCTTGTCCCACTGCTTATACAGCCGTTCACGGCAGGTTTCGACATTATCAGCCATTATATCGACACCGTAAAGACTGCTTACCGCAAGGAGCGAGTATTTTTCATATTCAAGAGGACTGCGACCGTATTCAGACTTCACGACCGACAGCTTTCTTGCGAGAATTTCGGTAAGGAAATTGCCCGTTCCGCAGGCGGGTTCAAGAAAACGGCTGTCGATACGCTCGGTTTCCTGTTTTACAAGGTCGCACATTGCCTTTACTTCACGCTCGGCGGTGAAAACCTCGCCGTGTTCGGTCACACGTTGTCTGGATTTTATTTGTTGTTGCACGTTATTTTTGCTCCATAGATAAAAAGCTGAATTTAATTCAACTTTTTTCAAAAATTATTTCGTTTAACGCAACTATTTTAGCATAAACTTGAATTAAATTCAAGTGATTGAATCAAAATAGTGAATTAAAGGAATGTTGATTATGAATGAACCGTATGATTTCGGAACAAGGTTGAAGAAATATCGCAATGAAAAAAATATCACACAGGAGAGAATTGCAAAAATTCTTGGTGTGAGTAATTCTATGATTAGCAAATATGAAAACAATACTGCCAGTCCGTCTTTAGATTCGCTCTGCACATTGTCAAAAGAATTATGTGTATCAATCGATGAATTGTGCGGCTTACAGCAATCCGGAACGGTTTCGCTTATCGGGCTTACGGACGGACAGGCTGACTGTGTTCGCTTGCTTATAGACGCTTTTCACGAATACAACAATACAGTAAGAAAAAGGCTCAGCGATGAGCAGTACAGGGTACTCGGTCAGATACTGGCGGAATTTCTGAAATAGACGCAAAGCATCGCCTGCACGAAAAATGTGCGGGCGGTCGTAATATACGGCAAAATGGAGGAGTTGCCTTGAAATAGATTTAGCTTAACCTCCTTTAAGTTGTTATCTGTGTTATACAAATTTTTTCTTAGATGAACCTTAAACGAATGAGAAAAGTTTGTGAAAATCAATTTACAGTTGCTTGACTAAAAAAGATGTTAATGCTATACTTGAAAAAATCGCAGATTTGCTTTAATCAACACGGAGATAAAAATGGACAAGATATGGAATGAAATGTACGCAAAGGCTAAATCGGTGCAGAATGATAGGGATATAAACGGATATATTTCCGCAGGCGGCGTAGCCGCCGCTGTGCTGTCGTCAACGGGCAAAATCTATACCGGAGTTTGCATAGACACCTGTTCCACTCTCGGAATATGTGCGGAGAGAAACGCCATATTCAATATGATAACAAACGGTGACGACAAAATCAACCGGGTGCTTGCGATAATGCCGGACGGTAAAACGGGTGCGCCGTGTGGAGCGTGCAGGGAGCTTATGGTACAGCTTATGGCGGGCGAATATAAAAACATTGAGATAATGCTCGACTATGAAAATGATAAGGTGTCAACTCTCGGGGAGTTGACACCTGACTGGTGGATAAAATGAACGCAGCAACTAAATATAAGCTGAGTAATGATACAATTGAAAAGATGCATCGCCGAGCATTTTCCGACTGTGGGGAGTTGAAAATCACGGCTTTGTCGGGCGGCTTTTGCAGTAGCGTTTATCTTATAGAAAGCGGCAAGAATAAGGTCGTACTTAAGGTCGGGACAAAGAGCAACGTTAAAGTAATGTGGCACGAAGCGGCATATATTGCGACCGAGGCTCAGATGCTGAAATTGATAGGCGGAAAAACAGACATAGCTATGCCCGAACGGCTTTTTTATGATGAAAGCGGGGAAATCTGCGATGTACCGTATTTCTTCATGAGTTTTATAGACGGCAAACCGCTGAATGATACAGAGGGATTGACCGCAGAGCAGTACGGCAACATAAAATATGAGGTCGGTAAGCTCACAAGGCAGATAACGGTTATGCCTGCCCGGTGTTTCGGCATACCGAATATTACCGATAGCTTCTGCAATAAAAATTCCGATTTTGTGATATTGCTTTTTGAAAAGCTACTTGCCGATTTAGAAGAAAAAGGCGGAGCGCTGAAAAGCATATCGCATGATGAGCTGATTAAGCTTATCGGTAAATTCCGCGCACAGCTTGATACGGCGGATAAGCCGTGTCTTATACATACCGACACATGGAACGGAAACGTTATGGTGAAAGACGGTGAGTTTTCGGGAATAATCGACTTTGCGGCGATACTTTACGGAGATCCGTTTATGAGCCACGATTTTCACGACTTCGGGGAAATCAATGCGGATTTTCTGAGAGGGTACGGCAAGGCTGAGTTCAGTACAGACGAGCTTATCCGCATACAGATATATAAGATATGGCAACGACTCGGTATGATAGTTGAAAAGGTTTACCGTGAATATGAGGATAAGAACCTTTATTCGTGGGTCGACTGTGAGTTTGAAAAAGAAGTTGAAGTACTTAAACAAATGTAAAGCAAAAGCGGTCACGGGAAAAGTCCTGTGACCGTTTGATTATTTAATTTACGTCTGCTCACGCTTTTTAAGTATCTTCGGGAATGTAACGGCGAAAATGGTTGTACAGCAGATCGCCGAGGTCGCATCGGCTACCGACTCGGCAATGTATACGCCCTCCACACCGAAGAAAGTCGGGAGGAAAAGAGCGAGAGGGATAAGCAGTATAACTTTGCGCAGAAGGGCTATGAACAGTGAAATTTTAGCCTGACCGAGAGCAACAAACATACTCTGGCAGGTACGCTGAAGTCCGAATATCGTCATACCTGTAAGGAACAGCGGCATCATTCTGCCGACTGTTTTTATAAGTGCGGTATCGTCTGTGAACATTCCTGCGACAAATTCGGGAAAGGTGATCATAAACAGGTTTGTCAGGGCGAAGAACGAGAACATAATTATTACGGAATATTTGAAGCAGAGGCGGACGCGGTCGGTGTTGCCCTTGCCGTAATTGTAGCTGACTATCGGAATAAAACCCTGCGCAAAGCCGCTCAGAGGCACGGCGGCAAACTGCATTGCACTCTGCATTACCGTAAGGGTGCTGACGTATATATCGCCGTATGTGCTCAGCGAGCCGTTGAGGACGAAGCCGACAAGACTTTCCGTACTCGCCATTATAAACGGGGCGATTCCGAGTGCGAACAGCGAGCCGATTATCTTTATATCGGGCTTAAGATATTTCGGTTTTATTTTCAAAGTTGCTTTGTCGGATACAAGAAAGCCAACTATTACAAAGGCGCTTACCGCCTGCGATATTACGGTTGCAAGCGCCGCGCCTGTGACGCCCATACCGAATACATAGATAAAAAGCGGGTCAAGTCCGATGTTCAGCACTGCGCCGATTATTACGGCTATCATTGAAATTCCGGGTCTGCCCTGTGCGTTTATGAACGAATTAAGTCCGGTTGCGAACATTACGAACAGCGTGCCTGTAAGGTATACCGAGAGGTAGTCTGTGGCATAGCCGATAGTAGCGTCGCTTGCGCCGATAAGGCGGAGCAGGGGATCCATAAAGATGTAGGTTATGCCCGATGTTACTACAGTAAACAGCACGAGCAGTGAAAAGCCGTTGCCGAGTATCCTGTGCGCTCTTTCACGGTCGCCCTTGCCGAGCGCTATTGAGGCGAGCGGTGCGCCGCCACCGCCGACTATCTGTGAAAATGCCGAGATAAGAATGATTATTGAGCTTGTAATACCGATACCTGCCAGTGCATCAGTGCCGATAATCTCTATATGTCCGATGAAGACCCTGTCAACTATGCTGTACAGCAGGTTTATAAGCTGTGCCGCAAAGCCCGGCAGTGCCATTTTAAGTATAAGTGGCAGCATCGAGGCTGTGCCGAGCCGTTCTTCGTATTTGTTATCCATTTAAAGTATCTCCGTGTTTTGTCTTTCTATTTATAGAGTATAGCACTTAAATCATAAAAAGTCAAAGCAGGGCGGGTGGCTGAAAGCCACTGTAAATTCCGCCTTTAGAAATGTTTGAGGTTGGCTGAGCGTGGCAAAACGGCGGGCGGCTGTGAGCCGGTTCAAATTCCGCCTTTGAAAATGTCTGAGGTTGGCGAGGCTTGCGTTATCGGCGGGTATTAAAACGTGTATGGTTTTAATTGTTCAGATTTATATGTCAATATTACCTTTTACGAGGGAGCAGTAAATTGGTTTTTTACTTTGTACTTGTTATTATAAAAACAAAAAGACAGCGCCAATCGGCACTGCCTTTAATGTTTCTGAAATTATTGCAATTACGCCTGTTCGCTTGGAGCAAAGCCTGTTCTTTTCAGAGCCTTTGAGATTGCGAGAGCGGCAAAGTATGCGAGTACTACGCTTGCTATATCCTTTATAAGATAGGGAGCGGATACAAGCAGGAAGCTCGATAATAAGTCCTTGCCCGCTACAAGCGCATACTGTACAAATCCGCAGATATGGCAAGCAGCAACGCCAAGGATACCCATTGCTATTCTCAGCGGTACACGGAATTTCTCAGGCATATTTCTGAAGGATATTCCGCTGATTGCCGCCATAGCGATAAAGCCGATTATAAATCCGCCCGTAGGGCCTACTATTGATGCGATTCCGCCCTTGAAGCCGCTGAATACCGGAACGCCTACCGCGCCGAGCAGAACGTATACGAGCGTTGATACGGTTGCCCTTGCCGTGCAGAGATAAAAGCCGCAGAGAGCTACCGCAAAGGTCTGTAATGTAACCGGTACGCCGGAGGGCATCGGGATCGCTATCTGTGAAAGTATAGCCGTGATTGCCGCAAAGAGCGCGCATAGTACGATGGTTGTGATTTTCTGTCTGTTCATATTTTTGTTTCCTTTCCTTGTGTCGAATTGACTATAACAGGATACCACCGCCTGCCGTCACTGTCAACTGAACTGCACAAATAGGTGACAATTGAGAACGGTCTGTGTTTTAACTTAATAACCTAATTGTACAAAATAACTAAAAGTTGTGTGGTAAATGTGTGAAAAATGCAAATTGATTTTTTGGCGGGCAGAGGTTATAATTAACTTAATTGAGAATGTTGTAAACGTTTAACAACACTCATAAGAATGAAACATATACAATTTGTTTGGAGGTAATTAAAATGAAGATGAAAAGATTCATCGGTGCAGCAGCTGCAATGGCAGTAGCAGGCACACTTACAGTAGGCGCAGCAGCAGAAACTTATAATGCTTATATCGGTTTCCAGACAACACCCTACTCATTCAGAAACTCTTTTGATGACGCTACATATGGTAAGGACGTTGCAGACGGCAAGTACTTCAACAGCGTAATCGTATGGGGCGGTAACGACCCTGAAACATTCCCTCAGTATGAAGACAAATTCGATGATGATATGCCGGATGGTAGTGGCGGCTATGTTATTCCTGCTACATACACAGATGTAAAGATCGACAAGGACGGCACATACAAGGTTGGTGTTTCTGACTTTGACTGGGCACTCGATGGTTCTTCTGCATTCAACCTTCTGTTTGTTTCAACAGATATTCCTTTTGATAAGGACGCAGGCGAAGACGGCGCATCTATCGCTAAGTTCTCTGACTGCAAGATCATCGTTGATGGTACAGTAACATCAGAAGTTGCTGATCCTATCATTGATACAGAAGACGGTAAGAAGTCAGGCCATACAAAGGTTCTGTTCGCTAACATCTGGAACAAGGATCTTGAGAGCTATGCAGGTGCATACCCCACAAAGTCTTTAGAGATCGAATTTACAGTTTCAGGTCTCGGCGGCGGTGAAGAAGATACAACAGCTCCCGCTGATACAGATGCTCCCGCTACAGATGCTCCTACAACAGGCGATTCTACAAAGCCCAGCACAAACACAGGTGTTGAAGGTATTGCAGTAGTTGCAGGTGTTGCAGTTCTCGCAGCAGGCGCAGTAGTAGTTGCTAAGAAGAGAAAGTAATCTTTAACAGAGATTAACGAATAATTACAGCCCTCATTCGTGAGGGCTGTTTTAATATCACGACCGAAAGAGGAAATATGAAGAGATCTATAATAATGCGTACCATTGCGGTACTTACGGCGGCGATCGTATTGGCGGGTTGTGCTACACTTGACGAGGGCGTTTTATCTTCGATCGGCGTTGATTCAATAACCGAAAGCAGTGTGTCTGATGCCGAAGAAACGAGCGGCAATATTGACGATAGCTCAGAAGTTGAGTCGGATAATGTATCTGAAAATTCATCGAATGAAAATATTTCAAATGCCGGTGATACATCTTCCGATGCTTCCGACAACACCTCCGAACCGGAAGCTTCATCAACGGCAGATGGTACATCAACACCTATCGGCACAGAACAGCCTGTCGATACAAAAGAGCCTGCGGACACAACAAAGGTCGTTTCTTCTGCTTCTTCAGCTTCAGAAAAGAATGATACGCAGAGCAAGCCCGCAGTTTCGCAAAGCAACTTCACTGTTCAGTGGAAGAAGTCGAGCGACTGGGAAGAGGGCGGCAAGAAGTGTGGCGGTTATGAGATCATAATAACCAATAACGGCGATACGGTAAACAGCTGGACAGCGGAAATAACAGTGCCTGACGGCATGACGCTTTCTTCAAGCTGGAACGGAATATTCAGCATTTCAGGTAATAAAATGACGGTTAAGAATGAGAGCTACAACGGTACAATAGAAAAGGGAAAAAGCGTTTCGTTCGGCTTTAACTATGCGGCTAATGCTTCTATGAACGAGGGTAAAGTGACAGTGAACGGTAGCTCTGCCGGCACAAGTTCGGCAAACAACGGCGGAAATAATAACAACAATAACAACAATAATAATACGGCAACGACTCGAAAGCCTGCTTCAACAGTTCCTCCCGCGCCGAGCGACCCCAAGGGTACGACTCCTGTTTCTCAGCACGGTCAGCTTTCGGTGAAGAACGGACAGCTTGCTGACAAGAACGGCAAGGGCTATCAGCTCAGGGGAATGAGCACACACGGACTTACATGGTTCCCCGAATTTGTGAACGAGAGTGCATTCAGGACGCTCCGTGACGACTGGAATACCAATGTCGTGCGTCTGGCTATGTATGTTGACGAATGGGGCAACGGACAGTGCTATATGGGTAACAAGAGCGGAAGCCTTGAGCTTCTTGAGCAGGGAGTTGACATATGTATCAAGCTTGATATGTATGTTATCATCGACTGGCACGTTCTTAATCCGGGTGATCCGTCAAAGTATACCGATGAGGCGATATCGTTCTTTGAAACGGTGTCAAAGAGATATGCAAAATATCCGAATGTTATCTACGAGATATGTAACGAGCCGAACGGCGGAGTATCATGGAGTGACAACATAAAGCCTTACGCAGAGAAGGTGATACCTGTTATCCGCAAGAATGCACCCGACTCTGTAATTATTGTTGGCACACCTACATGGAGTCAGGAGATCGACAAGCCGCTTTCCGACCCGCTTGACTTCAAGAATGTAATGTATGCGTTCCACTTCTATGCGGCAACTCACGCGGGTCTGCGCTCAAATGTAGAAAACTGCGTGGCGCAGGGACTGCCTGTATTTGTGTCGGAATTTGGTACTTGTGACGCATCAGGCGGCGGAGCAAACGACTTTAATGAAACCGAAAAGTGGCTGAGTTATTTTGATAATAACGGTATCAGCTACTGCAACTGGAGCTTGTGCAACAAGGACGAAACCTGCTCGGTACTGCGGCCGGGAACATCGGCAAACGGAAACTGGAGCGAGAGCGATCTCACCGAAAACGGCAAATGGATACACGACTGGCTGAAGAAGCACTAAGCGGCGGTGCCCATGGGGCACGGCAAATTCCGACCTTTGAAAATGTCGGTAGTTGGCGTGACTTTGTGGGACGGTCGGGGTTTGACGATGGCTGAAAACAAGCTGTCGAAATACTTGTTTGTTTATTCCCGCCGTTAAACAAACGTGAATACACAGCAACCGTGTTTAAAGGCGGAAATGCGAGCCGAGGCACTCGGCTTCCGACCTTTGGAAATGTCGGTAGTTGGCGTGACTTTGTGGGACGGTCGGGGTTTGACAATGGCTGAAAACAAGCTGTCGAAATACTTGTTTGTTTATTCCCGCCGTTAAACAAACGTGAATACACAGCAATCGTGTTTAAAGGCGGAAATGCGAGCCGAGGCACTCGGCTTCCAACCTTTTGAAATGTCGGTAGTTGGCGTGACTTTGTGGTACGGTCGGGAGTTAATGAAAACAAGGAGATAATATGCTGAACGATATTAAATGGTTATTTTTCGATGTCGGTTCAACACTTGTTGACGAAACCGAGTGTTATAATCATCGCATACGAGATGCTATTGCGGGAACAGATATTACCTTTGAGGAGTTTAACGAAAAACGTTTGTATTTTTCAAAGCAAAATCTGAAAGGCGATATTGAAGCACTGAGATATTTCGGACTTGCAAAAACTCCTTGGCATCATGAAGATGAAAAGCTCTATAAAGATTCCGAAAACGTACTCAAAATCCTATGTGAAAAAGGATACCGTATAGGTGTAATTGCCAACCAGTCAGCAGGCACTGAAAAACGACTTGAAAGCTGCGGCTTGATGAAATATATACAGCTTGTTGTAGCTTCTGCCGAAGAAGGAGTTGCCAAACCTGATAAAAGAATATTCGATATAGCACTAAAGCGAGCAGGATGCAGTCCGTCCGAAGCGGTAATGATCGGTGACAGAGTGGATAATGATATAATTCCCGCTAATGAAATGGGAATGATGACGATATGGGTGAGGCAAGGCTTCGGCAAATATTGGACGATTTCTGACGAGAGCGAAAAGGCTGATTTTGCTGTGGATAGCTTGTCGGAGCTTTTGGACATTTTTTGATAAGGCTTAGGCGGAAATATTGCAAAAGTCTTAAGCACTATGAATGAAAGAAAGGTTGTGTACTATGTTTAGCAAATTAAAACATCGGCTTGACAGGAAAAGCAAAAGTGTGGTTGCGCTGTTGGCAATGGCGATACTGCTCTGTGGGTTTACGGGGTGCGAAAGAAGTACTATTCCTGATGGTTCTGAGATATCGTACAGCGAAACGGGTTTTGACATTGAACGGATACGAAAAAATGTAATTGTTGACGGACAAGCGATCGAGATACCCATAAAGCTGAAAGAACTGCCTAAGGATTGGACATATGAAACTTCTGCTAATCGATTTGCGGAGGATAGATGTCACGTTGAAGTCAAGGACAAAAATGGCGATTTGCTTTTTAGCTGCGGAGCGAAAAACTACAAAGAGTCCAAAAAGGGTGACAGTAGGATTTTTGATGCTCCTTTTGAGAATGACAAATGTTCGGTTGACGGCATAACTCCATTTAAAACAACTAGAGAAGAAATCGTCGAAAGGTATGGTGAAGCAACAAGTATAAAAAATTTTAACAGTAAAAAATATGAAGGCTGGCAGGAATATAGATATGGTTCTCTCGAGGGAAAAACCTCGAATGATTGGCACGGTAAATGTCTTATTGTTACGTTTAACGAGAAAGGCATTGTCGATTGGGTTACCATTGTTTATACAGACTGAAAATGACGCCTAAGAAAAGTATATAAACGACTGGGCAAGCTTTGAACGTTCTGTAATGCCGGCAGGCAGAGCAGAAGGAAGAGCCGAGGGCAGATCAGAATTATTATCTGAACTGATAAAGCAGGGTGTAATAACCGAAGAACAGGCAAAGAACTACAGAAACTAACAAAATAAACTCCGTTCAGACTTATAAATGCAGAAACAGAATTTAAAACAACCATTATAAAAATCCGTGTCAGGCGACACGGATTTTTTCTGTTATAGCTGTTTTAATATGTGCAAGACCGTTTGCAATAAGGCACTGACCCGGGTAATAGAGGGCAAGGCAGAAATTCGAGAACGGGAAATCTATTTTTGAGAAGTACGCCATCAGGAGCATTATATCGGATATAAGGAACAGCACGCTGCCGAGTGCGAGTACAAGGTTGAATCTGTTCTTTATGCGGATAAAGTTCATTATTGCTTTGCCTGTCATAATGCAGATTATAACAGCGTATGAAATGCCGATGATTTTCATCATAACCGAGCCGAAGTCAAGAAGCGGTGAGAACATCATAAACAGCACTATGGGGATAAATATTATAATTGCGGGGATAAAGTCGGTGGGTCGGGGCTTTTGCATCAGCGAATATGCTATGAAATAACAGATATGACCTAAGGCGAAAATCGCCGCACCTGCGATGAAATTTAGGTTTATCACTATATCCGCGCTCATTGCGAAGAATACACCGACAGTCAGAGCGATCGATGGCTGTTTCTTGTCGGGGAAGTATTTCAGGGCGTATATCAGGTTTACTGCGGCGGCAAGCATAAAGAAAACGCTTGCGGTTACTTTCAGCGGGTAGAGATGAGTAATTATCAGAGCTACATCGCAGGCGAGCGATAAGCCGAGAAAGATTATGTTGAGCGGTAAAACGAGTTTTTTCATATATCTGTTTCCTTTCGGGCGATTTGATTAAATTATACACTGTTTTTATGAAATTTTCAATAGATTAAATATAAAATACGGTTAAATATTATCGGGAATATGTGCCGGAGCGGTTACAGTAAGTTAACTTAAAATGCTGTAACCTGTTACACGGAGGTGCTGATAATTTCGTGTGAAAACGGCGTAAAATTATCGGAAATCTGTAGACAATGACGGTAATTTGTGATACAATAATAATAACGCCTGTCGCAGAGGTTTTTGTTTTGCAAAAACAAGTAAACGATTACCTGAATTTTGGTGTGTACCATTTGGTATGTACCGCGGTTCATATGATGCGGCGGAATTTTGACAGACTTATAAAGCAGAGAATAAAACTGCACAGAAAGGAATTTTTGTTATGAAGAACATACCCGATGTAAAGCTCGGAATTGCGGCAGTAAGCCGTGACTGTTTCCCGATGAGCCTTTCGGCTTCAAGATGTGAGGCTGTGGTAAAGGCATGTAAGGAGATCGGTGTTGACGTATTCAAATGTCCCACCACTATCGAAAGCGAAACACATATGATGCAGGCTCTTGAGGAGCTTAAGGGCGCAGGCTGCAACGCACTTGTTGTATACCTCGGCAACTTCGGCCCTGAGTCGGCTGAAACACTGCTTGCAAAGTACTTTGACGGTCCTGTGATGTTCGTTGCTGCGGCAGAGGAAACACAGGATAACTTAGTAGGCGGCAGAGGCGACGCTTACTGCGGCGTGCTGAATGCAAGCTACAACTTAGCGCTCAGAAATATCAAGGCATACATACCCGAATACCCTGTAGGAACAGCTACAGAGGTTGCAGATATGATAAAGGAATTTATCCCTGTTGCAAGAGCGGTTATCGGTCTTAACAACTTAAAGGTTATCTCATTCGGTCCTCGTCCTCAGGACTTCCTTGCTTGTAACGCTCCTATAAAGCAGCTGTACAACCTTGGCGTTGAGATCGAAGAGAACTCGGAGCTTGACCTTTATGCCGCATTCAACGAGCATAAGAATGACGCAAGAATCCCCGAAGTTGTTGCAGATATGGAAAAGGAGCTTGGCGACGGCAACAAGATGCCCGGTATCCTGCCCAGACTTGCACAGCTCGAGATCACACTGCTTGACTGGATGGAAGCACACAAGGGAAGCAGAAAGTACGTTGTATTTGCCAACAAGTGCTGGCCCTCATTCCAGACACAGTTCGGCTGTGTTCCCTGCTATGTAAACTCAAGACTTACAGCAAGAGGAATCCCTGTTGCGTGTGAGGTTGATATATACGGTGCTATCAGCGAATATATCGGCGCTTGCATTTCGGAAGACGCAGTTACACTGCTTGACATCAACAACTCTGTTCCGGCAGATATGTATGTTGAGTCCATCAAGGACAAGTACAACTACACGCTCAAGGATACATTCATGGGCTTCCACTGCGGTAACACAGCTTCATGCAAGCTGACAAGCAAGACTATGAAGTATCAGCTCATCATGCACAGAGGTCTTGAGCCTGATAAGGAGCCTGATATCACAAGAGGTACGCTCGAGGGCGATATCGTTCCCGGTGATATCACATTCTTCCGTTTACAGAGCACAGCTGACGCTAAGCTGAGAGCTTATGTTGCCCAGGGTGAAGTTCTCCCTGTTGCTACTCGTTCATTCGGTGCTATCGGCGTATTCGCTATCCCCGAAATGGGCAGATTCTACCGCAACGTTCTTATCAAGAAGAACTATCCTCACCACGGCGCAGTAGCATTCGGTCACTACGGCAAGGCTATCTTCGATACACTGAAGTACCTCGGTGTTGAGGATCTTGAATTCAACCGTCCCGCAGGTATGCTGTATGACGGTGAAAATCCTTACGCTAAGTATTGATCTGTAAAGACGGTAAAACGAAAGTTATTATAGGATAGTTAAGCCCCCGGGAGTGTAAATCCCGGGGGTTTTCTGTTGCCTTAGAAACAGCATCTACTCGATAAACGAATTACGGAAAAGTTATAATGCGCCGTGATATCTTCTCTTATTTGAGGGGCGACAAGTTGTGGTGGCGCGGGGTGTGGGGACAGTGCGGAGTGAGGGTGATAACAATACTTAATCAATGCGCCTTGACAAACATATGGTCATTATGATATACTTGACACAGTTAAGCATAAAGATACAGCTTATTACCCGTGGGAGATATGCATTGATATCAAGACGGTATACATATTTTGATATCAGGCACAGCTCGCGGCGGGCTGTGCTGTTTTGCATTTCAGAGTTAGCTTTAAGGAGATGGTAATATGAAACTTAAAAAGTGGCTATTGGCACTGGCGACTTTCGCTGTTATGACGGTGGTATGCGCTGTATGTGCGGGAGCGGAAACGTATCAGGATTTTGAGTACAGCGCGCTTGATGACGGTAGGGTCAAGATCACAGGTTATAACGGCGGTGCGGAAACGGTGGTTATCCCTGATACAATTGACGGGAAAAGTGTGACGAGTATAGGCAGGCGTGCTTTTGAAGGTTGCACAAATCTTAAAAGTATAACGATACCGAACAGTGTGACGGAGATGGGCCGGAGAGCTTTCAGCGGTTGCTCAAGCCTTATCGGTATAGCGATACCGGACAATGTGACAGAGATAGGCAAATATGCTTTCGACGGTTGTAAAAGCCTTACAAGCATAACGATACCGGACGGTGTGACGAGTATAGGTGATGGCGCTTTCTATAATTGCTCAAGCTTGACAGAAATTAAAGTTGCATCTGAAAATTCAAATTATGTTTCTGTAAATGGCGTTCTGTACAATAAAGATAAAACTACTATAATATGTTATCCTGCCGGGAAAAAGGGTAATAATTATAAGATACCCGACGGTGTGACAAAGGTAGACAGTAGTGCTTTCATCGGTTGTTCAAGCCTTACAAGCATAACGATACCGAACGGTGTGACGAGTATAGGTGATAGTGC
>ULVD01031616.1_pt1 | contig 13894 bp, 4 predicted proteins | sample 1959101 | NCBI WGS metagenome assembly ULVD01 (sample SAMEA4835777, study PRJEB28245) | human gut metagenome | biome: gut microbiome; material: fecal sample | place: Denmark | collected 2008
TCAAAATTTGCCACAAGATTATCAAGGCGGATGTTTTGTAACGTTTGAAGCGGAAAGTACAAATATTTCAACTGCATTGCAAATTGACCTTTACAAACAACAACTTTCAAAAATTGTATTTGAAAGTTTTGAAGGTGCAAACCAAGAAGATATAAACAGTGGAAATCAACAAAGTCCATATATCAATCCAGGCAATGCAAATCATTTCCGTATAAGTGTTGTTCCAACAATTTCAGATTATGATTACCTTACAATCACATCGTCTTCTGACAAATTTTTGTTCGCATTGATTGACCAAGAAGCAAACACATTGCAAGGTGCAAGTTTAATCGAAAACGGTTTGAAAATACCTCGTGATTTGCTAACAGAAAGTATCTTTGTAAAATACACAGTTGGCTCTTTGGATGTTGCAAACGGTCAAGTTTATAACTTTGATGTTACAGCATACAAAGACGGAAGCGATATTTACAAAGTTTCAAAACAAATAACAGTCAAGTTTGCAAAAGACGTAACTTTGCAAATACAAAACAAGCAAAAATATGACAATGCTTACTTTTTGACACGTGGGTCAAGTTATGATTTTGTTTTGAATACTTATGGTTATTCGGACGACGAAGTTATCATTGAAACAAATCGTTCTGACTTGATTTCAATTGACAAACAAAACAACAAAATCAGTATCACAAACAGCAATATTACTTATCCAAGTGCAACAGATTTGGGTGGGGTTAATGCAAAGATTACTGTATATGGAAGAAAAACCGTTGACGGTGATGTTGTTTTATCAAACCCGGATGAAATCAACATTACGATTGTAGAGTACACCATAAACGAAAACGAAAATACCATAGTTGACCAAGGCAGTGACGGTGTTGTAAACGTTTCAATGGGCGACCATTATGTGTTTGATACAAAACTTGTAAACGGAATAAACGCCGAGTACAGCACAAGTATCGCCGAACTTCCAACCACAACAAAACGTTTCACTGATGCGGTTACAAAAAATGCAATTTGGGAATATCAACTTGCAAAGAAAGGAAGCAACAACACATACTTCTTTGACAACTCAATTGCATGGACAAAAATCGAAGAAAATGTTACAGCTGAAAATACGGACAATAATTTCGTTTTGAAAATAGTTGATGGAAAGATAGTATTCTTGCCTTTGAAAGTTAATTCACCTGAAAGTTCACGTTACAGATTCAGACTTTCTTATGGTTATGAATACAAAGGTGGTGTTGCGGTATTCCAAGAATTCAATTCAAACGAAACAAGAGCTTATGGTTCACGTCAAGACATATTTACGGCAAATGTTTACCAGCTTAGTTCAATCGATACACCAACTCCAATTTCATCTGAAAAAGAGTTGATGTCAATGCAAGAAAATTCTTATTATATTTTGACAGACGACATTGTCTTATCAAGCAACTTTGTTCCCATTGACAAACAAATTGCGGGACTTGACGGCAATGGCAAAAAGATAATTCTTTCAACCAATTACAGTGCGTCAAACAAAACCAAGTTCGGAATTTTTGAAACCATTTATCAAAACACGCTTGTGCGTAACCTTACAATCCAAGTTCAAAGCAGTATCCGTATTACATTGGAAGGTAGTTCAAGTATCAATGTTGGTTTGCTTGCAGGTGAAAACAATGGAATTGTGTCAAACTGCTATGTCGAAACAATGGACGAAAACAACATAAGAATGATACTTTCAGGCATAGGCTCTTCAAACGTTTATATTGGCGGTTTGGTCGGTCAAAACAACGGATATATAACAAATTCACGTGTGAAAGCAAATATTACTTCTTCTTCAAATCTTGCAGGATTTGTTTGCCAAAACAATGGTAAAATCTCATCTTCTTGCACAAGTGATTGTTTGCTTATTAACACAAGCACAGATACAAACAGCAAAACAGCAGGTTTTGTATGCTTCAACAGTGGGGACAAAACAAATACAGGTGTTATCATAACTTCTTATACAAGCGGAACAAGTTTGCAAGCATTAAACTTGACAATTTATGCAAATGACACTTCAAAACAAATAAAAAGTTCAACCGAAACTGCGGGCTTTGTCTTCCAAAACGAAGGAAAGATAACCGACTGTTACAGCAATATCCCAATCACAACATCTTCAAAATCTGCTGGATTTGTATTCAAAAACACAGGTGACATTTACAGCAGCTTCAGTACAAGTATGCTCAAAAGCCTTTCACAAGAAAGTTACGGATTTGTCTTTGACAACGCGGAAGGAAAGGTTAACGGTTGCAAATATCTCAGCGAACCAGGACTTGTAAACTACTCAATCAATCCAAGCAACAACTCGATTGATGGACTTGCAGCGCTCAACATAAAACAATTTGCCGACAAATCAAACTTTGAAAGCTTTACAATAAGCGATGAAAGAAACGTGACAAAAGGCAACTGGTTCTTCCCACTCAACTCAACCGAAAATATTTTTAACAACAAAGACAAACAATTTATTCCAGGCAGATTGGAACTTGTAAGTGCAAATATTATCACTTCATCAATTCAACAACTCAACCTTGACGCAACAATAACAGACGAAGTAACAGGTGAAGTAACCTATGTTTATGATAACGTTGGCGAGGCAAGAGGAAGCATCTACAATCCATATATAGTCATCAATGCCAAGTATTTTGAAGATTATATTTTGAAATCTTCAAGTAACAATTTAAATACAAAATACTACAGACTTGTTTGTGATATAAACTATGAATCAGTTTTGTATTCAAACTTGCACGAAATAGTCTTTGCCGGCGATATTGAAGGCAATGGAATGCTTATCAGTGAATATGTGATAGATGACATGAAAAGTCTTGCTTCATCAGGTTTGTTCGCAAAAATTGGAAATGGTGTTTCGGAACAAGGGTGCGTAAAAAATCTTTTGCTCAAACCCAAGTTTATAAACCTTCCAAATGCTACTTGTGTTGGGGGATTGGCCGGAACTTTGGACGGTGGAACACTTTGCAATGTCACAATCAGTGGAACAAACAACAACTCAACATTGGTTGTACTTGGAAAAAACATCGTTGGAGGTCTTGTAGGAAGAGCAATCAATGACTTTCAAATCATAAATTGTTCGTCTTCAATATCGGCAAACAGCACTTTCCGAAGCAAAACTGTTCTTGGCGAAATTGTTGAAGATAAAAACGACAAGATTGCAAGTTATTTCTTGATAAAAGCACACAGTGTTACAAGTTTGTCAAAAGTATCCTATGCAGGATGTTTGGCAGGTGTTTTGGCAGGCAACGGGGTTGTGAACAATACAAGTTTTTATGGCAACGTCGCATCAATCGCAGAATTTGCTGGACTCATGTTTGGTGGCATTGGCAATGGTGTATCCGTAAGCAACATTGACCAATCAATTCACTCAGGGCAATTCTTGCAGGCGGCGGTCTATGGCGGGCTTATTGCAGGTGAAAGTTATGGAAGAATTCAAGACGTAAATCTGAACGTTTCTCAAGACGCACAAAACTTATTCCGCAACGTTCCTTTTACAGCCTTTGCCGTTGGCGGAATAGTTGGACTTTTGGGTGATGAAAGCAATCTTCCTCCACTTAGCCGTGAAAATATTCTTGAAAGTGGAATATTTGATACAAAAGTCAGTGCAACGTTGGTTACTGGTTACATATCAACAATAGGCGGTCTTGCAGGCGAAGCAATCGGCGGGAAAATAGCAAGGTCAGGTTTTGAAGGCGATGTTATCGGACTTGAAATTGCAGGTGGCTTGATTGGAAGTGTCACATCAAAACCAAGTGCTGATATAAAACTTTCAAAACAAACTCTTTCAAAGGGCAATGTTGCAAATCAAAGTATAGAACTTGTTGACCAATGTTTTGTCAAAGGTGGAGGCATTTCTGTTTCAAACGACAATATTGGGCAAGCAAAAGTTGGCGGTTTTGTTGGGTTTATGTATATTGAAAAGAATTCAAATGGCAATTTTGTTATCAAAAATTCTTACAGTACAAACCAAATCAAAGTAAAATCTGATTTTTATGGCACAAGTTGCGACATAAGTGCAGGTGGACTTATTGGCAAAATTTCACAAATGCCAGCATATACACTTGGAAAGTTCTTTGTAAAATTTGAATATTGTTATGTCGACTGCAAAATTGAACTTGACATTCGTGATTTGAAAGAAAGCACATCCGAATCTGACAAAAAAGATTTGTACAACATTTGGTATGGCGAAATTGTTGCAAACAACAAAAATGGCTTTGATATTGTTTACACTTTTGACCCAAATCAAACAACTTCAAACTCAAACAGACAAACAAGTGTAAAATTTGTAAAATACGAAGCAAATTCAAACGCTACGGGACATATTATCAATTTGTCATATTATCAAGATGGGAAAATGAATGTATATGACTACAAATTAAAATATTCAAAACAAGAATACAAAATTGTTCCGGACAGTACTGATTCTCTTATCAATTACTATGACTTATTGGATTATAGTAATCAAAATGTTTACACAAATACGAAAGTGGAAACAAAAAAAGGCGATGATACAATAATTGACCATTTTCAAATTACAAATGAAGAACTTGCTCAACTTCATGATGGAAGCAATGGAATTGACATAATTGGCAAATTTTTGGATTTGGCGAGTGCAAAAAGCAGAAACTATTACCTGGAAAAATCAAACTTTTGGAAAGAACAAAAACAAAATGGGGAGTGGGTGTTGATTTTGGCAATCGAAGAATCGCTTACTTAAAGGTGTTTTCGGAAAAAAAATAAAGGGGTCAAGTTTACTAAATTGTGCATTGTTCACTAAGGCTTCGGCACGTACGTGCCTGCAGAAATCGTTCATAATATCACCGTTCAAGTTTCTTACACCCCTGATTTGTTTACCTCTTTGGTTAGATTATTTGGATACAAAAAAAACGGGCTTTCGGGCTCGTTTTTTTGTTTGTTAATATGTTTTACATTTGGTGGTCTTTTTGTGAAATAAAATTCAAAAAATTGCTGACCATTTTTTTTGAAAGAGAACTGTTTGCAATATTTGTTTTTATTATTTTGTTTTGGTCAAAGTCAAGGCACTCGAAATCATCATCCAAAATAACAAAGTTGTTTTTGTTCGGCTTGTCTAGCAAAAACGTTTCTATTTCACGTTGGCGATCATGTTTCATTATTGGGGTAGCCAATATTTTTTTGTTAAATAAAAGCCCTTGATTCAAAAGTGAAGATATCGCTTTTTCAAATTCAAGTCGCCAAGTTGAAGAAAGGACAAGTTGGACATTGTATTTTTTTGACAATTCTTTCAGCAAAAAATTCAGTGCGTCAATGCATTTTGGGTCAAATTTGTTTACAAATCGTCTGCGTAGATGCGGATTTTGTTTCAAAAATTCTTTTTGATATTTCCAATCCCAAAGCACACCATCAATATCCAAAAATACATAAAACTTTTCCATATAGTTTATTATATAACAAAAATGTATCAATTTGAAAGATATTTTGGAAAAACAATAAAATTTATTTTTTTGAAAAACAACAAACATCTGAGAGAGCAAATTTCTCTCAGATTTTTTTTGAATTCCTTTTAAAAATTTGATTTTTTGTCAAAAATGATGTACTATATTGGTCAAAAAAATATTATTTATTGATTTTATCTGCAAAATTTCGTTGACAAAAACTTTTTTTCGTGTTAATATGTTTTGGTTATAGAATTGAATAGTGAAAGAATCTGTAATTTTTTAATAGCATAAAACAAGGTGAAAGGCAAATTATGTTTGTCTAGACCTTTTTTTGCTTAATAGAACAAGGAGTACAACAATGCAAGAAAAATTAGGCCTTAGAAAAATCAAATGTGGAAGAAACACAAGGTACACTTTTGCAAAACTTGATGAAATTCTTCCTGTTCCTGACCTTTTGGATATTCAAAAAGGTGCTTATCAGGAATTTTTGGCAACCGGCATAAGAAGGGTGCTTGATGAATTTTCACCAATAAGCGATTACAGTGGAAAGGCAAAATTGTATCTTTTGGACACAGACCTTTCAACTCCACCAAAGTATTCGATCAAAGAATGCAAAAGAAGGGGTGCGTCTTATACTTTCCCTTTGAAAGTAAAGGCAAGGTTTGTTGTTGAAGAAACAGGTGAAGCGATTGACCAAGAAGTTTTCCTTGGCGATATACCACTTATGACAGAAGAGGGTTCTTTCATATTCAACGGAATTGAAAGAGTTGTTGTTTCGCAAGTTGTCCGCTCTCCAAGTGCGTACTTTACTCGTGAAAAAGACAACAATGCAACACTTCGTGCTCAACTTATCCCTACACGTGGTATGTGGATTGAAATTGAACAAGGTGCAAATGAAATTTTGAAACTTGTTTTGGATCGTGGAAGCAAAGTGACACTCGGCGTGTTCTTGAAAGCATTTGGCTTTACTCGTGACGAAATTTTGCAACTTTTTGGAAATGACGATCATATCAAACTTGTTTTGGACAAAGAACCACAAGCAACACAAGAAGAAGCATTGCTTGAAATCGCAAGAAAAACCAGACCAACAGATGTTCCATCAGCAGAATCAACCAGAAATTATCTTAACTTATTCTTCTTCTCTGACCAATATTACAATCTTGGCAGGGTAGGCAGATACAAAGTAAACAAAAAACTTTCTATTGCAAATCGTATTGAAGGGCTTGTAAGTTTGAACGACATCGTTGTCGACGGCGAAGTTTTGGCAAAAGCAGGTGATGTGTTCACTCGTGAACAAGCAAGACAAATCCAAGACGCAGGTGTAAACGAAGTTTGGGTAAAACTTGCTCACAAAAACCATTTGATCCGCGGTAACAACCGCGTAAAACTTTCAAAAGTGTTCCCTTGTCAAGAAGATGAACTTGGAATTTTGGAAGATGTTTATTATCCAACCCTTGTTCAAATTTTGAAAGAAAACAAAACAAAAGAAAAACGTTTGCAAGCCATTAAAGATAATGCAAAAAATTTGATGATTACAACACTTACTATGGATGATATCTTGGCTACAGTAAGTTATTATCTTGACATTTTGAACGGCATTGGTCAAATTGACAACATTGATCATTTGTCAAACAGAAGAATTGCATCGGTTGGTGAACTTTTGGCAAATGCGTTCCGTTCGGGAATCAACAAACTTGCTGGGAATATCAAAGAAACCTTGCAAGGTAAAGAATTTTCTGAAATTACACCATCACAAATTGTAAACCCAAGACCTGTGAACAAAGCACTCAAAGATTTTATTGCTTCATCACAGTTGTCACAACTTATGGACCAAATCAACCCACTTTCTGGATTGACACAAAAACGTAAAATTTCCGCAGTTGGTCCTGGTGGTGTAAAAAAAGAAAGAGCAAGTGCCGAAGTTCGTGATATCCACTATACACACTACGGACGTATATGTGCTATCGAGACTCCTGAAGGTCAAAGCATTGGTCTTATCAGCACACTTGCAAACTTTGCAAAAACAAACGAATATGGATTTTTGGAAACACCTTACAGACCTGTTGACAAGGCTACTGGTGTTGTGCAAAACACTTATCAATATTATATGGCTGATATCGAAGATTCAGCATATATTGCTCAAGCAGTTGAACCACTTGATGAAAATAACAAATTTGTAAACAAGCGTATTATTTGTCGTTACAAAAACTCTATCGTAGAAGTCCCAGCTTCTTATGTAGACTATATGGACGTTTCACCAAGGCAATTTATTTCGGCAGCGACCTCACTTATTCCTTTTGTTGGAAATAACGATTCTGCTCGTGCGTTGATGGGATCAAACATGCAACGTCAAGCTGTTCCTATTTTGCGTCCAGAAGCGCCTATTGTTGGTACCGGTATGGAAGCCGTTGTAGCTCGTGATTGCGGCGTTATGCAACATGCAAAAAATGATGGTGTTGTAAGTTATGTTTCTGCAAGCGAAGTAAGAATCAAAACAAAACTTGGTGAAGAAAGTTATTATCTTACAAAATTTGCAAAAACAAACGCTGATACTTGTATAAATCAAAAACCTTGCGTAAAGAAAGGTGAACAAGTCAAAAAAGGTGATGTAATCATTGATGGTTACTCAACACAAAACGGTGAATTGGCACTTGGTAAAAATGTTTTAATCGGTTATATGAACTGGGAAGGATACAACTTCGAAGATGCTATCTTGATCAGCGAAAGAATTGTAAAAGAAGACGTTTACACATCAATCACTCTTCACGTCGAAGAAATGAAATGTCGTACAACCAAACTTGGTGACGAAGAAATCACAAGGGATATCCCAAATCTTGGCGAAGATGCACTCAAAAATTTGGATGAAAATGGTATCATCCGTGTTGGTGCCGAAGTAAGACCTGGCGACATCTTGGTCGGAAAGGTTACTCCTAAGGGTGAGACCGAACTTACACCTGAAGAAAGATTGTTGCGTGCAATCTTTGGTGAAAAGGCAAGGGAAGTAAGGGACACTTCACTCCGTGTTCAACATGGACGTGGTGGTGTCGTAGTTGACGTTCAAGTCTTCAGCCGTAAAAACAAAGACGAACTTGACCCAGGCGTAAACATGATGGTCAAAGTATACGTTGCTCAAAGACGTAAACTCAGCGTCGGCGACAAAATGTCTGGTCGACACGGAAACAAAGGTGTCGTATCACGCGTGTTGCCAGAAGCAGATATGCCTTTCTTGGCAAATGGCAGACCACTTGACATCGTGCTTAATCCACTTGGTATTCCTTCACGTATGAATGTTGGACAGGTCTTGGAAGTGCATTTGGGTCTTGTTGCTGGAAGCCTTGGTTGGAAAGTTGCTACACCTGTATTTGACGGTGCAGACACTCAAACAATAAGACAACTTTTGAAAGATAACAATTTCCCAGAAAACGGAAAAGTCCAACTTTATGATGGCAGAACTGGTGAACCATTTAACAACCCTGCTACCGTTGGTTACAAATATATGCTCAAACTTGACCACATGGTTGACAGCAAGATGCACGCAAGAAGTATCGGACCTTACTCGGTTGTTACACAACAACCTCTTGGTGGTAAAGCGATGTTCGGTGGTCAAAGATTTGGTGAAATGGAAGTATGGGCTTTGGAAGCTTATGGTGCTTCAAGCATATTGCAAGAAATTTTGACTGTAAAATCCGATGACGTTGTCGGCAGAGTAAAAACTTTTGAAGCAATCGTAAAAGGACAACCAATAGCCGAACCTGGAATTCCAGAATCATTCAAGGTATTGGTTAAAGAACTTCAATCTTTGGGATTGGATATAAAAATTCTTACAGAAAACAAACAAGAAGTTGGATTGAACGAACTTTCACAAGACGAACAAGATATGAACTTCTCAAAAGATGTTGAAGAAGAATTGCAGGATATTTCTTTGGACTTTGGCAATATTGGAACAAACACCAAAGAAACAGAAAAAACTTTGGATGAAGAAATACACGAAGAAGCCCCAGGCTTTGATGAAAGCGGAATGTTCGACGAATTTGAAGATTTTGACGAATAAACACAAAAAATAGGAGCATAATGTTATGTTTGAATTAAGCAATTTTGATTCTATAAAAATTGGAATCGCATCTCCCGAAAAAATAAGAGAATGGTCTTATGGTGAGGTAACAAAACCAGAAACAATCAATTACAGAACACAAAAACCTGAAAAAGATGGTTTGTTCTGTGAACGTATTTTTGGACCACGCAAAGATTGGGAGTGTCATTGTGGAAAATACAAAAGAATCAGATATAAGGGCGTAGTTTGCGACAAGTGTGGTGTTGAAGTCACACGAAGCAAAGTTCGTCGTGAAAGAATGGGACACATTGAACTTGCTGCTCCTGTAACACATATTTGGTTCTTCCGCAGTGTTCCATCACGTATCGGTACTTTGCTTGATATCACACCAAAAAATCTTGAACAAGTGGTTTATTATGTAAACCATATTGTTCTTGATCCCAAAAATACCGATTTTGTCTACAAACAAATAATAACAGACAAAGAATATCGTGATGCTTTGGAAACTTATGGTCCAAATGCATTTGAAGTTGGAATGGGTGCGGAAGCAATAAAAAGACTTTTGTCCGAAGTAGATTTGGAAAAAGAAAGCAAAGAACTCAAAAAATTGCTTTTGACTGCAAAAGGTCAAAAACGTATCAAAGCGATCAAAAAGTTGGAAATTGTTGAAGCCTTTTTGACCAGCAAAAACAAACCAGAATGGATGGTTATGGATGTTATTCCAGTTTTGCCACCAGAACTCCGTCCTATGGTTCAACTTGATGGTGGCAGATTTGCAACAAGCGACCTTAATGATCTTTACAGAAGGGTAATCAACCGTAACAATCGTTTGAAAAAACTTATCGAACTTGGTGCTCCTGAAGTAATCGTTCGTAACGAAAAACGTATGCTTCAAGAAGCAGTTGACGCTCTTATCGACAACGGCAAACGCGGAAAAGCAATTCAAGGTGCAAAAGCACGTGATTTGAAATCTCTTACTGCTATGCTTGTCGGAAAACAAGGTCGTTTCAGACAAAACCTTTTGGGTAAACGTGTCGACTACTCAGGCCGTTCGGTTATCGTTGTTGGGCCAGAACTCAAAATGTACCAATGCGGTGTTCCAAAAGAAATGGCATTGGAACTTTTCAAACCATTTATAATCAAAAGATTGGTTGAACTCAATCAATCTCACAACATAAAGAGTGCAAAAAGACTTATTGAAAGGGAAAAACCTGTTGTTTGGGACGTATTGGCAGAAGTAATCAAGGATCATCCTGTACTTTTGAACCGTGCTCCTTCACTTCACAGACTTTCAATCCAGGCTTTTGAACCAGTACTTGTTGAAGGAAAGGCAATCAAACTTCACCCATCGGTGTGTTCGGGCTTCAACGCCGACTTCGATGGTGACCAGATGCCTATCCATATTCCACTCAGCATTGACGCTCGTGCCGAAGCAAGAACTTTGATGCTTGCAAGCAACAACATTTTAAAACTTTCAGATGGTGAACCTATCGTAAACGCATCACAGGATATCGTTATCGGATGTTACTATTTGACAAGAATCAAAAAGGGTGCAAAAGGTGAGGGAACAATCTTTGCCAGCGAAGACGAAGCAATGATTGCATATCAAACTGGTACAGTTGATATCCAAGCCGAAATCATGGTACGTCGCACTGCAACTGTTGATGGAAAAACTTACAGCAAAAAAATCAAAACTTCAATTGGAAGATTGATTTTCAACACAGCAATTCCACAAAACTTGGGTCTTGTTGATCGTACAAATCCCGAAAATTATTGCGAACTTGAAATCAACAAACCTGTAATCAAAAAAGACTTGAAAGTTATCACAAGCAAATCATTTGACAACCTTGGAACAACTCAATGTGCTATCGTTGTTGATAATTTGAAATCTTTGGGTTACAAATATTCAACTTTGGCTTCACTTACTATCAACGCATTTGATATGCAAGAACCACCAAAGAAGAAGGAACTTTTGGCAGAAGCCGACAAACGTGTTTTGGAAAACGAAAAAATGCTCCAAAGAGGGCTTATCACTTTGGACGAAAAACTTAGCGCCAATATTGACATATGGAACGAAACAACACAAAAAGTTCAAAACGCAGTTTTGGAATATCTTTCAGATGATAATCCAGTAAAAATGATGGTTACAAGTGGTGCCCGTGGTAACAACGTTCAGCTTAACGGTGTTGCTGGTATGCGTGGTATTATGTCAAACGCATCAGGACAAAAAGTTGATATTCCTGTAAAATCAAGCTTCTCAAAAGGTTTGACTCCACTTGAATACTTTATTTCATCTCGTGGTGGACGTAAAGGTTTGGCAGATACAGCATTGAAAACAGCTGACTCTGGTTATTTGACCAGAAGATTGGTTGATATCTCCCACGAAGTAGTTGTTACAGAAGACGACTGTTTTGAAACTCGTGGCGAAAAGGTAAAGGGTATAACAGTTACCGATCTTATCGTAGACGATGTTATGATTGAAAGTTTGGAAGAAAGAATTTCAGGCAGATTTGCAGTCGAAGATGTTATAAATCCACTTGACAAATCAGTAATTGTTCCAGCAAACACAATGATTTTGCCACAACAAGCAAAACAAATTACCGCACTTGGCATAAAATCAGTTCAAATCCGTTCACTTTTGACTTGCCGTTCAAAACATGGTGTTTGTGCAAAATGTTACGGCAGAAATATGTCGGGTAAAGATGTGGTAAACATCGGCGAAGCAGTTGGTGTTATTGCCGCACAAAGTATCGGTGAACCTGGTACACAGCTTACAATGCGTACCTTCCATACTGGTGGTGCTGCTGTCGCAAGCGATATCACAAAAGGTCTTCCTCGTGTCGAAGAAATATTTGAAGCAAGACGTCCAAAAGGTGAAGCACCTCTTTGCGAAATCGGCGGAAAAGTCAAAATCAAAGAAGAAAGCAAAAACTATATCGTTACTGTTCAAAACAATGAAAACAGTATTGATTATGAAATCAAAAAACCCGCTTATCTCAAAGTTAAAAATGGTGACACAGTTGAACCTGGTACTCAACTTACCGAAGGCTCAGTAAATCCATCTGACCTTTTGAGAACACGTGGTCTGAAAGGCTTGCAAGATTACTTGCTTCGCGAAGTTATTTCGGTTTATCGTGCACAAGACGTTAAAATCAATGATAAACATATTGAAGTTATCATCAGACAAATGCTCAGAAGAGTCAAAATCGAAAGTTCAGGTGATACAACACTTCTTCCAGGCGAAGTTTGTGATGTAATGCACTACGAAGAAGAAAACAATCGTATTATGCAAGATGGTGGCGTTCCTGCAACTGCAAAGCGTATTTTGCTTGGAATTACAAAAGCGTCTTTGACAACTGATTCCTTCTTGTCTGCCGCATCCTTCCAAGAAACATCTCGTGTTCTTACTGATGCTGCTATCAAAGGCAAAACAGACAATTTGTTGGGACTCAAAGAAAACGTAATCATCGGCAAACTTATTCCAGCAGGCACAGGACTCAAACGTTACAGAAACTGCATCCCAGTTGAAGTGCAAACCAACGTTGAAACTCAAAATGTCGACGACAATGAAGCAATCTAACCGTTGATATTGACATTTTGCTTAAAATTATTTATTATAAATACGTCTGTATGACAAAAACCCAAGAGAGCATTCATTGCTCTCACATGCTACTGTGGCTCAGGGGTAGAGCATCACCTTGGTAAGGTGGGGGTCGCGGGTCCGATTCCCGCCAGTAGCTCCATAAAAACAAAAGAAAAGCCGGAAGGGCTTTTCTTTTTGTTTACAAAATAAAATTCAATAACGTCAAAGATTATTCTTGAGCGGATTTTTCAAATATCAATAAGTTGTTGTTGCAATCTTTCAAATCAAAATCATTGTTCGTCAAAACTTTTTTTGATGCAATGTTTTGTTTGTACGTTTCGGCAACAACTTTTTTTGCGCCATTTTCAAATGCCCAATCACAAATCAATTTCACTGCCGTTGTTGCAAAACCACGACATCTGAAACTTGGTGAAACGTAATATCCAATTTCAATTTCACCGTTTTCGTCGGGAAGGGCTTTGAAATCCAACGTTCCAACGATGGTTTTATCTTTTGCAGAAACGATTACCCAAACGGCAAGCCATGGCAGGTTACTTTTTGTTTCTTTGTACAATTTGTATTGCTCTTCTATTGGTGTGCCAGGCAAAAATTCGTCAGCCATGTATTTGAGATTGATATAATTTTCAAAATAGTTTTTGTCATCTCTCAGCATTTCGATTTCTTCAACAAGCAATGGAAAAACAAGGGTGTTGTCATAATCTGTAAGGCATATTACATCGTCTTCTTTTTGAAATATCATTTTATTCTCCTGTATTTTTGTTATTTTTCACTTCTTTTATTTACTTATATATTTAT
>ULVD01070446.1_pt1 | contig 13847 bp, 12 predicted proteins | sample 1959101 | NCBI WGS metagenome assembly ULVD01 (sample SAMEA4835777, study PRJEB28245) | human gut metagenome | biome: gut microbiome; material: fecal sample | place: Denmark | collected 2008
GCAAAATTCATGTTTTCACCTCTCAAGCCACGAAGTTCACGCTGCACTTACAGCAGCATGCCGCCGACAATATAGACCGCAAAAGCACACAGCCATGCAATCACGCACTGCAGAACAACAACAAGTGCCGCCCACTTGCCGCCGAGTTCCCTCTTGATAGAGGTAATGGCCGCAACGCAAGGCGTATAGAGCAGGCAGAACACGAGAAGTGCCGCTGCCGCAAGCGGAGTCAAAAGCGACGTAATGCTGATTCCATCCGTCAGAACGGTCAGGGTTGCAACAACGCTTTCCTTTGCCATGAAGCCGGTAATGAGTGCCGTTGAAATTCTCCAGTCGCCGAAGCCAAGCGGCGCAAATACAGGCGCAATTACACCCGCAAGCATTGCAAGCAGACTGTTTTGCGAGTCCGATACAACATTCAGCCTCGTATCAAACGTCTGCAGGCACCAAATCACAATCGTTGCAACAAAGATAACCGTGAAGGCCCTCTCAAGGAAATCCTTTGCCTTTTCCCAAAGCAGCTGACCGACATTTTTGGCACCCGGCAGTCTGTAGTTCGGAAGTTCCATAACAAACGGCACCGGTTCACCCCGGAATGCCACACCACGCGCAAGAAGTGCAAATAAAATACCTACAAGAATTCCTGTGAAGTAGAGAATAATCATTACAAGTGCTCCGTGTTCCGGGAAGAACGCAGCACTGAAAAAGCCGTAAATCGGCAGCTTTGCCGAACAGCTCATAAACGGAGTCAAAAGGATTGTCATCTTACGGTCGCGTTCCGACGGCAGCGTACGGCTTGCCATAACCCCCGGCACGGTGCATCCGAAACCAATCAGCATCGGTACAATACTTCTTCCCGAAAGACCGATTTTACGGAGAAGCTTGTCCATGACAAACGCAACTCTTGCCATGTATCCGCTGTCTTCGAGAATCGACAGGAAGAAAAACAGAGTTACGATTATGGGAAGAAACGCAAGCACGCTTCCCACACCCTTGAAAATGCCGTCAATGACCAACGAGTGCACAACCGGATTGATTCCGTACGCGGTAAGTCCTGCATCGGTTAGATCCGTCAATGCACCGATACCCAAATCCAACATGTCGGAAAGCCATGAACCGATTACTCCGAACGTCAGCCAGAATACAAGTGCCATAATTCCGATAAATGCCGGGATTGCGGTGTATTTGCCGGTAAGAATCTTGTCTATCTTGACACTGCGTGCGTGTTCTTTGCTTTCCTTAGGCTTCACAACGGTTTTACCGCAGACCTGCTGAATAAAGGAGAAGCGCATATCGGCGATTGCCGCCGCTCTGTCCATGCCTCTTTCTTCCTCCATCTGACAGATGATGTGCTCCAGCGTTTCTTTTTCGTTCTGATCGAGCTTAAGATGCGAAAGCATCACTTCGTCGCCCTCCGCAAGTTTGCTGGCCGCAAAGCGAACGGGAATTCCCGCATTCGCTGCATGGTCTTCAATCAAATGCATAATTGCGTGCAGGCATCTATGTACGGCTCCGTCGTGGTCCTGCGGATCACAAAAATCGCTGCGGCCCGGTTTTTCCTGATACTGCGCCACATGAACGGCGTGGCTGATCAACTCGCTGATGCCCTCGTTCTTTGCTGCCGAAATCGGTATTACCGGGATTCCGAGCGCTTCCTCCATCTCGTTTACGCGGACAGTTCCCCCGTTTTCGCGTACCTCATCCATCATATTTAATGCCAAAACCATTGGAATATCAAGTTCCATGAGCTGCATCGTAAGATAAAGGTTTCTCTCTATATTCGTTGCATCCACAATGTTTATGATGCCCTTCGGCTTGTCATCAAGAAGAAACTGTCTGGTTACGATTTCCTCACTCGTGTACGGCGACATGGAATAAATTCCCGGAAGATCCGTAACCAGTGTTTTGGGATAACCTTTGATGACACCGTCTTTTCGGTCAACCGTAACTCCGGGGAAATTCCCCACATGCTGATTCGATCCGGTAAGCTGATTAAACAAGGTCGTTTTGCCGCAGTTTTGATTTCCGGCAAGTGCAAATGTAATCGTTGTACCATCGGGCAAAGGATTCCCGTCCGCTTTCACATGATAGATTCCGCCCTCACCGAGCCCGGGGTGTTTCGCCTTCGTTTTTTCCGCCGGCTCCCCCTCCGCGGCATTTTCCTCCGGAATGTTTACCGATTCGATTTCTATTTTTTCTGCATCCGCGAGTCTGAGCGTCAGTTCGTATCCGTGGATTCGGAACTCCATTGGATCTCCCATCGGAGCAAGCTTCATAAGCTTGATTTCGGCTCCGGGCACCATTCCCATATCAAGGAAATGCTGCCGCAGCGCGCCTTGGCCTCCGACAACGGTGATTCTGCCGCTTTCTCCTGTCTTTAAATCTCTTAATCTCATTCTTTTCTCCGTTAACAGTTCTTTAAGTATTCTATTTCTTCTCTTGTCAGCTTGCGATAATGTCCGGGTTTCAAATGGCCGAGGCGTATTTCGCCGATTGCCACCCTTTCAAGTTCCTGAACAGGATTGCCCACGGCGGAAAACATCTTTCTGACCTGTCTGTTTTTGCCCTCATGGATTGCAATCTCAACGATTGTTGAATGCTGCGTTCCTTTGATTACATTTACTTTTGCGCGAGATGTAACAAAACCTCCGATATCCACGCCTTTTCTGAGGCGGGCGACTTTTTCATTTGACAAAATCCCCGCAACCCGTGCTCGGTAAGTCTTATACACTTCATGCTTTGGATGCGTCAGTCTGTAGGCCAGCTCACCGTCATTTGTCATGATGAGTGCTCCGCTTGTGTTGTAGTCAAGACGTCCTACCGGAAACAGACGCGCATCGATATCCGCTACGACATCCATAACCGTAAGACGTTCTTTATCATCCGAAACCGTCGTCACCATGCCAAGCGGCTTATTGATGAGCACATATTCCGGTTTCTGCTTTGCACTTATCAGCTTGCCGTTCACTTCGACGCGGTCTCCGTCCGCAACTTCGTAACCCGGCTCCTTCAGGGCCGCCCCGTTTATCTTTACATTTCCGTTGGCAATCAGTTCGTCAGCCTTTCGGCGGCTGCAAATGCCTGCCTGTGCAATATATTTGTTGATTCTCATGTTTTTTCCTTTTCTTTCGTTATGTCCTTATTCTATTTTAACAAATATTCGCACGGTTGTAAATATCCGTGAGACCTTGAGTCTCAACGCGTTTTCGAATAATTTTTACATCGGTTGTGTAAAGCTGCCTGTCTTTCATTCTCTGAAAATATGTACCGCCTGCGAAGGTAAGACGCTTCTTGTAACCTTCTTCACTCGCCAGCATCTCGTTTGCAAACGCAATGATGTCACCCGTTGCAAGCTCTGCCGGAAGCTCAAGCAGTGGTTTTCCGCAAGCGAGCATCGCTGCGTTGTACCCTGCCAGAGAGCCTGTCGTTATTGCCTCGGTATGCCCCACAAAAAATCCGGATTTTTCTCCGCCCAGGAAAAGATTTTCGATTCCGTCCGCACGCAGATATTCGTCCCGAAGTCCCACGGACATGTACCGGATGGAGTTTCCTTTTCCGCCGGCATATGGGTCAACAAAACGCGCATTTTCAAAGCCTTCGACCTTTCTCAAATCCGCAAGATTGAAGTAAGAGGTCATCAGCTTGGCATGCCCGGTATCAATCAAAATGATGTTTTCGGCAAAGGGATCAAGGGCATACTGCTGGCATACCTTTTGACTTAATTTATCCTTGTTTATCATTTCCGTTGGAAGCGGAACGACGACAAAGCCTTCTTTGTCAAGCTTCTTTTGGAGTTTCGTGCTGAGCGTTCTTTTTTCGAGTTTGCACGATCCGCTGAAAGCTCCCGGTCTTCCGTTAAGCCGTTCCCCGTGTACATCATAACTGCCGGCTCTTTCCGTTATGCTCACCCGGGGTCCGAACGCCGGACATCTGAGCACGCACATTGAGCAGCCGTTGCCGTACTTTGCGCAGTTTCCCATCGGCCCGGTGGAGCCGGTTGTCTCCACAAACACATCGCCTTCAATCTCAATGGTTTCATATTCCCCGTCGTGGTTTGTGATTACCGCAAGGATTGATTTCAGGCGTTTGCCACCCTCCTTCGTCTCTTCGGTTTCCACATCGACGGCACGGCACATCAGCCGAATATCAACCCCGAGCTTTTCAAGGAGCCTGCGCACGGCAGGCTCTACCATTGCCACATCATAAAAGCTTGCATGGTTATGTCCCGGAAAATCAATGTTTTTGTGCGTGCTGAGCTTGTCGGTAATCTCAAAAAGTTCCGATGCACCGAGTGCTATATTTTCTTCTGCAGCCGTAAATCTGCCGTTGTTTCGCATAATTCCACCGACATTGCCAAGTCCCAGAAGCAGATCCGTTTTTTCGAGAAGCGTAACCTCATGTCCCTGTTTCACTGCACGTACCGCCGCCGCACATCCCGACCAGCCGGCACCTATTACCACTATTTTGCTCATTGAAAAATTCCTCCCTCCATACATTTGCACTCCTTCACGGTTGTTCCGTCTTTGTCCGTATGGCTGCATGAGCCGCATATCCCCAGACCGCAGCACATATTTGCGTGATTTGCCACAACCAGGCATTTTCCGATTGCCTGCACAGCCTCTACCCTGCTTCTGACCAGCTTGCCGTTTCCTCTGAGCTTTCGTATGACTTGGTTCGTGTAATACGGCGATGCCAGAAACATAATCTGATCATACATATCAAGCATCGCAAGTGCCGTTTCCATATCCTCGGAAAGATTGATATAGTTAAACCTTGTGCCGATCTTTGATACATAATCGGATATAAACTCGCTCGTTATTTTGTCATCATCGATAAAAAGATTAATCTTTTCCGGGTTTTCTCCGGCGAGCACGCGTGCCACATTAAGAAAAGGTGCAAGTGCCGTTCCTTTTGCGATTACCAGCATGGGCTTGCTTGTATCTATTCTGCCGGCAGTCTGAAGGCCGCTGTAAAACGGCCCTTGGATGTTCCAAAATTTACTGAGCGGGTTTGCAAGCTGCATGGTCTTAAGACCGATTGGCTGAACCGCAACTTCGATATACGGCCTCGGTCCGATGAGAAAGCGCCTTTTTTCAACCGCGTAGGATGAGTGCAGCACCGAAAGCGGCACCATGTAACCCATGACCTGCGCCATAATGTAGCTGCCCAGCCTGTGGCACTGCTGCGCGAATCCCGCCGGAACCTCCAGGCGCACCACCGTAAGTTTGCCCGAATAATTTTTCTGATATACCACTTCTGCGGGCATCAGCATCGGCATCGGCTGGGGTCTTCCCGCATTCATCGAAAATTCGCTGTACGGGCAGCTTCCCGTCCACTGCGTGCTGCAGCCGCATTCCCCCGTTCGAAGCGTGCTGCAGGTGTAGCACAAGCCCGATGTCGTTAAATGGCAAGGGCATTTTTTTGAACCCCGGTCCACACATCTGTATTCCATAATCTCATTTTCCTCCCTGTTCAAATCCGTAATCCATAAGGGCATAAGCATCGTTAAACCAGTTCCCGTCTCTGAGAACCACGGCAATCATCTGCCTGCCGTCCCGCTCAGCGGACGCCACGAGAGTTCTTCCCGAAGCCTTGGTAAATCCGATTTTTATGCCGGTTGCTCCCTCATACTGAAAAACCGTCTTGTTTTTGTTATGAAAGCTGCGGCTTCCGTCTTCACTCTGCCAGTCTTTTGCACGCACAATTTCTCTGAAGTCCTCACGCTTCATGGCCTCATGTGCAATTTTCGCAAGATCTGATGCCGTAGTGTAATGATTTTCCTCATACAAGCCGCTCGGGTTTGTAAAATGCGTGCCGCTGCATCCGAGCGCCGCCGCCCGTTCGTTCATCATGCTTACAAATTCCCCGAGGCTTCCACCCATACAGGCTGCAAGTGCTGCTGCACTGTCGTTTCCCGACCGGAGCATAAGTCCGTAAAGCAATTCCTCAATCGTTAGTCTTTCCCCTTTTTTTAAATATATTGAAGAACCTTCGATGCCGACGGCCTCCTCCGGCACAATAATTTCACTCTTTTTATCAAGACCGAGTTCGTCAAGTTTTTCAAGGGTCACAAGTGCCGTCATGATTTTCGTTGTGCTTGCGGGATAACTCTTTTCGTCCGCATTTTTTTCGTACAGCACCTCACCGTTTTCGTCAATCAAGACAGACGATGAAGCAGAGACGGACGGCGGGCGTATTTCCGTCTGCGAGACAGCCGTCGTTTCGGTTTGCGCTTCGTTTCTCTCCGTCATTCGCTCAGCCTCGCGCGGGCTGATTCCCAGACATCCGAACGCACCGAGCAGGAATGCTCCGCATATGACCACAGCGCATATTTTATTTTTACTGTTTCTGTCCATAAAAAAACTCCCATCAACAGTTTACTTGCTGATGGGAAATTTTATGCGTGGATTTAAAATTCAATTGTCATCTGACCTGCGCTTACCGGATCCTGTTCGTCACCGGAAGGTTCCGCTTCGATGTCGTCGTTGATTACGCTTTCAATATCCTCAATGTCCGGAAGTTCCTTGAGGCTCGTAAAGCCGAAGTTTTTGAGGAAAGTGTCCGTTGTCCCGTAGAGAATCGGTCTTCCGATTGCGGAAGAGCGCCCTACCTCTTCAATCAGGTTTTTGTTCATCAGGCCTTCCACCACTCTGTCGCATTTGATTCCTCGGATTGCTTCCATCTCACCTTTGGTTACCGGCTGCTTGTACGCAATAATCGCAAGCACCTCAAGCGCAGACTGGGAAAGTTTCTTTGCCTTCACCGGTGTGCAGAGCCTCCGCACATAATCGGCATTTTCCTCGCGCGTCACAAACTGAAACGCCTTATTCACTTCGCGAATCACAATTCCCCTGCCTTCCTGCTCGTACTCTGCCTGCAGTTCCTTGAAGCACTCATAGGCTTCTTCCTTCGTTATATTAAAAACATCCGCAGCCATCTTTGCCTCAAGCGGTTCACCCCATGTGAACATCATGGACTCCATGGCGGATTTAATTGCTTTGTTTCCTGTCATTTTCTTTCCATTCCTCCTGCACTCTTTCTCCCGCGCTTACCTCTATATTGCCGTAAGTTGCATGCTGCTCAACCTTTACGGCCCTTGCCTTTGCCATCTCAAGCAGCGACATGAATGTAACCACGATATCATATCTGTCCTTTTTATCTTGAATAAAATCTTTAAAGCTGAAAACTTGTCCGATTTTCGCGCGAACCGACTGCAGGATATATGAAATTCTCTTTTCCATGCTGGCACGCTCGCGTTCGATTCTTGTATAATGTTTTCTCACCGCTTCAACTCTCTGCTTTTTCTGTATAAAAAGACTGAATGCGGAAGCAAATTCCTTGAGGTCAAGGCTCAGATATTCATCCGGATTGTCAAGGTACTGCGAAATATCTTCCTGTGGCTTTTCAAAAATGTTCATGCTGCGCTCTTCACGCTCCTCAAGCATCTGCGAAAGTTCCTTGAACCGCTTGTATTCCAGCAGCCTTGCGACCAGCTCGGTTCTGGGATCCTCACCGACGATTTCCTGTCCGTCCTCCGTCGCACGCGGCAGAATCATCTTGGACTTAATTTCGATCAAGGAAGAGGCCAGCACCATAAACTCGGAAGCCAGTGCCACATCCCGTTCTTCCATTTCCTTCAGGTAAGCCAGATATTGATTTGTGATTTCGCTGATTTTGATGTCGTAAATGCTCATTTCGGCATTTTCAATCAGATAAACCAGCAGGTCGAAAGGTCCTTCAAAGGACTTCAGCTTGACTTTGTACATATTTTACTCTGACTCCTGTTCAAATTTGTTGTATACAAGCAATGCAGCGACTACGATAACGCATCCGATAACTTCTGCTCCCGACGGTACCTGACGCAGCATGAGAAATGCAAAAAGCGTTGAAAATACCGGATCTCCCGTTTCCCATGCAGACACATACAGAGAGCTTACATGACCCATGCAAAGGTTGAATACCGCATGTGAGCCAATCTGGCAGATGAAAGCCAGACAAAGGATGTAAACATAGTCCATCGTCGGATAGCCTGTAATCGGAGTTCCCGAAAAGATATTCGAAAATGCAAAGCAAATCCAGCACGATGCAAACACCAGCATAACATAAATGCTTCCTTCCACCGACTGTCTGACCTTGCCGCCGATTGCGAAGTACACGCCCATGCAGATTCCGGCTGCAAGTGCCAAGAGGTTACCCGACAGCTTTCCGCCTGAAAGCGTCGAAAGGTCGGAACATATAATCAAAATGCCTCCGCCGAGTGCCACGAGAATCGCCAGGATGGATTTCCATGAAATTCTTTTTTTGTAAATAAAAACGGTAATAAAAATTACAACCAGCGGATGAAAGGATGCAAGCACCGCTGCACTGGCAACATTGGTAAGTTTCACCGAAGAATACCATGTAAAATAGTGCAGAAAGAGAAATGCTCCTGAAATAAAGCTGAGAAGCAGTTCTTTCTTGGATACCTGCGCGAGCTGCTTTCTTTTGTCCGCATTCGAGAATATTGGAATTGCAAAGAACGGCAGTGCTATGGTCAGTCTCCAGAATCCGATGACCGTCGGAGATGCTGAAATAAGTACGCCGAAGTTGCCCGATGTCGCACCGCAGAGCACCGCAACGATGACCAGTATTTTTGCATATTTATCGATAAAACTCTTCTTTTCGCCTATTTGATTTCCTTCGCCCATTTTCCTATTCCTCAAACAATTTCTTTAAATTTTCATCGTAAGGCGGTCTTACGATTCCTTTTTCGGTTATTACCGCCGTGATATATTTGTGATCCGTCACATCAAAGGACGGATTGTATGTTTTAATGCCTGCCGGAGCCATGTCTTTCTCGTACCACATCTTGTATATTTCCTCGCCGTTTCTGAGTTCGATATGGATGTCGTCTCCGGTTTTGGTATTCATGTCGATGGTGGATGTCGGAACATACATGTAGAACGGAATTCCGTATTCTTTGGCAAGGATCGCAACACCGCTCGTTCCGATCTTGTTCGCGCCGTCACCGTTTGCGGCCATGCGGTCACATCCTACGACGACCGCATCAATCCAGCCGTTTTTCATAACAATGGATGCCATATTGTCGCAGATGAGGGTAACATCCACACCCGCCTTGGAAAGCTCCCAGGATGTGAGCCGTGCGCCCTGAAGAAGCGGCCGGGTTTCGTCTGCAAAGACTTTGAATCCGCAGCCCTTCTCCTGTCCGAGGTAAATCGGGGAGAGGCAGGTGCCGTATTTTGCCGTTGCAATTGTTCCCGCATTGCAATGGGTCAGAATTCCCATGCCCGGTTTGAGCAGACTGAGCCCGTATTCGCCCATTTTGCGGCAGGCAGCTTCGTCTTCTTTGCGGATTTTTTCGGCTTCATCAAGCAGGAGCATTTTTGCGTCATCCACCTGGTCGCCCGCACAATGATCGCATGAGCAGAGAAAACCACATGCGGCATCATCGAACGCTTTGATATATCGGTCAAGCATATCTTCACAGCGTTTCAGTGCCCACGAAAGGTTCACTGCGGTAGGCCTTGCACTGTTAAGATACGCACTCGTTTCTCTCACGTATTCGCGGAATTCCTTGACTTTTGTCCCTTTGAAATCACGCGTTGAAATATAAAGCCCGTATGCAGCGGCAACCCCGATTGCCGGAGCCCCTCTGACTTTGAGCTTGAAGATTGCATCCCACACATCTTCCTTTGTCTTCATTTCTATGTATACCTCTTCTCCCGGCAGTTTCGTCTGATCGAGAATCAGCATTTTGTCATCCTCGAATTTCACCGGAACGATATCGAAAACTTTCATATCTTGTTCGTCCTTTCCTCTGTACAAAGCCTGTGCCCTAAAAAATCCCTTAACATCTTATTTTACCACAATTCGTGCGGAAAAAGAAGAAGTTTATCTGCGATTGCTGACCAAAAGTGCAGCAAAAATCAAAGCACAGCCGATTGCCATCCTGAGCGTAAGGATGTCGCCGTAGTACAGAATCGAAAAAAGCAGACCGAACACGGACTCAAGGCTCAGAAGAAGTGCCGCGTGCGATTCGGAAGTGTATTTCTGAGCAAAATTTTGCAGTCCCAAAGCCACTGCTGTGTTAATAACACCCAGATAAACAATCCCTGTCCACGAATGTATGCTGAAAAGCTCGTTCGGAATTCCCGTGCAAAACGCAGCAATTCCGGCAAAGACCGCCGATGCAAGCGTTTGATAAAAGGTAATCGGTATGGTTTCGCATTTTTCGGGAAGATTTCCCACTATGACAATCTGAGCCGAAAACAGCAATGCGAAGCCCAATGTTATGAAGTCTCCGATTTGTATTTCCGCGCTGCCCCGAAGACTCAAAAAAGCAATTCCCGCAAGAGCAAGGAGCGAGGCAATATAATTTTTCGGCAAAATCTTTTTGCGGTAGAGGATTCTCGCCGCAAACGGTGTAAACAACACATAAGTGGCCGCAAGAAATGATTGCTTTGCTGTGGTTGTATATTGCAAGGCAAAGAGCTGAACAAAAAGTGCGGCGAATTGAAGAAGCCCAATCAGGATTCCCCATCTCACGCATGCTTTGTCTGCGTTTTTGATTTGTTTGAAAAAGAAGGCTAAAATGCAAATTGCCGCAATGCTGAATCGAAAAAATAAAATCCACTGAGGTGACGCCGTTTCAAGTGCAATTTTTCCCGCAATAAATCCCCATCCCCAGATAACGGCTACGCTCAGCAAGATTGCATCGGCTTTTTTCGACGAAACTTGCAGTGTTTTCTGTGGTATTCTTTCTTTCATTAAGCAAGTCCTCCGCTCTCGTAATGAATTGAATATACCACGGAAATGCTGTTAATTCAATACATATGTTCCGACATGGTATACCACGAATGCGGCAATCCACGCCAAAACGCACTGGAAGGCCGCCATGCCTGCCGCACACCGCCACCTGCCCGTCACCTTCCGCACCGCCGTAAGTGAGGCGATGCATGGTACATACATCAAGTAAAAAATCAGAAAACTCGCAGCCGAAGCAGGTGTAAAAATCTGCGACAAGCAGGCACGGTTCTCCCCGGCGGAAGCATGCAAAAGAACCGACAATGTGCTGAGCGACGCCTCTTTTGCGGAAAGCCCGGAAAGAAGGGCGGTTGCAATGCGCCAGTCGCCGAGCCCAATCGGCTCAAAAACAGGTGCTGCTGCTTTGCCGATTCCGGCAAGAATTCCTTTTTCGGGGTTAGTTGTAAGTTCAAAGTCCGCATTAAAATTTTCCAGTGTCCAAATCACCGTCGAAGCAATCAGTATCACGGTAAATGCCTTCTTGACAAAACCCAGCATATTTTCAAAAGTCCGCAGGAGGATTCTTTGGGGATTCGGGTATCGCAGGCGGAACTCCCTTCGTGCGATGTCCCCGCCTTTCCTTTTACCGGAATTGCCTCGAATTCGCAAGGCAGCAAGTGCAATCGCCCCTGCAGTCAAGGCGCCGAACAGATACACCGCAAGCATGGCAAGCGCAGGTGCACCCGGAAATATGGCCGAACAAATCATCACATACATCGGTATTTTGGCACTGCACGACATATACGGAATCAAAAACACCGTCAAAGTTCGTTCTCTGCGATTTTGAATCTGCGCGGCCGCCATTATGGCGGGAACTGAACACCCGAACCCGGTAAGCAGCGGAATCATTGCCTCTCCGGGAAGACCGAACATCCGAAATGCCGGGTCAAACACACTCGAAATCCGCTCCATGTATCCGCATTCCTCCAGGGTGAAAAGGCACGCAAACAAAATTCCTATCACAGGAAGAAACGAAAGCACGCTCGCAACACCCGGGCAGATCCCCTCTGTTATCAGTGCCCTCACGGTTTCATTTACTCCCTTTTCCTCCAAAAATGCAGAAAGGCAGCCGATACACCACTCCATTGCCTCACTCAGCAATCCCTTAAGGGTTTCCCCCGGAGGCCCGAAGGTTGTTAGGAAAATCACCGACAAAATCAGCATAAATTTAATTGCTTCGGCTGCCCTGTATTTTACGTTTTTCATCTACCCCATCTTCTCTCTTTTTCTTCTTTTAAATGCTATGATGGGGTTGACAGCCTCATGCAAAAAAGGGATAATCATTTTATCAGTAAGTTACACGCGGCTTTCCCATATGAAAGAATCCCATGGCTGCCGCAGCCGCAAGAGGAGGTAAAAAATGAAATTTTATATTGTAGACGCATTTACGGACACCGTTTTCGGCGGAAACCCCGCAGGAGTTGTAATTTTGCCGGATGGCACGGATTTTCCTTCGGACGAAAGGATGGTAAAGACTGCAGCGGAACTTCGCTATTCCGAAACCGCTTTCATTAAGAAAGTAAACGACAAAGAATTCAAGATTCGCTATTTCACACCGGCCGCAGAGGTGGATCTTTGCGGGCACGCAACAATCGGTTCCTTCAAGGCACTGCTTCACGGCGGCTACATTTCCGACAACGCTTCCTATATCAACCACACTTTGGCAGGTGATCTGAATATTGATATCAAGGACGGTTTCGTTCTCATGGACATGGCATCGCCCGTAAAAATCTCCGAAATCAACGAAAAGCCTGCTCTTGATGAGCTCTATCGTGTGATGGGCATCAACTATGATGAGCAGCTGTCAAAGGGGCTTTCCATGCTTCCTCAGCTGATTTCCACGGGTCTTCCCGACATCATGATGCCGGTTGCAGGTCTTGATGACCTCGAAGAACTTGCCCCGGATATGCCTGCTTTATCTGCACTGTCCGAAAGATACAAGGTGACCGGCGTTCATGCCTTTACGCTTGCAAAAGCATCCGCAGACGACGATGCGCTTTGCCACGCAAGGAATTTTGCACCGCTTTATGATATCGACGAAGAGGCAGCTACCGGAACATCCAACGGTGCGCTTACATACTATGGATACCTTAACGGCTTCGTAAAGAACGGTGATGACTGTAAGATTATCCAAGGCGAAAAGATGCAGCGTCCTTCTGTGATTCTCAGCCATCTCGAAGTTGACTGTTCTGCCGACGGCTGCGAGGAACATGATCCGGCTTCCCTTCCTTGCTTCATTAAGGTTGGCGGAAGCGCAGCAATGCTCGCAGAAGGTGAAATCCGAATCTAAAATTGCCTAGTCAGAATTTAAAATTGCTTAGAATGTTGATGTGCACCCTGCAGGCTGACCCTGCAGGGTGCCTTTGCTTGCCGGGTTCCGCCTTTGCTTGCCGGGTTCCGCCCCCCGGATGCCGGTCATGACAGAAGGCAAGGCAAAAGCTAAGGCGGAATTATTCATTTTCTGTGCTGAGACCTTCAAACGGGAGATTTCGCTGCACGGCCTGGCGGCGCAGGTGCTCCCTGATGTCTGCGTCTACACTCTCCACATCTGCATAGAATTCTCTTGCTGACATGCGCGCAGCACCGTCTCCGAGTGCCGCCATCTGTACGGGACGGTCGGAAGTTACAACTGTAATTCGCCGCTTGCGGCCGAATTCGTAAACGGTCTTTTCAATAAAGCGGTCTGCGGTCTGCGCTTCATGCGTATACACCACCTGAAGTTCTCCTGAATCCTCGTTAATTTTCCGATAGGATGTTTTGTTTCCCGGATTTCCTGCCAGTTTGTAACCATCAAAAACCAAAACAATGTCAATATTACGGTAGCCCATGTAATTTCCCAAGGTATCAATCAGAGCCTCGCGCGCCGAGTCCATGTTAACCTTTGCAAGTGCGGCAAGCTGCTCCCAAGCAAAAATTACATTGTAACCGTCGATGACATAGAGCGGTTTTTGCTCCACGGTGCCGCGTGTTCCGGTGCTTGTATGCGTGCGGCGCGCCGCAGCCTCAGCTGCCGGTTTTGCCGCCCGCTCCCGCCTTCCATGGCT
>ULVD01021899.1_pt1 | contig 13837 bp, 12 predicted proteins | sample 1959101 | NCBI WGS metagenome assembly ULVD01 (sample SAMEA4835777, study PRJEB28245) | human gut metagenome | biome: gut microbiome; material: fecal sample | place: Denmark | collected 2008
AAGTGGAGCCTTCCTTTTTGCACGCGGCATTTGAAAAACATGATAACGAGTGCGGCAAAGGCACATAGTACCTGCCAGCCTGCAATAATGAAGTAGCCTGTCGAGTAGCCGTTGTTTTTGTCTGTCCACACAGCGGCGTCCTTCGGAAAGGTAAATACGAATTGGTGCAGGTCATTTGTGAGCACGAGCAGAAGCAATACGCCGGAGATGATCCACAGAACCGACATTCCCTTGGGGAATTTGTATTCGTCCGGCTTCCCCAATGACATGGCAATCAGCAGCGCCAGCATAGGCACAAACAGCATGGGCAGATAGAACAGATACCACAGGTACCGGACGGCATCCGGCTGCCAAAATATAAAATACTTTGCCGAACGGACTACCATCCAGATGATGAGCAACACTGCGGTGCCCGTCAGAAACCGGCATACCTGCTTTTGCACGATCCGCTGACGGACGGAGAGCCCCCAGGCGGCGAACAGACCGATATAGATAAAGCTGCGCAGATAGGAAAACAGCATCGGGTAAAAGTCGCCCCTGCCTATTATGCGAAAAGCGTATGCCGAAACGACGGCGAGTATGATAATACAGCCGTTGAACAGTTCTTTTTTGCGCCTGTGCGTCAATCTCGCCGCCCCTTTCCGCTTAAAATATGCCCTCTCAAAGCGCATTATAGCATAAACCCCGCACTTTCTCAACCGATTTCGGTAGGTATTTGAAAATTATCATCACGGCTATATTATATAATGAAAATTTACATCAAAAAACGGAGTCGATCATGTCGGCTCCGTTTTGTTATGGATAAATATTCTGTTATTTCATCAGCCCTCTGCGTTTGACGCAGTTCTCGAGCTTTATCGCATCATAAACTCCGTCGTCGAAGAGGTCGCAGACGCTTTTGTATTCGTCGAGGCTGAGCGTTTCGAGCGTTTTGCCCGTTTTGATGCAAAGAGCTACCAGCTCGCCCGTGGCTTTATAGGCGTCTCTGAACGGCAGACCCTTTGACACGAGGTAGTCGGCGCAGTCCGTGGCGTTGATGAAGCCGCCCGCCGCAGCCTTTCTCATATTCTCGGGGAGTGCTTTCATCGTCGATATCATCGGCACGAGGGTCACAAGGCAGATATTCACTGTGTCGAAGGCGTCGAATATCGCGTCCTTATCCTCCTGCATATCCTTGTTGTAGGCGAGAGGCAGACCCTTCATCACGGTCAGCAGGGTCATCAGGTCGCCGAATACCCTGCCGCTCTTGCCCCTGACGAGCTCGGCGATATCGGGATTTTTCTTCTGCGGCATGATGCTCGAGCCGGTCGAGAATGCGTCGTCAAGCTCGACAAATTTGAATTCCCACGAGCACCAGAGGATTATCTCCTCGCACAGCCTCGAAAGATGCACCATCACAAGCGACAGCGCCGAGGCAAGCTCGATGCAGAAGTCGCGGTCGGCAACGCCGTCGAGCGTGCTTGCGGTGTAGGAGTCAAAGCCGAGCAGCTCGGCGGTCATGGCTCGGTCGATCGGGTAGGTCGTGCCCGCAAGGGCGCCGCTGCCGAGAGGGGAGGAATTCATGCGCTTTTTGGCGTCCTCAAGCCTGCCGAGGTCGCGGGAGAGCATCTCGGTGTAGGCAAAAAGATGAGTTTTGAAGGTTATCGGCTGGGCACGCTGCAAATGGGTGTAGCCCGGCATTATCGCGTCGGCGTATTCGCCTCCCTTTGCGGCGAGGGCGGCTATAAGCTCCTTGACGAGCGAAAGGGTCTTGTCGCATTCGTCGCGCAGATAAAGGCGCACATCGAGGGCGACCTGGTCGTTACGGCTCCTGCCCGTATGCAGGCGCTTGCCCGCGTCGCCGATGCGCTCGGTCAGGGTCTGCTCGATAAAGGTGTGGATATCCTCGGCGTTCGGGTCGATGGCAAGTGTGCCGTCCGCTATCTCGGCTTTTATCTTTGCAAGCTCGGCGGCTATGGCGGCGCCGTCCTCGGCGGGGATTATCCCCTTGGCGGCGAGCATGGTCACATGGGCGATGCTGCCCTCGATATCCTGAGCGTACATCCTGGAATCCGTCGCAATGGATGAATTGAAGTCGTTGGTCTTTTTATCCGCTTCCTTTGAGAAGCGCCCTGCCCAGAGTTTCATGATTTTTCCTCCGTATACAAACCGAGGCGGTTGAAAGTAACCGCCCCGATATGGTGAATTTTATTTATTATTGCGCTCGGCTTCAAGTATAGCCTTGACCTTGATGGGCAGGCCGAAGAGGTTGATGAAGCCCGCGGAATCCTTCTGGTTGTAAACGTCGTCGGCGTCGAAGGTGGCGAAATCCTCGCTGTAGAGAGTGTAGGGGGAGGTAACGCCCGCGTTGATGATGTTGCCCTTATAGAGCTTGACCTTTACGTCGCCGGTGACGGTCTGCTGAGTGCTGCTCACAAAGGCGGAGAGCGCCTCCCTGAGCGGAGTGTACCACTGGCCGAAGTAGACGAGCTCGGCGAAGCGGTGGGCCACAAGCTCTTTATAGTGCATGGTGTCCCTGTCAAGGGTGATGGTCTCGAGAATGTCGTGCGCCTTATAGAGGATAGCGCCGGCGGGATTCTCATAAACGCCCCTGGACTTCATGCCGACGAGCCTGTTCTCGACAAGGTCGTTGAGGCCTATGCCGTTTTTGCCGCCGACTTCGTTAAGGTATTCGATAAGCTCAACGCCGCCCATCTCCTTGCCGTTGACGGCGGTGGGCACGCCCTTCTCAAAGTGAATGGTGAGGTAGGTGTCCTCGTCGGGAGCCATCTCGGGCGAAACGCCCATCTCGAGGAAGCCGGGCTTGTTATACTGCGGCTCGTTTGCGGGGTCCTCAAGGTCAAGACCCTCGTGCGAGAGATGCCAGAGGTTCTTATCCTTGGAGTAGTTGGTCTCACGGTTTATCTTAAGAGGAATGTTGTGCGCCTCGGCGTACTCTATCTCCTCCTCACGGGATTTGATGTTCCAGATCCTCCAGGGGGCGATTATCTCCATCTCGGGGGCGAACGCCTTTATCGCAAGCTCAAACCTTACCTGATCGTTGCCCTTGCCGGTGCAGCCGTGGCAGATAGCGTCGGCGCCCTCGGCCTTGGCGATCTCGACGAGCTTCTTTGCGATTATCGGGCGGGCGAAGGAGGTGCCGAGCAGATATTCCTTCTCATAAACCGCGCCTGCCTGAATGGTGGGGAAGATGTAGTCGCTGACGAATTCATCCTTGAGGTCGGCAACATAGAGCTTTGACGCGCCGGTCTTAATGGCTTTCTCCTCAAGTCCGTCAAGCTCGGTGCCCTGACCTACGTCGCCCGATACGGCGATGACCTCGCAGTTGTTGTAATTTTCCTTGAGCCAGGGGATGATTATCGACGTGTCAAGTCCGCCGGAATAAGCAAGAACTACTTTTTTGATCTCTTTCATAATAAAAATCTCCGTTTCGTTGGTTTCTATACACCATTATACACTGAATATTCAAAAAATCAAGTGGTTTTTGAATATTTATGCAAGTTTGGCGTATTGACCAAAAAAACGGAGATTTTGAATTCTTAACCGAGCAAAAGTCCTACTTTTTTCTTCGCTTTTGTCAGTGTGCGATTCGCAATGCGGGCGGCTTTCTCCGCTCCGGCGGCTGCGGTCTGCATGAGATATTCCTTATCGGCCATGAATCTCTTGTAGTTCTCCTGCACGGAGCGCAGCTCCTCGATGACCGCTTCGGCAACCTTAACTTTGAAGTCGCCGTAGCCCTTGCCGTCGAATTCACGCTCGATAGCCTCGTAGTCAAGGCCGGTGCAGCAGGAATAGATAGCCATGAGGTTGTTTATGCCGTCCTTGCCGTCGGCGTATCTGACGACGGCCTCGCTGTCGGTGACGGCGGATTTGAATTTCTTGAGTATAGCGTCGGGGGTGTCAAGCAGCGAAACGGAGGCCTTGGGGTTCGGGTCGCTCTTTGACATCTTCTGAGTGGGGTCCTGCAAGCTCATGACCTTTGCGCCCACCTTGCCGATGAAAGGCTCGGGCAGGGTGAAGGTGTTGCCCCTGAGGGTGTTGAATCTGTCTGCGATATCCCTTGCGATCTCAAGGTGCTGCTTCTGATCGGCGCCCACGGGCACGAAATTCGCCTGATAGAGCAGGATATCCGCAGCCATGAGCACGGGGTAGGCAAAGAGGCCGACGTTGACGTTGCCCGCATTCTTGAGCGATTTCTCCTTGAATTGGGTCATTCTCGAAGCCTCGCCGAACTGCGTGTAGCAGTCGAGTATCCATGCAAGCTCCGCGTGCGCGGGCACCTGGCTCTGGATGAATACCACGTTCTTCTCGGGGTCAAGGCCGACGGAGAGCAGTATAGCATACATCTCGAGGGTCTGCTGGCGGAGCTTCGCCGGCTCGGGATGGATGGTCAGAGCGTGGAGGTCGGCGACGGCGTAAAGGCAGTCGTAATCCTCGCACATCAGCTTCCAATTCCTGAGGGCGCCGAGGTAGTTGCCGAGGGTGGGTATCGAGGTGGGCTGGATAGCGCTGAGCACTATCGGCTTGCGTTCGGTGTTTTCCATTGTTATCTATTCTCCTTAGCGGTTATTATTCAAAAGACTTTGCTGCCTGTGCGAGCAGGCGGACGCCCTTGACGATATTCTCGTCGGTCGGGGTCGAGAAATTGAGGCGGATATACTGAGATTTTTGGCTCATGTCGACCATGAAGGCGTTGCCGGGCACGACGGATACGCCGAGAGCCGAGCTGCGCTTGCAGAATTCAAGCATATCCACGCCGTCCCTTATCTTTGCCCAGACAAAAAGGCCGCCCTCGGGTCTGTGATAGGTCAGGAAGCCGCCCAGCTCCTTGTCGAGGCAATCGCAGAGCAGGTTCAGCTTGCGGCGGTAGATAGTCCTGATATGCTCGATGTGCTTCTCAATGTCGCACTCGGTGAGCCACTTGTATACGGTGAGCTGAGAGATGAGCGGGGTGTGGACATCCTGCGTCTGCTTCGCAACGACGAGCTTTGAGACGACCTCTTTCGGAGCGCTCAGGAAGCCGACTCTGATGCCGGGGGCGACTATCTTTGAGAATGAGCCGGAGTAAACGACGAGACCGTCGGTGTCCATGCTCTTTATCGTCGGGATATCCTCGCCCGATACGCGCAGGTCGCCGTAGGGGTTATCCTCTATGATGAGCACGCCGTATTTCTTCGCAAGCTCATACATGCCCTTGCGCTTCTCGAGCGACATTGTCGCGCCGGCGGGGTTTTGGAAGTTGGGGATGGTGTAGATGAATTTAACATTCTTCTCGGTGCTCAGCTTCTGCTCAAGCACGGCAAGGTCGATGCCGTCCTTCTCAACGGGCACGCCGGAGAGGCGGGCGCCGAAGCTTCTGTAGCAGTTGAGCGCGCCGAGGAACGACGGCTCCTCGCAGATAACGCAGTCGCCGTGGTTGAGGAACGCCTGGCTCATAAGGCTCATCACCTGCTGAGCGCCGCTGGTGACTATGACGGCGTCGTTCTCGCTGAAGGCGTCGTAGCGGTCGCGGGCGAGCTTTTTAAGCTCCTCGATGAGGGGGGCGTAGCCCTCGCTCACGCCGTATTGCAGCATGAGGATAGGCTCTGTGTCGACGATTTCTTTTATAATTCGCTGCACATCCGCAACGGGAAAGGCGTCGGGCGCGGGGTTGCCGGCGGCGAGGGGTATGGTGTCGCCGGAGTTCTTGAGTATCTCCCTTATGACTGAGGGCTGGAGATTTGAGAATCCCTCTGAAAACTTATATTCCATATTGATCGTCCTTTCGGAATAAAATGCTGTTTGTTTATCCGTTCCTAATATTTTAGCACATTGCGCCGTATAATCAAGAAAAATTTTATTTTCCGTTGTGCCGTGAGGCTCGGCGTGGTATACTATGGGTATATCATCGCACTCTCGGAGGTTATATATAATGAAAAAGAATTATGACGCCGTGCTTTTTGACTTTGACGGCACTCTCGCCGACACGGGCGAGGGGATATTTGAGAGCGTGCGCTATGCAGTCGAGGCTCTCGGCAGGCCGCCGCTCAGCGAGAAGCAGCTGCGCTCGTTCATCGGTCCGCCGATATACGATTCGTTTATGAATATGCTTGACCTTGACCATGATCAGACCGAGTTTGCCGCAATGAAATATCGCGAGAGATACGCTGAGGGCGCAATGTTCAGCCTGCGGCTCTATGACGGTATACCCGAGCTGCTGAAGAAGCTGCGTGAGAGCGGGATAAAGGTCTCGGTCGCAAGCTCCAAGCCCTGCGGCTTCATCGAGCGCATTGTCGGACATCTCGGTATGCGTGAGGATTTTGATTATATCGCCGCCCCTGCGGGGGACGACAAGCCCGAGTCGAAGTGCGAGCTTATCACGAGGGCGGCAAAGGCTCTCGGCGCGGATAGATCCCGCGTGCTGATGGTAGGCGACCGCAAATTCGACATCAACGGCGCAAACGAGGCTGGCGTTGAGAGCGTCGGAGTGCTCTACGGCTACGCAAAGCCCGACGAATTGCAGCAGGCGGGCGCGACCTATATCGTCGAGACCGCCGCTGAGATCGAAAATATCATTTTCTCCTGAGCTTCATCGCCGCACCGTAGCAGACATAGAAAAGCAAGAAGCTGACCGCAGCGGCAAAGAAAACAACGAATCCGGTGCTCCCGAACGTATTTGCGTATGTCGGGGAGCTTATTATTTGCCCGTAGGGGTAGCGTATGGCGTATGCGTTGCCGACGCAGAAGTAGAGAGCGCCGCAGGCGAGGAAATATAGCGGCAGCGCACGGGCGCAGAATTCATCGGTGCGGCGAGCCACGGGCACGGGCATACCGCGCATCACGATATTCTTGCGGAATATAATAAGGAATATTATAAATGCGATAACTGAAACACCCGCCGTGACGGCTATGGTGAATATATCCTCTTTCTTCTCGCCGAGCAGCCCTCTTTCGCAAAGATTCTCAAAGAGCCTGACGGAGAGCGGACGGGCAAGGGTGAGCACAAAGGTGACCGTGAAGGTCAGCAGAGCACTGTAAAGGCAGTGCAGATTGCGGCTCTTGAAGGGCTCCTCATAGGTGAATTTGCCCTCGCCGCCTGTGACGCTTGCGGGCAGGCAAACGAGCAGCAGCATGACGAAAAATCCGATAAGGAAGCCCGTGCCGTATTCCCACATCGACCATGAGCCGCCCTTGAGGAACGCGGGGGCGGTGACGTCGGCAAAGAAGCCGGAGTCCGAATCAATGACGAGGAAGATATCCGCCGCAGTTATGGAAACGGCGCATATGAAGTCTATCGCAAGCGAAAGCAGCCCCGTTATCTTATCCCTGAATGCGATAAGAGCCGTCAGCGAGCAGGCGAGAGCGCCCGCCGCCTGAGATATGCTCTCAATGCTTGCGAAATAGTTCCTGCCGAAGGGGATCTTCTTGGCCCATGCGATATCGTCGAAGTGCTTGAGATAGGCCGCCATCGGGGTCGCGTCAATGCCCTTGTCGGCAAGCCCCGTTTTGAAGTATTCGACCGCCTGCGGGCTGATGAGGTCGAGTATGTAATGTGCCGCAAACGCCTTGAAGAGCAGCATGACGGCATAGTAAACGGCGATGAGCACGATGTATCGGCGCACGCCGTATTTTTTCTTTGAGAAGAGGGAGGATATGAACATGGCAAAGAGCGGCATCCAGCCGAAGCCGAGTAGCAGCATTATCCAAAGCCCCGAGAACGGGTTCATCGGCATCACGGAGGCGATCTCCTCGCCCGTGAAGGGCTGAGAGCTGTCGAGATAGCCGCCCATCTGGCAGTTGAGCGTGCCCCAGCCGCTGTTGGTTATGCCGGCAAGGATGACAGCCACGGGTATTGCCTCGTAGCTCATCTTTTTTCTGTTGCCGAACAGGGCAAATATCAGCAGCGTCAGCGTGACAGTGAAGCAAAACATGCCCCACATCGAGCCGAAGCCCGAGTCGCCCCTCACTCGCCACATGAAGCCGCACATCAGTGCCGAGGCGAGGACGGCGAAGCAGCCTGCAGGTGCTCCGAGCTTTCCGTTAGCGCTTCTTTCCACAAAATCAACTCCGTTTCGGGCAAATGCGCCCATTTAAAATTACATATACATTCTATATCATTTTCCTGAGGATTTCAACAGTAAAATCTCAGGCAGACATCAAAGCCGCTTTGTCTGTCATACAATTGAATAAATTTGACTGAGTCTGTCGGATTTTGCATTGACACGGCAGGCGTAAAATACTATAATACGGATGACCTACAACAATCCGCAAGGAGGACAACATGAAAAAGCAACTCACGGGCAGGTCTATGTTCCTGTTTTGTCTCGGCGATTTTTCAAGGGCTATATTCAACGGCCTGACCGCCACTTATCTTATGTATATCTTTATCCCGCAGTCCACCTCGTCTCTGCCGCTGCTGCTGCCCTACGGGGCGCTGACCTTTGCGGCTATCAGAGGCGTGGGAGTCATCTTTGACGCCCTCATCGACCCGTTCATCGCCTCAAAGAGCGATAACTGCAAGCACCGCCTCGGTGCGAGAGTGCCGTTCCTGCGCTATGCTTCGCTGCCGATGGCGCTTTTCGCCGTGCTGATGGTATTCATGCCGGTGAATTCACAGAGCTGGATAAACGCCGTGTGGCTGCTCGCGATGCTGTTGCTCTATAATTTCTTCTCCTCGCTCTTCCTTGTGCCGTATTACGCACTGATAGCCGAGCTTGTCACGGATACCAAGCGCCGTGTGTTTTTCAGCACGATAAATACCCTGCTCTTTGTGCTCGGCAGCGCCGTGATATATGTTACGCCTATAATCAAGAATGCGTTGCTCTCGGCTGGTATGAGCGAGATCGCCGCGTGGCGCTGCGCCTTCCTTGTATTCGGCATCGTCGGCGGAGCCTGCGCCTTTATCTCATCCTTCAGCATCAAGGAGGATGAATATGTGGAGCGCTCGGCGGGCTATGTGCCGCTGATCGAATCGCTCAAGGCAACCTTCCGCTATAAAAATTTCGTTATCCTGCTCGTCGGCTATATGCTGATGTGGATAGCGTTCTCGTTCTTTAATTCAACGCTCATGTATTATGTCACCATGCTGCTCGGACTCAGCGACAGCTACGCCGTCATAATAATGGCTATCGCAATGATAGTGGGCGTGCTCTCATACCCGCTCGTCAATATCCTTGCCAAAAAAGTGGGCAAGAAGCCGCTGCTCATCGGCGCGTGCATAGCTTATGTCATTATCTATCTCGGCATTTACTTCTCCGCCGCCGTGATAAATGCGATAGGCGCCCTCGCAACGGGCATTCTTATCGGCGCGCTGATAGGCTTCCCGATATCAATCACTAATATCATCCCTGTCGCCGCGTTCTCCGACCTCGCCCAGTATGACACCATTAAAACGGGCGAAAACAGGGCGGCAATGTTCGTCGCCTCGCGCAACCTGCTGCATCAGCTCAGTCAGGCGATAGTGCTCTTTATCGTGCCGCTGACGATAACCGGCTCTGTGGTCGAGGGCAGCGCCAACTACGAGGGCGTGCGGACTACGGCGCTGATAGCCGCGGGCTTCATAGCGGCGGCGCTGGTATTCTATGTCTTCTATGAGGATAAAAAGATAACGGGCGTTATCGACGAATACAACGCGACTCACAAATGATATTTAAGCTGCCGCTTGTCGGCAGCTTTTTTGTATTCTTTACTTTTCTGCGGATATCTGATATAATAGCCCTGTATTTTATCGGCAGGAGGGCGTTATGGACGGTACAAGGCATGAATATCTCGGCGGCGGCATCACTGCCGTTGTCTCCGAGGCGCATTCGTTCGGCACAGACGCGGTGCTGCTCGCTCATTTCGCTTCTCCCGGCAAGCGGGCTGTTTGCTGCGACCTCGGCTCGGGCTGCGGGATAATCCCGCTGCTCTGGTGCAGGCATGAGGGCGGCAGGATAACCGCCGTCGAGCTTCAGCCCCTCGGCGTGAAGCAAATAGAGGCGGCGATAGAGCTGAATTCCCTCTTCGACCGCCTGACCGCCGTGAATGCCGACCTGCGTGACCTGAAGGGCAGGGTGCCGTTCGGATGCTTCGACCTTGTGACGATGAATCCGCCTTATAAAGCGAGCGGGGCGGGCATCGAGAGCAGCTCCGCACCCGACAAGATAGCCCGCCATGAGACTATGTGCTCGCTCTCCGAGGTCTGCGCCGCCGCGGCAAAGCTGCTGAATTTCGGCGGCAGATTCTGCGTATGCATCAGGCCCGAGCGGCTGTGTGAATTATTCTGCGAGATGCGCTCCGCAGGGGTCGAGCCGAAGCGGCTGCGGCTCGTCGCAAAGTGCCCGGGCAAAGCCCCGTGGCTCGTACTCGTGGAGGGTCGCCGAGGCGGCAAAAGCGGCATGACCGTCATGCCCGACCTGTTCGTCCACGGCGAGGACGGCGGCTATTCCGCCGAGATGAAAGAGATCTACGGCGATTATCTGCCGGAGAACAGAGGTGAAGGCAATTGAGCGGAACTTTGTATGTGGTCGGTACTCCGATAGGCAATCTCGGCGATATCTCGCCCCGTGCGCTTGAGACGCTTGAGAATTGCGACTTTGTCGCCGCCGAGGATACCCGCGTGTCGCTAAAGCTGCTAAACCACTTCGGCATAAAGAAGCCGATGATAAGCTACTTTGAGCACAATAAATTTGAGAAAGGCCCCGTTATCGCCGCCAGGCTGCTGGCAGGAGAGAGCTGCTGCATCGTGACGGATGCGGGTATGCCCGCTATCTCCGACCCCGGCGAGGATCTCGTGCGCCTTTGCCATGAGCGGGGGATAAAGGTCGAGGCCGTCCCCGGCCCGTGCGCCTTTGCGACCGCGCTTGCCGTGTCGGGTATGCCGTCAAGGCGGTTTTCGTTCGAGGGCTTCCTGCCCGCCGACAAAAATGACCGCCGCCGCTGTATCGAGAAGCTGGCGGGCGACGAACATACGCTGATATTCTATGAAGCGCCCCACAAGCTCGCCGCCGCGCTTGCGGATCTCGCCGCGATACTCGGCGACAGGCGGCTTGCGATAGTCCGTGAGCTTACCAAAATTCATGAGCAGGTGATATTGACCACCCTTTGCGCCGCAGCGGAGAAATACTCCGCCGAGGAGCTTAAAGGCGAGATAGTGCTGATAATCGACGGCGCGCCCGAGACTTCGGACGAGCCTATGACCCTCGATGAGGCCGTCAAGCTTGCCCGCAGGCTCGTTGAGGGCGGCGAGAGCAAGACGAACGCCGCGAAGCTCGCCGCAAAGGAGTCGGGTATCAAAAAGGGAGATATATATAAGGCGCTGGTCTGACCGGCGTGAAAGGAGCACAAAATGGCAGAGTATTTTGCATCCCATCCGTATGTAGTCGCGATCCTCGTCGCACTTGCGCTGCTGACGGCATTCGTCTGCGTCAAGGCAGCTCAGGCAAGCGCCAAAAGGCACGCCGAGAATGAAAAGATAATAAACAAACTCAAGGAGGATAACCGCCTGCGAAATAAATTCGCCGTCCTTACTCGGCAGCTTATCGACAGCTCCGAGCCGACTGAGCTTTTTAAGGGCGTTGCGCTGAATCTCGACAGGCAGATATCCGACGCCGAGGATATGGAGCAGGCGTTCGCCGCCCTGAATCAGGAGCAGCGCGAGATCTATGCGCTCTGCTATGTCGCTGAGGACGGCAGGGAGCGCCTGAGCGATTTCTTCGCCGCGAACGGCAGCCCGCTGACGGATACGGCTCTTGAAGCGGTCAAAAAGCTGCTGCCCGCCGCCGCAGAGCCGTTCGGCAAAGAATTCCTCGCCTTTGACGGCAACGACGAGACGACCTCATTCGTGCAGAGCGATATCGAGCAGTGGGATCTGGATTTTGCCGCCGTTATAGCTGCCGCTCCGATAGAGCAGGTCGGCGGAGCTTATATTGCCGCCAACGCCGACAAATTCATCTGAATAAACAGCCTTCCGCATTTCCATAATATAGCGGGAGGCGATTTTTATGCAATTCAAAGGAAGCAAAACGGAGGCTAACCTCATGGCGGCGTTTGCGGGCGAATCACAGGCAAGGACGCGATACGATATCTACGCCTCGCAGGCAAAGGCGGACGGCTATGAGCAGATAGCCGCAATATTCACCGAGACGGCGAGCAACGAAAAGGAGCACGCCGAGATATGGTTCAAGCGCCTGAACGGCGATTCAGTGCCCGGCACGGCGGCAAATCTGCTTGACGCTGCGGCGGGCGAGAACTATGAGTGGACGGAAATGTACAAGGAATTCGAGCAGACTGCCGAGCAGGAGGGCTTCACCGAGCTTGCAATACTTTTCAGGATGGTCGGCAGCATTGAAAAATCACACGAGGAGCGCTTCAGACGGCTCAGCGGCAACCTGCAAAAGGGCATCGTCTTTGCCCGCAGCGGCGAGACTGTCTGGCTCTGCCGCAACTGCGGATATCTCCATGTCTCCTCCGAGCCGCCGCAGCTTTGCCCCGTATGCAAGCACCCACGCTCGTTCTTTGAAATTAAAGCGGATAACTATTGAGCATAAACCTACAATGTAAATGGTTAAAAATAGTTACAAAACGCTCATTTTTCAAATTCGGAATATTTTTTGACTTTCGGAGTGCTATAATCGGCTACGGTAAGAAATATAAGGAGGGACGGTAAAAATGAAGACTTCAAAAGTAATTCTTGCTTTGACGGCGCTTGTGCTTGCGGCTGCAATGCTGCTCTCGGCCTGCGGCGTTAAGGACGACGGCAAAACGACCGCTGCCGGCACTTCATCGGCAGGCGAAACCGCAATGACAGAGGAGACAGCCACCGAGGAGCCGACCACGGCAAAGCCGAAATATTCGCCGAGCGACAAGCTCATAGCGCTCACCTTTGACGACGGACCGAGAAGTTCTACCACAAACCGTGTGCTCGACCTGCTTGAGCAGAACGGCGGCGTTGCGACCTTCTTCCTCGTCGGCTACAATATCCCCGATAATGCCGAGGTAATCAAGAGAGCCGCCGCGATGGGCTGCTCCATCGGCAATCATACAAAGGATCATAAGATCCTCACCAAGTGCAGCGCCGATACGGTCAAGGCGCAGGTGAACGGCGTCAATTCGCTGCTGCGCGACATGGGCGTTGAGCCCACGCTCTTCCGTGCACCCGGCGGCGCATTCAATGGGGTAAAAGATCAGATAGGTATGCCCCTCATCCAGTGGTCGATAGACACCGAGGATTGGAAATTTAAGGACGCGTCGCATAAGGGCAGGAGCGCCGAGGAGCGCACCGCCGACCTCAACAGGATAGCCGATATGGTATTCTCGCAGGCAAAGGGCGGCAGCATAGTCCTCATGCACGATATCTATGATTTCACCGCAGACCTCTGTGAGATAGTCATCCCCGGCCTCGTCGAGAGGGGATTCAAGCTCGTCACGGTCGATCAGCTCTTTGAGGCATACGGCGAGAAGCTCGAGAACGGCGTTGTCTACTACAGCGCAAAACTCCCCGAACCCTCCGCCCGCCCCGCAAGCGCGGAGCCGATAGCTGCGGGCAAATACACCGTGTCGACGAGCGGCAGCGTGCTCAATATGAGGGTCAGCCCCGACGCGGACAGCCAGGTGCTTGAGAAAATACCCAACGGCACGATAGTCGAGGTCACGAAATCCGTGCTCGGCTGGGCTTATGTCACATATAATTCGGCTCAGGGCTGGGTCAGCTCGGCATATCTTGTTTAGTAAGAACTTTAAGGCGGTCGGTGAAACGGCCGCCTTTATTCTTTAAAAAAGTTGATATTCCTATTGACATTTTGAATTGCCTGTGATAAAATAGCTTGCGTTCCAAATCCTGCGGGTGTAGTTCAATGGTAGAATCCCAGCCTTCCAAGCT
>ULVD01004551.1_pt1 | contig 13835 bp, 9 predicted proteins | sample 1959101 | NCBI WGS metagenome assembly ULVD01 (sample SAMEA4835777, study PRJEB28245) | human gut metagenome | biome: gut microbiome; material: fecal sample | place: Denmark | collected 2008
TTCCGGCGACAAAACCGCTTGCAAAACCCGAAGATACCTTAAGCCGCCCTTTGCGTGTAGCAGCCTACTGCAGGGTATCGACCGAGATGGAAGAACAACTCAACAGCTATGCCATGCAGACTTCACATTACACAGAAAAGATCAAAAGCACACCGAATTGGGAGTTTGTCGGTGTCTTTGCGGACAAGGGCATCAGCGGCACCGGAGTGAAGAACCGCGATGAATTTAACCGCATGATACGATACTGCAAGCGCGGACGCATTGATATGATCCTCACCAAATCCGTATCCCGATTCGCACGCAACACCTTGGACTGCATCAAATACATACGGACGCTCAAAGAGATCGGTGTTGATGTATATTTCGAGGAACAGGGCATCCACAGCATCAAAGCAGGCAGCGAATTTTTGATCTCGATTTTCGGCAGTCAAGCGCAGGCCGAGTCCGAAAACCTCAGCGCAAACATCCGCTGGGGCAAGGACAAAGCAGCCGCGCAAGGCAAGGTCGCCTTCCCTGCGAAACTATATGGCTACCGCAGGAATCCGGACGGAAGTGTCGAAATCATTCCGCATCAGGCGGCGGTCGTGCGAAGAATCTATGATGTATACTTAGAAGGCGATACGATTCTTGATATCATCAAGAGCCTTGCAGCCGACGGGATTCTTTCTCCGGATGGAAAAGAAAAATGGCACAAGAATACGATCATCGGTATTCTCACCAATGAAAAGTATGCAGGTGACTACTTAACGAACAAGACCTTCTGTGCAGACTGCCTGACAAAGAAAGTCCTGCGCAACAACGGAGAGCGGGTGCAGTACTATATCGAGGATCATCACCCGGCGATTATCCCGCGCGAGATTTTCCTGAAAGTGCAGGAAGAAATGGCTCGCAGGACAAGTCTTGAGCCGAAAGGCGATTTTTCCTCCGCAACCGGCGTCGGCAAGTACCGCAGTCAGTATCTGCTGAGCGAGATCCTGATCTGTGGAGACTGTGGCGCACACTATAAAAGAGTCAACTGGTATCGCAACGGGAAGCGCAAAGTGGTCTGGCGCTGCATCAACCGTGTGCAGGGAGGCCCGGAGCGGTGCGGCTCGCCGACCATCGAAGAGCAGCACCTGCATGCGGCCATTATGCAGGCAGTCATGCGGCTTGCAAAACAGGATACTGATGTCCTTCGCATCCTAAAAGAACAAATCCGCACAGGAATCCCGGGCAGTGATGACGGCACCGGAGATATCGAAGCCCTCCAGCAACGCATTGCACTGATCGATACCGAAATCGATGCGAAGATCAGCAGCATCACCGCGGACAATATCGAGGACTACGATGACAATGTCATCATGGAGCTGCTCACGGAAAAAAGCGAACTGGAGCGCAGACTCCAAAAGGCAATCGAGCAAAACGCGGTAAGAGAGGGCAAAAAAGAAAAAGTGCAGGAAGTCCTGCAGATCACAGACATGCTGAAGAATCACCCGATGAAATTCGACGACAAACTGCTGCGCAAACTGCTCAAACGCGTCGAAGTCCTATCCACCGAAGAAATCCTGATCACCTTCGCAGGCGGCCTGCAGGTGCGCGAGAAGATGCAGGACACCCTCAAACGCATGCCGATACGGAAAGGGTGAAAACGGCTGTAGAGAAATATCTTGATAGATTAAACAGAGGGGCTGCATCAGCCCCTCTACATCATAGAAAGATTAAAAATCGAAAATCCGACGAAATCGATTGAAACACTTTGTGCAATGTAGTAAAATACATAGTAAGGAATTGAGAAACGAAAAGGCTTTTTTTATTGTGGATTTTTTGGAAGCTGCAGGTTCAGCTACTTGCTTGAAAAAGGTAGGCCTGAGCCACGGGGGTTCGAAAAGGTCATAGTTCACAAAACAAAAAGACATCCATTTGGATGTCTTTTTGTTTTCATACGAAAACAGGAGGGATTCGAACCCGTGAGGGCATGAGCGTAATTCGAATGTCCTGCGAACATTCGAATAGCGAATGGTCCGAAGGCGACCGAGAGGGGAGCCGAGGAGGCAGCCTGCAAGCGAAGCGCAGCAGGCGGTCAGGTCCCTTATGGCGCACTAATGGAACCTTGTGATTGCAATAATCACAGGGTTCTTTTTTTTGAAGCTATATTTTGAATCAAGTCCTTCGTGTACTTTTAACAGAAAAAGCAGAAAGTTGATAGATTCGTTTGCACCTATAGCTAAAATACGATATAATATAAGCAAAGAGAGGAGGTGTATATTTTGAGCCAGTATATAAGCTATAAAGTTAACCAAGACGTCCTGCAGTGGGCAATAAAAGAATCACAAAAAAATGTCGCAGAAATCAAAGATAAATATCCTAAGATCAACGACTGGATCGACGGAAGCACTGAACCAACCTTGCGACAACTTGAAAATTTAGCAAATTATTTAAAGATTCCATTTGGATATATGTTTTTACAACGACCACCAAAAGATGATTTTTTGAAAGCCGAGTTTAGATCAATCAATAATAAGGCTCCACATGTGAGCAAAAATCTAAAGGATACATTGCTTGAGATGGACAGCCGCCAAAGTTGGATGAGCGAATATAGAAAAAATCTTGGCTGGGAAAAGTTAGACATCATAAGCAAATTTAATGCAAATGTCAGTGAACGAACAGCTTGTGAGGATATTGCACAATGTGCAAAAGATGTTTTGGAAATTGATCCAGAGTGGTTTGCTGTGCAAAACACATATGAAAAGGCGTATGCCTTTTTGCGAGAAAAATTAGAAAATGCAGGCGTAATGGTTATGCAGAACGGAACTGTGGGGTTTGATACTCACAGGAAACTGGATTTAAATGAATTTAGGGCGTTCATGCTCTATGATGAAATTGCACCTTTGATATTTATCAATGCAGCAGATACAACTCCAGGAAAGATATTTTCTTTAATCCATGAGTATATTCATATTTTATTTCAACAAGAAGATATTCTTTTGGATTCGGATGCTGTAGAAATAAAGGAGAATGAGCAGAGAATAAATAAAATCACCGCTGAGTTTTTAATGCCGACAGGTATAGTGGTAACAAAATGGAAAGAGACAACATATAAAACGGAAACTGCGCATATCGAATCTTTGGCAAAATTATTCAAAGTTAGTAACTATGCTTTATCGATAAGGTTAGCCGAATTAGGAATTGTCAGCCGAAACATGGTAACACTTTTTGCACAGAGAGCAAATAATCGTAAGCACGGGGGAAGCGGGGGAGACTTCTATGCGACGTATTTCTCTAAAATGAGTCCAAGCTTTCTGCACTCTGTAATCAGCCAAGCCGAGGCGGGGAATCTTAGTTATACGTATGCATACAAGTTACTGGGTGGCATAAAGAGCAGCATGTATAGTCAAATAAGGGGAAAAATCTATGGATAAAGAGTATATTATCGATTCTAATATATTGATTTCTTCAAGCAGACGCTTTTATCCATTTGACATTATGCGGGGCTTTTGGAGACAATTTCTTGAAAAAATTGACGGAAAGGTTGTTTTAATTGATAAGGTAAAAGAAGAAATCTTCAGCGAAAATGACCAGTTAAGTGATTGGCTGCGAGAAAACCAAGCATGTTTTATTCAAAAAAATATGTCTGATATAGAGGTGATAAATGCTTATAGCAGAATTATTCAAAATGTGGCAGATAACCCTCGTTATAGTGAAGCAGCAAAAGAAGAATTCGCACGGGTTGCAGACTCATGGATTTGTGCGCACGCTTTGGCACATAAGTATGTAGTCGTTACAGAAGAGACTTATGACCCGAATAGCAAAAAAAGAGTAAAAATTCCAAATATCTGCAAGGGCTATGAAATCGAATACATTGATATGCTCCGGTTTTTCCGAGAGATTGAAGTGAAAATCCTTTAACTTATTCAAGAGAAACATGAGATGTGAGTTCAACTCCCTATTCAAAAAGGCAGGGATGCCAAGCAGGCAGCCTAAACGGACAGTAGAGACACATCGTAGCAAACTGCGCTGTTATCAAAAACCGGCTTTAGGCCGGTTTTTTCATGTCCCGCAGAAATTATTAAGCATCTTGGAATTTCAGAGGGGGGACAAATTTGAAGTAATGGAAAAAGATGGCGGCATTTTCCTCTGTCCGGTTGTCGTTTATCCAAAAGAAAAACTGATTCTTATGCGGCAACTGACGGTGAAAAGGCAAATCCTGTAACTGCGGCCAAAATTTATATTGACAGACCACATCGAAGACCATATTTTGAATTGACAGGAAGACAGGTTTTCCCTATAATGAGAGCAAGATGCAAAGGGGTAAGCAGACAGACGGAAAGAAAGGAAAAAAGATGGAGAAAAATTTCAAAATGACAAAGGCTTTAGTATCCGTGCCGGTAGCGATGCTGGTGCTGATCTGCGCTATGATGCTGATGACCGACACGGCCGCTGCGGCGACGAAATATCAGGTTGCAAGTCCGTTCATGCTTCAAGGAGCGTATCGGGCGGATTACGGACAAGATGGAAATGAACGTGTGGCTTTAGCAGGTGGGTATTACTGGACAGAATGGGGCGGAAATCCGGCTGCGAGCAAGCTCTATTATTCCAAAACCGAAGACGGAGCGGGCACACTGATCGGTAAAACGGCAAACACCGATAGTTTGATCCGCAACCTTGACGCACGCATTTTAACCAACGGCTCTAAAGTTTATTACACAGTGGAAAGCAGAAAAAGCGGAACTTCGCAAGCAGGCAGCAAGACCGGTATCTACTGCGGCAGCGTCAATGGCAGCAAAGCAAAGCCGGTCAAAACGATCAGTCAAAAAGCAGGTAATGGGAAGATCGAACTGGTCAATATCTACGGCGGCAAGCTGTATTACAGAGTGAATTATTCTGTTTATGGTGATTACTCCCGCAGAACACCGCTTTACAGCATGGATCTGAAAACGAAAAAAGTGAAGAAAGTATCCGGCGATTTCGACTCATCATGCTACTACAACTCCGGCGGCACGCGTTATCTGTACGGTGCAAGCTTCGGCAAAGACGGTCTGCGAATCTTTGACTGCAAAAAAGACAAATTCAGCCGCACGATCAATCCGGCCAGATTACAAGGCAATGCGATAGACGGCGGACGACTGTACTACCAGGTGACAAGCGGAGGGAAAGATTATACGAAGATCTACAGTGCTTCACTGAGCGGTGCGGATCGCAGACCGGTTCTCCAAGGGATGCCTTACAATACATGGATAGATGTGATATGCAAGGATTATATCTGCTATAGAACAAACGGGGAACTCGAAGGCTACGTTTATACGACAGCAACCGGGGAAAATCGCAAACTGAACGATACGGATTATGCAAATTACATTAAAGAAAACCCGCATGGCGCGGACATCTATACCGGTTCGGGCATTCTGCGCGGCTAGAAAACGAAAACGGAATTCATAACAATAAAATAATTCGGAGACAAGCTGGGGGCTGACTTGCCGCAATCTGCGAAAGTCGGCCTTTTGTTATGGTGCGTTTTCGGCGACTCTTGTAATTTCTTCCAAAACATCTTCACCAAAAATACACAAAAAAATTTTTCAAAAACATTGACTAAAATCAAAAAACGGGGTATATTAATAACATGAAGTTAGCACTCCGAGAGAGTGAGTGCTAACAAACAAAAATTCCGAGTGATTACCGCTCCACGAATCGGCAGGAAAGAAAGGAGGTCTCCAAAGATGGAATTAAGCGAACGAAAGCTGAAGGTTTTGCAGGCAATCATTTCAGACTATGTGAGAACGGCTGAGCCGGTCGGCTCCAGAACGCTTTCGAAGAAACCGGAGCTTGATTACAGTCCGGCCACCATACGAAACGAAATGGCAGACCTCGAAGAGATGGGTTACCTGACACACCCGCACACATCGGCGGGCAGAGTTCCTTCAGATAAAGCTTACAGATTATATGTAAACGCTTTGATGGAGAAAAAAGAACTTTCTAAAGAAGAAAAGAATATCATCGCGGACAGACTGCGCGGCAGGGTGAACGATTTTGAGAAGACGATAGAACATGCGGCGAGCGTGCTTTCGGAGATAACGAATCTGACATCTTTTGCGCTGACACCGAGCAAGGACGAAGATGTTTTGAAATACATCAATCTCCTTCCGGTGGACGAACATACTGTGGTTTTGATGATCGTCAGCGAGAGCGGCAAGGTTTCCAACAAGGCGGTGCGTATGAGCGTACCTTACACGGAAGACAACCTGCAGCTTCTTTCCAAGACGATGACATACAATTATAAAGGAAAGACCATCAGTCAGGCGCTCACGAACAATATCATCGCGAATGTCGAAACGGACATCGTGGCGATGAGCGGGCTTGCGGAAGATGTAATGCCGAACTTCCTGAAAACTTTGGAAGACATGCTGAATGTCAACTTGTATATGGAAGGGCTTACGAACATTTTCGATATTCCGGAGTACAACGACCTTTCGAAGGCGAAGAGTTTCATCGAAATGCTCAGCCAGAAGGAGGAGCTCACCAAGAAGCTGATAGAAAGAGACGACGGCATCATGGTGACAATCGGAGAAGAAAATTCCGACGACATCATGCAGGACTGCTCCCTGATAACCGCAAGCTATCATGTGGACGGCAAGCTGGTCGGCAAAATCGGAGTCATCGGACCGACACGAATGAAGTACGGCGAGGTAACATCGATCATCGAATATTTGACAGACAACTTAAACGATACATTTAAACTGGAAAGCGGAGGTAAAGAGGATGACGAGTGAAGAAAAGAAAAGCAGGCAGACGGCGACCGATAAGGATTTGCCCGAAACTGAAGAAGATTTAAAGCCGGAGCAGGAATGCGAGGAGTCCGGGGAGGCTGAGAAAGCCGAAGAAACCGAACCGGGGACGCAAACCGCAAAGGATCCCGAAGAAGAGGCTTTGAACACGAAGTATATGCGTCTGATGGCGGACTTCCAGAACTTCAAGCGCAGAACCGAAAAAGAAAAAAGTGACATTTATGCGTTCGCAAACGAGAAAATCGTCAAAGAACTGCTTGATGTAATAGATAATTTTGAGAGGGCTCTCGCAGCCGGAAATGACGGCGACAAGTTCCTCGAAGGGATGGAGATGATTCTGAAGCAGCTTCTCAGTGTACTTGAAAGAGCAGGCGTCTCCGAAATTAAATGTTTGGGCGAAGATTTTGACCCGAACTTTCACAACGCTGTGATGACCGAGGACAGCACCGAATATGAAAGCGGCAAAGTTACCGAGGTCTTGCAGAAGGGCTATATTTTGAACAGCCGTGTGGTAAGACCGGCGATGGTCAAAGTAGCAAATTAAAATGAAATTTAAACTTGAAAATCAAGGAGGAAAATAAAATGGCAAAGGTAATTGGTATCGATTTAGGAACAACAAACAGCTGCGTAGCAGTATTAGAAGGCGGCGAACCTACGGTTATCGCCAATGCAGAAGGCATGAGAACGACTCCATCCGTAGTCGGTTTTAAGAAAGACGGAGAAAGACTGGTAGGAGAAACTGCAAAGAGACAGGCAGTTACAAATCCGGACAGAACCATTTCATCCATCAAGAGACATATGGGTGAAAACTACAAGGTAACAATTGACGGTAAGGATTACACACCGCAGGATATTTCCGCGATGATTCTTACAAAGTTAAAGAACGATGCAGAAAGCTATCTGGGAGAAAAAGTAACAGAAGCGGTTATCACAGTTCCTGCTTACTTCTCGGATGCTCAGAAACAGGCAACCAAGGATGCCGGCAGAATCGCAGGTCTTGATGTAAAGAGAATCATCAACGAACCTACGGCAGCATCCCTTGCATACGGTCTCGATAAAGAAGAAGGCTCCCACAAGATTCTGGTATACGACCTCGGCGGCGGTACATTCGATGTATCCATCCTCGAACTCGGCGACGGCGTATTCGAAGTTCTTGCAACAAACGGTGATACACATCTCGGCGGAGATGACTTCGACGAAGTTCTTATGAACTACCTTGCAGACAAGTTCGCAAAGGAACACGGCGTAGACCTCAGAGCTGACAAGATGGCACTCCAGAGATTAAAAGAAGCAGCAGAAAAGGCAAAGAAAGAACTTTCCGGCTCTCAGACTGCAAACATCAACCTTCCGTTCATCACGGTAACGGCTGACGGTCCGCTTCACATGAACGAAGACATCACAAGAGCAAAATTCGATCAGCTCACAGAGCACCTTGTACAGAGAACCATTGAACCTATGAACAAGGCAATGAAAGATGCAGGCGTTACAAACGCAGACATTGCAAAGGTTATCCTGGTCGGCGGTTCCACAAGAATCCCGGCAGTTCAGGAAGCGGTTAAGAAAGTAACCGGCAAAGAACCGTTCAAGGGCATCAATCCGGATGAATGCGTTGCAATCGGTGCTGCAATTCAGGCAGGCGTTCTTACGGGCGAAGTTCACGACGTACTTCTTCTTGATGTTACACCGCTTTCACTTTCCATTGAAACACTGGGCGGCGTTGCAACGAAGTTAATCGAAAGAAATACAACAATTCCTACAAAGAAGAGCCAGATCTTCTCAACTGCTGCTGATAACCAGACAGCTGTTGACATTCACGTAATGCAGGGTGAAAGAGAAATGGCAGCAGGCAACACCACATTAGGAAGATTCCAGCTGACAGGCATCGCACCGGCTCCTCGTGGAATTCCGCAGATTGAAGTTACATTCGATATCGATGCAAACGGTATTGTAAATGTAAGCGCTAAGGATATGGGAACAGGCAAGGAACAGAGAATTACAATCACTTCCTCCACAAACCTTTCTGAAGATGAAATCAACAAGAAGGTAAAAGAAGCGGAACAGTATGCGGAAGAAGACAAGAAGAGAAAAGAAGAAGTTGAAATCAGAAACAGAGCAGAGTCCTTAATCTACGAGACAGAAAAATCTCTGAAGGAACTCGAAGGAAAGATTTCCGAAGACGAAAAGACTCAGATTACCGACGCAAAAGACCAGCTTCAGGCTGTTTTGAACAACGGTACGGTTGATCAGATTAAGGAAAAGACAGAAGCTTTGACTGAAAAATTCCACATTATCTCTACGAAACTCTATGAACAGGCACAGGCTGCACAGGCAGCAGGCGCAGCGGGAATGGGCGGCGCAGGTGCTGACGCGGCGGGAGCCGCAGACGCAGGCAGCCAGCAAGGTCCTACGGATGATAATGTAGTTGACGCAGATTACACGGTAGTGGATGACGACAATAAATAATGTGAAAAAAATGTAAACCCGGGTGCCGGAGCGAAACTGCTCCGGCGTTTCGGGTGTAACGGAGAGGTTTTATTATGGCAGAAAAACGCGATTATTACGAAGTGCTTGGCTTACAAAAGGGAGCGAGCGAGGATGAAATCAAAAAAGCTTTCCGAAAGATGGCGATGAAGTATCATCCCGACAAGAATCCCGGAAACAAGGAAGCGGAAGAAAAATTTAAGGAAGTCAACGAAGCATACAGCGTTCTGTCTGACCCCGATAAAAAGAGCAAATATGACAGATTCGGACATGCCGGCGTAGACCCGAACGGCATGGGCGGCGCGGGCTTTGGCGGTTTCGGCGGAGCAGGCGGCTTCGGTGGCTTTGAAGATATATTCGATATGTTCGGCGGCGCGTTCGGCGGCTTTGGCGGCGGACAGCAGAGAAGAAGCAATCAGCCGAGAAAGGGCAGAGACCTTCAGAAGGCAATTACAATCACCTTTGAAGAGGCGGCGTTCGGCACGAGCAAAAAAATCGAACTCAGCAAATATGTACAGTGCCCGACCTGTAAGGGCGAGGGTGCAAAACCCGGAACAACGAAGAAAACCTGTCCGAAGTGCGGCGGCAGCGGTCAAATCAGCCAGGCACAGAGAACCCCGTTCGGGCAGTTCCAGACGGTTACAACCTGCGACCGGTGCGGCGGCAGCGGCAAGATCATCGAAGAACCTTGCCCGGACTGCAAAGGACAGGGAAAGGTCAAGAAGAATGTTACGATTTCGGTTGACATTCCGGCAGGCGTTGACAATGAGAGCGTAATTCCTATCAGAGGACAGGGCGAGCCGGGAATCAACGGCGGACCTGCAGGAGACCTGTACATCGTGCTGAATGTAAAACCGCACAAGGTCTTCAAGCGCAGGGGTGCTGACCTTTATCTGGAAATGCCGATCAGTTTCGATCAGGCAGCTCTGGGCGCGGAGATTATCGTACCGACGCTGGACGGCAAGGTTTCCTACAAGGTTCCTGCGGGAACGCAGCCGGGAACCACATTCCGTCTAAAGGACAAGGGCGTAAAATACCTGAAGCGCGAGGCAAAAGGCGACCTTTATGTAAAGGTGAATATTGAAGTGCCGACCAAACTTAATCACAAGCAGAAGAAGGCGATTGAGGACATGGCGAAGGAACTGACCGATGACTGCTATCAGAAGAAGAGCAGCTTCAAAGAAAAGTTCAAAGAAATTTTCAGTTAGGAGTCATGCATGTTAACAGTCAACAATGTAAGTATGAATTTCAGCGGACAGCCGCTGTTTAAGGATGTGGATCTTAAGTTTACGCCGGGTAACTGCTACGGCATTATCGGCGCGAACGGAGCCGGAAAATCAACCTTTCTTAGGATTCTTTCCGGAGACTTGGAGCCGACAACCGGCGATGTTTCGCTGAAACCGGGCGTTCGAATGTCGGTGCTCAAGCAGGACCACTTTGAATTTGATGAGTACACGGTGCTGGATACCGTGATTATGGGAAATCGCAGACTCTACGATGTGATGAAGGAAAAAGACGCCATCTACATGAAAGAGGATTTCAGCGACGAGGACGGTATGCGCGCCGCGGAGCTGGAGGCGGAGTTCGCGGAAATGAACGGCTGGGAAGCTGAATCCGATGTCAGCCGCCTGATACAGGGGCTGGGACTCTCTGCGGATATTTTGTATACACAGATGGCATCTTTGACCGCGAAGGAAAAGGTAAAGGTGCTTTTAGCGCAGGCTTTGTTCGGAAATCCAGGGATTATCCTGCTCGACGAGCCGACCAACCACCTCGATGTCAAGGCGATTGCATGGCTGGAAGACTTTTTGATGGAGTACGAAGGCACGGTCATCGTTGTCTCGCATGACCGACACTTCCTGAATACGGTCTGCACGAACATCGTCGATGTCGATTACGGCAAAATCAAGATGTATGTCGGCAACTATGAATTCTGGTATGAATCCAGCCAGATGGTTCAGAAGATGATAAAGGACCAGAATAAAAAGAATGAGGAAAAAATCAAGGAATTGCAGGCATTTATCCAGCGATTCTCCGCGAATAAATCCAAGTCCAAGCAGGCAACTTCCAGAAGAAAGCTGCTCGATAAGCTGAGCGTGGAAGAAATGCCGGCGTCTTCAAGGCGTTATCCGTTCGTGGGCTTTAAGATGGACCGCGAGCCGGGCAAGGAAATTTTGCAGGTTGATGGAATTTCCAAGACGATTGACGGGGTTAAGATTTTAGATAATGTTTCCTTCCGCGTCAATAACGGTGACAAAATCGCTTTTGTCGGAGAAAATGAAATCGCGAACACGACGCTGTTTAAAATCCTCATGGGAGAAATGGAGCCTGACGAGGGCAGCTTCAAATGGGGTGTGACGATAGCAACCTCATACTTCCCACTTGACAATTCCGAGTTTTTCAACGACTGTGATTTAAACCTTGTGGAGTGGCTTTCGCAGTATTCAACCGAGACGAGCGAGACTTTTCTGAGAGGCTTTCTCGGCAAAATGCTTTTCTCCGGAGATGAGGTTTACAAGCCGGTCAAGGTGCTTTCCGGAGGTGAAAAAGTGCGCTGCATGCTTTCACGCATGATGCTGTTTGGATCGAACATGCTGGTGCTCGACCAGCCGACGAACCATTTGGATCTTGAGTCCATTACGGCAGTCAACGAGGGACTGATTGCCTTCAAGGGGGGCATCCTTTTCGCTTCGCACGACCATGAATTCATTCAGACCATTGCCGACCGGATTATCGAAATTCATCCGGACGGAACGATTACAGATAAGGTGTGTACCTATGATGAATACATTGGCGAGTAATTTTTTGGTGGCAGCACGAGCCGTGCTGCCCATTTTTTTTTGCAAAAAATTCTAAAAAAATCCATTTTGCCTCTTGACTATACGGTTACTGTATAGATTATAATTGTTTTAGAAGAAAGAGGTGAATAAAATGAAACTCCCGTTTAGAACGAAACTGTGTTACGGAATCGGAGGAACCTGTGATAACGCTTTATACATGCTGGCAGGCACATATCTGCTGCTCTACCTGACGACGGTAGCGGGCTTAAGTCCGGCGGTGGCAGGCGCAATCTGCGGAGTCGGATCAATTTGGGAAGCACTCTGCGCACCGATTGTCGGATTCGAGTCTGACCATGCAATCACGCGCTACGGAAAGCGCAAACCGTTCCTGCTCGGAGCGGCGATACCGGTTGTGGTGATTACGACGCTTTTGTTTACGAGTTTTGACGCGCCGCCCGCAGTAAAGGTTGTATATTATCTGGTTATGGTTTTGGCATACTGGACCTGCTTCTCTTCGTTCTTCGTGCCGTATATGGCATGGGGTTCGGAGTTGACGGATGACTATAACGAACGGACGGTTCTGCGTTCGTTTTCCTATATCTTTAACCAGCTCGGCATGTGCGTCGGCATGGTACTGCCGCCTGTGCTGGTGGATCTATGTGCGCAAAAGGGCAAAAGCCTTTCCTTCTCATGGACGCTGGTCGGCCTTGTCGTTGGAATCTGTGGGGCAGCCGCGCTTTTCATCTGCGCGTGGTCCATCAAAAATGACGATAAAAAGGATTTCGTGAAGCCGGAGAAAAAACGCGAAAACCTGTTTGCGGCTTATGGAACGATGTTCCGCGAATATCTGCAGCTTTTGAAAATGAAGCCGGTACAGATTATCATCGGCTCCAGCCTTGCGTATCTGATTGCAAACATCACATTCTCATCCGACCGTGTGTTCTTTATGACCTTCAACATGGGAATGAGCGAGTCGCAGATTTCCGCGGTGCTGCTTCTGATTACGGCGGCGGGCGTTGCAACCGTGCCGTTTATCGCGAAAATCGGAACGAAGGTTGATAAAAAAGATTTGTTTAAAACCGTTATGGCAGTTTGCGGCATTTTGATGATTGCGGCAAGAGTCATCGGAATTGAGTCATGGGGGATGATGATTTTCGTCTGCATGCTTTATGCAGCGGCAAATGCGACCTACTGGCAGCTCATGCCGTCTATGATTTACGATGTATGCGAAGTGGAGGAACTACTGTCCGGCACCAAGCACTCCGGAGCGGTGATTTCGCTGCAGGCTTTGTCGGAATCTATCTCGATTGCGGTTGGACTGCAGATGCTCGGCATCGTGCTGCAGCTTGCGGGCTTTAACAATGAAAGCGCGGTGCAGACACCGCTTGCCCTTGAATGGGTACAGAATGCTTTCGCCGTAATTCCGGGTGCAGCCATGATTTTAGTCTCTTTCATTATTCGCAAATCCAATCTGACGAAGGAGGTTTTCAATCGCGTCAAGGAAGCACTGGCGAGAAGATATGCCGGAGAAGAGGTGGATATTACCGAGTTTGAAGAGATTTTTGAGTGATAGGCCTTCAATTAAGAGAAAACAACATAATAAGTAATAGATAAATAAAGAAAAATCCCCGATGCGCTGCGGCTTCGATTGAGTAAGGCGAGCATATCGGGGGTATCCAAAATTACTTGTGGTTTCTCCAAAATCAACTGTGGGATGGAATCGTGGGCTAACGGAAATTCTCCAAAATCAGTTGTGGGACGGAATCGTTGGATACTCAATAAAAAAATGGTAAAAAAATCAGGCAATCGAGTTACT
>ULVD01051146.1_pt1 | contig 13788 bp, 13 predicted proteins | sample 1959101 | NCBI WGS metagenome assembly ULVD01 (sample SAMEA4835777, study PRJEB28245) | human gut metagenome | biome: gut microbiome; material: fecal sample | place: Denmark | collected 2008
AGTTTTTGAGGGTTCCAAGGGGCGTTTTTTCAAAAACGCGCACTTGGCAGGGCTGTGGGACGGAGTCCCACAGGAGAAAAGAAAGGCATAATGGACTTAGTATTGACAGAAACGAAAAAAAAGAGTATAATCCGGGTGGAATTTCAAGAAAGAAAGCGAGGAAAAACGAGATGGCCAAAGCACCTCTTGCCGACCGTTTGCGGCCAAAGAACTTGTCTGAAATGGTAGGGCAGGAGCATCTTTTCGGAAAGAACGGAGTGATCCGCCGGGTGCTTTCAAAGAATCACCTGACCAACATGATTTTCTATGGGCCTCCGGGTACCGGGAAGACCACATTGGCGACGATTATTTCAAAGATGTCCGGGATGGAGCTGTTCAAGCTGAACGCCACGACTGCGACCACGGCCGATGTAAAGGAAGTGATTGCACAGAGCGAGTCGGTTTTCGGGCAGGAGGGGATTCTTCTTTACATTGATGAGATCCAGTACTTCACCAAAAAGCAACAGCAGGTGCTTTTGGAATACATCGAGAACGGGCAGATCGTGCTGATTGCATCCACCACGGAAAACCCATATTTATATGTATACAATGCCATCATTTCCCGTTCCATGGTTTTTGAATTCAAGGCGGTTCCGCCCAAGGAGATGATACCGACGCTTGTGCGGGGGCTTCAACTGTTGAACGCCGAAAGCGACGAACAAAGAAGTGCGAGCGATCAGGTGCTTTATCACATAGCCGAATGCGGGGCAGGGGATGTGCGGCGCAGTCTGAACATTCTGGAAAGCGCTTTTTATACGGCTGAGGGGGAGATCACAGAAGAAGCGGTGGACAATCTGACGCCGAGGGTTTTAGGAAATTTTGACAAGAGCGGCACGGTGCACTACGACCTGCTTTCCTGTCTGCAAAAATCGGTGAGGGGTTCTGACCCGGACGCGGCCATTTTTTATTTAGCAAAGATTTTGGAGGGAGGAGACCTGCCGGGGGCCTGCCGCAGACTGCTGGTGATGGCGAACGAGGACATTGGGCTGGCGTATCCGTTAGCGGCGACGGTCACGCTTTCCTGCGTGGAAAGTGCCATGCGGGTTGGGATGCCCGAGGCCACATTGCCGCTGTCCAATGCCACGATCTTTTTGGCGACCTGTCCCAAATCCAACAGTGCGCATTTAGCCTATGAGGCGGCCAAGAGTGATGTTTTAGCCGGGCGCGGTCAGACGGTTCCCCCGTATATGCGCCCCTCCAACAACTATAAGGACTACAAATATCCCCACGATTATGAGAGCCATTATGTGAAACAGCAGTACCTGCCGGACGATCTGAAAAATCAGAAATACTATTCCTACGCAGACAACAAAATTGAAGCGGCGGCCAAGGCCTATTGGGCGTTGGTCAAAGGGGAGAAGTGAGTTTCTCCGAGAAAAAAGCTGAGCATCCATACGGATTGCCCAGCTTTTTTACTGTTTCTGTTTTTTTACTTACTTGTCGGAGGACTTTTTACCGTCTCTCTTCTTGAGGATCAGGTTGGTAAGAATGCCGAGGATCAGAGCGCAGGCAACCTGAGTGAGCGTAACCTTTCCGAAGTTCAGCGTCAAACCGCCCACGCCGGCAATGAGGATCACGGACACCACAAAGAGGTTCCGGTTGTCGCCCAGATCCACATTCTGAATCATCTTCAGACCGGACACGGCGATGAAGCCGTAAAGGGCAATGCAGACACCGCCCATGACGCAGGAGGGAATGGTGGACAGGAAGGCAATGAAGGGCGCGACAAAGGCAATGACGATGGCAAGAATGGCGGTGGTCAGAATGGTGACCACAGAAGCGTTGCCGGAAATGGCCACGCAACCAACCGATTCACCGTAGGTGGTGTTGGGGCATCCGCCAAAGAAGGCACCCATCATAGAGCCGACTCCGTCACCCAGCAGGGTGCGGTGCAGACCGGGCTCCTTCAGCAGGTCTTTCTCAATAATGGAGGAAATGTTCTTGTGGTCGGCAATGTGCTCGGCGAAGACCACAAAGGCCACGGGAACATAGGCAACAGCCAGAGTGGCGATGTAGCCGCCGGAAATATCCTTAACACCCTTGAAGGCTTCCAGGAAGGTGAAATCGGGAAGCCACTGCATGTTCTCAAAGGCCGAGAAGTTGATGACCTGAAGAGCCTCCACGCCGGCTGCTTTTCCGATGACGGTGAAGATAGCGGCAACAGCGTAGCCGGCAACGATCCCGATGATGAAGGGAATCATTTTAATCATCTTTTTGCCATAGGTGGAGCAGAGCATGGTGACAGCCAGCGTGACCAGGCCGCAGAGCAGGGCAATATAGGTATTGGCAACGGGGACGCCCTCAGCATTCAGAACCGAGCCCTTCACCAAATCGCCCACGGCGTTGCCGGAAAGGGACAGTCCGATGATGGCAACGGTCGGCCCGATGACGACGGCGGGCATCAGCTTGTCGATACAGCCGACAACGGCAATCTTGACCACCAGAGCAATTACAACATAGACCAAACCGGCTAACACAGCACCGATAATCAAGCCAAGATATCCGGCCTGCATGGAGGCGGCTCCGGCAAAGGCGGCGCTCATGGAGCCAAGGAAGGCAAAGGACGAGCCGAGGAACACGGGAGAACGGAACTTGGTGAAGAGCAGGTACACAAGGGTTCCCACACCGGCGCCGAAGAGAGCGGCGGCGGTGCTCATGGAAACATCCCCCACGCTGTCGTAGGAACCGGAGATGATCATCGGCACGGCAATGGTAGCGGCCATGATCGCCAAGAGCTGCTGCAGGGCAAAGACAAGGGTCTTGCCAAAGCCCGGTTTGTCTTTTACATTATAGACAAGTTTCATAGGTTTTCCTCCGAATGTTGTTATTATCTATCTTCAGCGGTTGCCCGCTTCGGACCATTCCTGTGGGGCGGAAGCTCAGCCCTGTTTTTTCAGAAGAACGATGCGGTCTTCGCCGTCCAATTCCTTCACCCGGACCTGCACGATTTCCTCTAAGGATGTGGGAATGTTTTTGCCCACATAGTCGGCGCGGATGGGCAGCTCCCGGTGCCCTCTGTCCACCATCACGGCAAGGGAAATTCTGGCAGGTCTGCCCATGTCAATCAGGGCATCCATGGCCGCCCTTGCGGTGCGCCCGGTAAAGATCACATCGTCCACCATTACGACCCTTTTTCCCTGCACGGAAAAGGGAATATTGGTGCCGTGTACTTCGGGCATGTCGGTTTTTTCCTTTAAATCGTCCCGGTAAAGGGTGATATCCAAATATCCCACCGGAAGACGAACCCCGGCAATGCTTTCAATCAGGGCTCTTAACTGCTCCGCTATGGGGGCGCCTCTGCGCAAAATTCCGACAAGGCACAGGCTTTCCAGAGCTTCATTCCGCTCAATGATCTCATGAGCGATTCTGGTCAATGTGCGTCTGTAGCCTGCCGCATCCAGAATTTCCACAGCGTTGCTCATTTGAAAGCTCCTTTCAGGTATTTGCCGGCCGGAGGCACAAACAAAAAGTCCTGCCGCAAACCGACAGGACATAAAACACACCAAACACACGGGCGCTCTTCCGAATCCTTGCCGGTCTCTCTGTACCGATTCTTAAAGGTTTCCTCATCGCTCCCAACTATAGCACAAGGAGAAGCAGTTGTCAAGGGGTTTTCCGAATTTTGTCGAAAAAGTTTCTGCACTGTAAATGGACAGGGACGGTTTTCACAAAAAGGAACTGCCTCGCGCAGTCGGATGAAATCTGCGGTTGTGGATGGAATCAAATCCCCCCTTTTCCGCCTTACGGAGGAGCTCTCACGAAGGAATTTCCTCCGTCGAATGGCCGGGCACCGGGCAAAGAGGGGTTCAGCAAAAAAGCACCGACAAAGTCGATGCTCTTTCTCTGGGGTGAGATATGGGACTCGAACCCATGGCCTTCAGGGCCACAACCTGACGCGCTAACCAACTGCGCCAATCCCACCGTATGCGGAGGAGAAATCCCCCGCTGGCGTGCCCTGGGGGATTCGAACCCTCGACCTACTGCTTAGAAGGCAGTTGCTCTATCCAACTGAGCTAAGGGCACAGATTCGTCCCTCCCCACATGAGGAGGGACGACCTTGGAGCGGGTGATGGGAATCGAACCCACGCAGCCAGCTTGGAAGGCTGGAATTCTACCATTGAACAACACCCGCACATCTCACTTCCACATCATACCACAGCTTTTTTTGCTTGTCAAGCATTTTTCTGAAAAAGACAAAAAAATTTAAGCTTTCTTCTTCCCGCCCCCCTTTTAAGTTACCGGCATTGTTACAGAATCGATTTTAGCACTTGGCTATTTTGTATGCTTGAATTTTTTGAAATCTCCGCTTGACAGCGCTGATTTTTCACTGATTTTCGATTTATTTTTTAGCACTCTCTGATTAAAAGTGCTAATTTTACAAAATAAATACAAAAACAAGTATATTTGTTCATACACAAGGGTTATACTATAGGTGCAATCGAAACAAAGAAGAACCGGTTGCCCGGAAGAACCGTTCCGGAACATTTCTTCAAATAGAACGAAGTACACATGGAGGTATTTGATATGTTTGAACTTACGCCTTTTGTAAAACACAATGCAGTTTATGATCCCTTCAAGGAATTTGATGAGATGGAAAAGCGCTTTTTCGGAGGTGCGGCCTCATTCCGTACCGATGTCAAGGACACGGGAGATGCCTATGTGATCGAAGCGGAGTTGCCCGGCTTCAAAAAAGAGGACATCAATGTTTCTGTTGAAGAGGATGTTCTGACCGTGACCGCAACCCGTAAAGAGGAAAAGAGCGATAAAAAGGACGGGTATCTGCGCAGAGAGCGGAGCTACGGTTCCTTCTCCAGAAGCTTTGATGTTTCCCAGGTAGAAGCTGACCGGATCACAGGTTCCCTTGAAGATGGCATATTGACCTTGCAGCTGCCGAAACGGCACAAGGCAGAGAGGTCTGTGCGTAAGGTGGAACTGCAGTAAAATTCCAAGAGACTGCGGGCAAACCCGCAGATGTAAGGGCTGTGCGCTTTTCTTACCGGCGCACAGCCCTTTTCCGGATACCGGAAAAAGGCAGAGCCTCTGATAAGAACAGCAGAAGAAAAAAGATGTTTTTGAAAAATCAGCGGTTCTCTTGACTTTTTGTCTTTTTTGCGGTATGATAAAGCAGTAGAGTGTCTGCATTTCTGTATTTCAGTATAACATAAAGGAGAAAAAAGATGAAGACGATCCTGCGTATCCTCGCTCTTTCTTTGGCGGTTCTCGGCATGGTGGCGGTGCTTGTTTCCTGCAAGGACGGTTCTACCTCAGATTCCGGAAGTTCTTCTCCCGCAAGTCAAAGCACCTCTCCCACACCTGAAAAAGAATCCAAGCCTCAACTTTCTTTCGGTTCTATAGGTGATATTCCCGAAGTGGATTGGTGAGGTCCTCTGTTCCGAACAGAAAGATCGTTCGGAGGTGAAAAAACCCGGTCCGAGTTTTTTCACCTCCGATGACATTGGTCCTGACGGCTGGAAGCCATGATTTTGTCCCGAAATTCACCCGACTTTCAACAAAATCGAAGGAAGAAACGACCAAGCTCGCATCAAAATGCCGGGATTCTTACCGGCATTTTTCAGGGGCGTTTAAAAAGTGAGCTTTTTGCAGTCTGGGTGGGTTCTTGCATCCGGAGCCTTCATTTCGCCAGACGGTGCAGCCCGTGGAGATACTGTTTTGTCGGTAAAAACTTTTCCGCTTGCCTCTCCAACGGGACTTTGGATAGTTCGTCTTCCAAAAGCAGTCTGGTTTTTCTTTTATCGTTCAAGAGCCATTTTTTGTTCTGCCCGAATGTGGCTCCCGCCCCGGAATCTCACCGCAGCTTCTTTTCAGGCGCTTCGGCGAACCGGCTTCTGCAAGAGGTGTGAATGCAGATAAAAGCAAGCTTCTTTAACCACCCTTTTGTATGATTGGCTGTTTTTGCAGGGAATAGTCGAACCGATACTTTTGTCAGCGCACCTACCGTTGCAACAAGTGCCGCAGGAGAAGTTGTCCCGAACAGAGCGACAGCTACGGCAACTGCCGGTACAAAAAAGCCGGACTCACCGATCATTTCTTCTGGGACAGCAATTTTTCCACATCAGCGGCTTTCAGCACCTTTCCCTGTGATACAACCTTTTCATTGACAACAAGAGCAGGCATACTCATAACGCCGTATTCCATAATCTTTTGCATATCGGTGATATACTCCACTTCCACCGATAAGCCCATTGCTCTCACGGCTTCTTTTGCATTTTCATATTGCTCGTGACAGGATTTGCACCCCGCACCTAAGACCTTGATACAGCAAATACCGTCTTTTGCTTCAGGACAACAATCGTTTGAGACTTCATGGATTTCATTTGTTGGACAGCCGCAACTGCAAGCGCAAGCGGGTGTCTTTTTTTCTTCTTTTTTCTTTCCGAAACCGAATCGTGACATAATAAATCCTCCAAGTTATAGTATTATATTTTGTATCGCATTGAAGAAATAACCGACAAGGATGATACCAACTGTACATATTGCGACAAAGATACCGAGCAGTTTGGGTTTAACTGCTTTCCGGAGCAGGATCATTGACGGCAGAGACAGAGTGGTTACACCCATCATAAAGGACAGAACAACACCGACCAATGCACCTTTTTCAAGCAGAGCCTCCGCAATCGGAATGGTGCCGAAAATGTCCGCATATATCGGAATCCCGGCAATCGTAGCCAGAATCACGCCGAACGGATTGTTGTCACCAAGCACTTTAACAATAAAATCTTCGGGAATCCAGTTGTGAATGACGGCACCGATACCCACGCCAATCAGAACATAAGGAGCCACCTTCTTCGCTGTTGACAGAACTTGCTCCCATGCGTATCGGATTCTGTCTTTGAAATGAAGCTTCTCCTGCGGAACATCGACAAAACGACCGTTTCGTATGAATTCCTCCACCTGATTTTCAAGGTGGAGCTTTTCAATCAGCGTACCTCCGGCAACTGCAATGACCAGTCCAAGTATCACATACACGAAAGCGACCTTCCACCCGAAAATACTCATCAACAGTAGAAGGCTTCCCAAGTCTACCATCGGAGAAGAAATCAGGAAAGAGAAGGTTACTCCCGGCGATAGCCCTGCGCTTGTGAAGCCAATAAACAACGGAATCGACGAGCAGGAACAAAACGGTGTGACCGTTCCGAGTAAGGCGGCAAGTATATTTGCCCAGATCCCGTGAAACCGGCCAAGTATTTTTTTGGTCCTCTCCGGCGGAAAATAGCTTTGAATGTATGCAATAATCAAAATCAGAATGCCCAAGAGAACCATGATTTTTATGGTATCGTAGATAAAGAACTGAATGCTGCCGCCGATCCTGCCGGCCGTGTCTAAGCCACAAGCCTTCAGAACCGTACCGATCAGTCGGTTCAGCCAGCGCATACCGAGGATTTCGTTCTGAAAGAAATCCCACGCCGTTTTTATTGCTTCCATAAAAAGCTCCTTTCATATAGTCAAATTGAAATGTGTCTATGAGATAGCGAAAAGATAAGTCGTGCGAAAAAATGATACAGTGATCAATCTCCACAGCACGACGGATCTTCACCTTTCACAGTACTGGCGGTAAGCGCCTTCAAGCACTCAGCGGCAGATTCTGCACCTTCGGAAGATATGGAATAGTGTGTCCATTTCCCCTCTTTGCGTCCGACCACAATGCCGGAATCACAAAGTATTTTCATGTGGTGCGACAGTGTAGGCTGTGTTACCTGGAGTTCTTCCAACAATCGGCAACCGCATTTTTCTCCGTTACGCAGGAGCTTGAGAATGCGTATGCGGTTTTCATCACAGAATGCTTTAAAAATAACGGCAGTTTTCTTTTCATCCAGATTCACTCTGTTCACCTTCCATAGATCATCGTCTATTTGATAGTATACACATCACATAGATGTTTGTCAATAGATTTTGGGGATTAGGAGAGGGAAATTGCCGTTCAATAATTTTTTTCACCTGCTATTTCCAAGCCCTCATGAAGCCGTCGATTTCCTTTATCGTATCGGTGCCAAGGAGGTGCGGTGATCAGCGGCATTTTGATTTATCTGTTGCCTTTGATTGGCGGAGCAGACAGCCTTTGGTTGGCCATGCCCATTACGGAGTTCCTTGTTGCGATTTTTGTTGCAGTCATGATGACACGCTATACAAAACGGTTATAAAAAACAGGGCTGTAAAAAAGCGCATTTTTTACACCCCTGCTGTTGGATGTGGATAAAGGGTATCCCCAAAATTTCCCGCCCATCGGGCAGGGCGGTTTGCCTTGGAGCTTCGTTGCAAAAAGCGTTCATACACAAAGCAGTCCTGCTGTTTTGCGCCTTGGTCTTCGGCAGGACTGCTCGCCGCCGAAGGGACTTTGAATTTTCTAAGACACCCTGAAATCCTTATAGACTATAGATTGATTCCGTTGCTCTGCTCCGGATGGTATTCCGCCGGGCCGCCTGCCCCCTCTGATTTTCTGTTTTTGATCCTTTTTTCGCATCCGCCGATACAAAAGCAGACGCCCGAAAAGAACACGGACAGAGCCAATGCGAAAAAGAAGAGCGAAAGCCAGCCCCGAATGGCAAAGTCGGGTACCTCTTCCGGATGAGCCAGGAAAATATTCTGGAAGCCAAAGCCTAAAAATGTCTGGATGGCATTGGCCACGCCTGCAAGCAATGCCGGGATTTTGAATTTGCTGCCGTTATGCAACATTTGAGTGAGAAAAAAACTCAGAAGAATCGGCGGGACGACCCTTGAAAAACGGAGTAAAATGATCAAAAACGATTCGGACCAGACGGTGTTGAGCAGCGTCACCAAAAAAATCAACCCTGCATACAGCCACAAAAGTCCGCTCAGCACGCACATAGGCTTGGCGAGAGAATTGGTTTTCAATCCGTTTATCAGAATCAGCCATGAGCAGTAAATGGCACAGACCGCGAAAAAAGCAGAACAGATCAATGCCGTCAGACTGCTCGACACCCGGCTGCCGAAGGCTGAAAGGTAGGGATTGCTTGCCGGTACCGCCGAGTGGTTGATGACCGCAAAAATGAAAGAAACCAGAGAAAATACCGAAGCCAGCGAAAGCAAAAAGATGCCCACTAAGTAACAGTAGGAGCCTTTAATCAATTTCATGTTCAAACAGTCTTTGTTTTTCGGCAAAATGATTCTCCTTTCTTGGTTCAGGATGCTTTCCGACCTATTCCAGTGCGAGAAGATGCTGTCCCTCCTCCACGGTTCCTTCGGTAAGAGGCAAGGGCGTTTCCCGATCGTTGCCGATCTGGAGGATCACGGTTCCATCCTCGGTCAAAGCCAGATCTGTGATCCTGTTTCCAACAAACCGATCGCCCACCTGCGGCTGTCCCTTCAGGGGAAGGCAGACCGCCAGATTCTTCCGCACCCGCAGGACCTGCACCTTAAAGGAGCAGTCCTCTTCGCCTTCCAGCCGCTGGGCCATCGTGCAGAGCAATTTTTTGAATTGCCTTTCACCATCCACCTCTTCCAAAAGCCTGCGCGGGATTGCCAGCGCATACTTTCTGTTCTCTTCGGCCGGGCTTCCGCCGATTTTTTCAAGAAGAACCGTCAGATCCTTCATCCGGTAAAGGGACACCGGCTTTACCATCCGCATGCCCTTTCCGTTTTCTGACCGTCTGAAGGGCTTGTAGCCTTCTTTTTCAGCGGTGTCGTATTCCTGCTTGTTTTTGACCTGTCTGAAAAAGGGGAACGCCTTTTCCCGGAACACATATTCCAGATTTCCGGTGCGGTGAATTTTGCCTTTGAAGGATACTTCCAAGCCGCCGATTCTGAAAAAAGCATCGCATTCTGCGGGGAGCACCTTTATATACTCGCCGAATTCCTCAAAAAGGTATACTGCCCCGGTTGCATCAGGGCAAGCCCAGAACAGTCTGCCGTCATGAAGGGCGTAGATCCGTTCGCTGTAGGACAATTCTTTTTCCTGCTGATACAATTTCTCCGCACAGGCGGAAGAGGATTCTTCTTCCTCTTTCTCCGGTTCCCGGAAGGTGCCTTCCTGCTTATCCTCCTGCAGCTCTTCTATGACGGACGCCGGAGTTACACTCTCCACCTCCAGCTCCTCAAAGAGCATAGAATCTTTTGTCTCTTCGGTTTCCTGCCCGGGCAGTTCCTCTGCTTCAGACGGACAGTTCGGCTCCTCCGGCGGAACCGACGGGGCAGAGTCCTCTTTTTCGGTAAAAATTTCGGGAGCAAAAACCGGAAGCTCCTCCGGCAGTTCTTCCTCTTCTTCATCCTGCGCTACTTTTTTGATGCTTACCCGTTTTCCGAACAGCCACATACCATCCTCATCCTCTTTGCTTTCTTGTTTTGACGATTTTCCCTGTTTTAAACACGGGTGCCGGGAAAATCCGAATCCCCGCTCTTTTATACCCAAAAAGGGGAAAGCGCTTGTGCCCCTCCCCCAATCTTCAGATTTCCGTTTTCTCCCGCCTTTTCAGTCGGCTTTTTCTTTCGGACCCGCATTTACGAAGCCTGAAATCGAAACAATACCTTTGGCATCCAGCAGATTCAAAACGATCAGTACTGCAGAAAGCAACCCGAAAATGCCGCCGATGATGACCCCGGCGCCGACAGACAGATAACTGCTTCCGCCATTGCTGGAGGTAAATGCTTTTACAAAGAACTGAAGAATCGCTCCGATGCCGGTGACGGCAGCGGTGATGAAATTGAATTCCACCTTGTTGCCCAATTTCAACCGACTGAAATAGCCGGTCAACAAATCAAATGCCTGGAGTGCAAAACCGGACAAAATCAGGAAATAGGTAAGCAAATTCATAAAAGAAAAGTTCAACAGTTCCCCGTTTCCGAAAATAACGTCAAATCCGTTAAAACGGCAGACGGCACTTCCCAACGAAACCTTTGTGTTGGTCATGAAAATTACCAGCAACGAAAGAGAACTCAACCGATAGGCTGCATACTTCAAAATCTTCCGAGAACCCTCTTTCCTGTCTAAAACCGCAGAGTCGTTCATTGTTCTTTCTCCTTCCAAATATCTGAAATTGTACAGGCTCTTAACTACATTATAGTCCACTGTATTTTATTTGTCAATGTTTTTTTGATCTGGGACAGAAGAATTTTGAAATATTTCGTCTTACTATTCACGATTATTGAAGACTTTGCCCAAAACCTCCTCGGAAGGATTTTGTGAAGAGTGAAAAAGGAAACAGCCTCCCGCACTTTGTAGGGGGAGAGGTTGGTGTCATAGCTGCGATTTAGACGCCAATCTGTTGCACCGGGATTTGGATTCCGGCGCTGAGGAAGGAGCATGGTGAACAAGCCCCTTTTGTCACCATACAGTGACGGTGCGGCACATTTAACTGCCGTTCAACTTTCGGTTCAACTGTATGTGAAAGAGCCTCTCTTGACGGACACCCGGTTTTCCTTTATACTGTTGACACAGGTACCTGATAAAAGAAAGAGAGGAAGCACAATGAAAACATTAGCTGAAAACATTTCGTCTCTTCGTCGGGAGAAGCAGGTTACGCAAGAGGCGTTGGCGGCTTTTTGCAATGTCAGCACGGCGGCGGTATCCAAGTGGGAGACCGGAGCGTCCATGCCGGACATCACACTCCTGCCATTGATTGCAGAGTTTTTCTGCGTTTCCATCGATGCGTTGCTGGATTATGATGCAGTGGACAGCGAGACCGCGTTACTGCGTGCGGCGAACAATCCCTATATAATGAACGGCGATTTCCAGGCAGGAATTCCGCTGTACCTTGAAGCCGTACGCAAGTACGGAAATGACTATAGGTTAAATTACTACCTGGCGACACTGTACCAAAGCCGCACCTTCTCCCAAAAGGGACATCCCGATCGGGAGGATGCGATGCAGGCGATCCGCTACTTTGATCGTGCCATAACACTTAACCGGGGAGAGGACCCCGGCGTAGAGTGCCTGAAGAAGGATCAGGCGTTTATCTTCAGAGGACTGGGTGAATACGAGAAAGCGCTGGCATTGTTGGATGAGCGCCATGTGGTTGAGAGGACCGACTGTCTGATTCATCTCGGCAGATACGCCGAGGCAAAGAATATACTGCAGGCACAGCTGTTCAATCAAGCATTCAATTTTGCCTATCTGACGGACCTTCTGGGCAAATGTATGAAGCATGAGGAGAAGCCGGATGAGAGCGCACGGAAGGCCTTTCTGCTGACCGAATTATGCGCACATTTCCGTGAAGGCTTCACCTAGTCTGACAGCCCTTGTTATTTTGACAATTTGGTATCGTCCGACTACCTGGATGTGGCGTGCTTCGCTATGGAATGCGGAAACATCGAAGAGATGTGGGCGGCTCTGAGGGTAGCGGCAGACCACGCCATTCGGTTTGATCGGAATCCGTCATTCCGTATCCAGGATATTCCGTTCATGGAAGGGCTGGAGGGCTTTTGCACCGCCAGCAGCAGTGCGCTTGCCTGCCGCCGCGTGCTGAATGCATTGTCCTCTGAATTTGCCGGTTTTGCAGAGGATGAGCGGTATCAATCGGTCAAGTCAGACTGCGAAGCAGCACAGCGTACCAAGCGCGAAGCCGGCATTTGGCAGTAACCGCCGGTGACGGGGCATTTACCACCATGCTCCGCGCAGGCAGTGGAGGGGCTGTAAAAAATTCTCTTTTTTACAGCCCCGGAAAAGCTCTTGGAATCTCTGTTTTTCGTTTCTATCGTGCCTGCATCTTTTTCAGACACTCGTTATGCCAAGAGACAGCAAAAAAGATGCCGGTTGGTAGCGGAAACTCCGCTGCAAAAAGAAAACCTGCGGAGTACGAGGTGTTCACCGCAGGTGTGATATGGCGATACAATTTACTTTTTTGAAAATGAGTGCATGGTTACATTGTTTAATTACCGTAGAGAAGCGGCTATTTTGTGCCGGTATATGTTATAAATCCATCGATCCAGTATGTCCGGTTTAACAACTTAGGAGCACGAAAACGAAGTACCTTGCAGATGTGGAATTTATCAGGGCGAAGACAGAAACCCTCCTTCGTTTTTAGCTGTTCGATTGAATGGAATGCCTTTTTCTTGCTGTCGTAAATTCCAATATCGAAGAAGTGAATGCGAGCCGGTTGTTTCGTAAAAAAGAGATGGACAACTTTATAGTAAACTCCCATTTCAATCTCCTTTTATAAGCGAAATTTTGTTGCAACAATGCTTTCAGAACATCTTCTTTGCTTGTATGCGGTTTTCACCCTGCCATGGAGCCCACTCGTTCGTCCTTGTAACATTCATAAAGATCATCTGAATCCGTTATCAGCCATGGGCGGAGAATGAATCTTTCGGTTTCCGGTATGCTCATTTTTCCTTCTCCTTTGCCGTGGGCATGGTTGGCTTCGTGAATATTTGTGCCGATAGAGGTTGATGAACGCTCTTATTGATTAACGAGAGAATGAGGGCTTTTTATACCGCCGCACCATTTTATAATCTTAACCGCAAAATCGGTTGATAAATCGCGCAATTTTGATCCTGCTATAGTTTCACTGCCTTTCCAGTATTGATTATATCGTAAAATCCCAAGCATTTCAAGTGAAATATTCGGCTTGCGCCGAATGTGAAATAATTTCCCTGCGGAAATTGTGAAATATCTCACGCCGCCTTCGGCTCTGTTCGATGTGAAATGAAATTTGCCCACATTCGCATCAGCGAATATTTCACACGCCGCAGGCGTATTTCACATTTCGCAGAAATATTTCACTTGCCCGAAGGGCAAATTTCGTTGAAAAAAGCACTTGCTTGTGCAAGTGCTTTTTT
>ULVD01085391.1_pt1 | contig 13741 bp, 11 predicted proteins | sample 1959101 | NCBI WGS metagenome assembly ULVD01 (sample SAMEA4835777, study PRJEB28245) | human gut metagenome | biome: gut microbiome; material: fecal sample | place: Denmark | collected 2008
TGTTTAAAAATTTTTGGGACATTTTCAAAAATCATTGACAGGGGTTTGGGGGAAGTTTTGTGATTTATTTAGATTACTTTTTAATATGTTGTCAAATACAACAAACATACCAATATTTACATTCTACTTTATTTAAATTACTACGTTAGATAATAGCTGTTATCATTTGCTTTTACTACATTTACATTCTACTTTATTTAAATTACTACTCTTCCACTCTATTACATTACCTTCTGAGTCTAAAACATTTACATTCTACTTTATTTAAATTACTACTTTAGTTTTTCCTTATAACGCCTTGACAAATCATTTATATTTACATTCTACTTTATTTAAATTACTACTAAAAGAAAGCCCATTAGAAATGACATACAAACCTACATTTACATTCTACTTTATTTAAATTACTACGTTGCATTTTCATTAAACTACCTCTTCAAAAAGAAAATTTACATTCTACTTTATTTAAATTACTACTATTGATTTTATTGCATTTTGTTGTTTACAACAAAAATTTACATTCTACTTTATTTAAATTACTACTTCTTATATTGTTTCTAATCGAATTCATATTGATATTTACATTCTACTTTATTTAAATTACTACTTCGTAAAAGACTTTTTGAATTTAGAGAATGAAAGATTTACATTCTACTTTATTTAAATTACTACTGTTTTCACAATATTATGTCACCTTCCTTTCTAATTAATTTACATTCTACTTTATTTAAATTACTACTGTAAGAAAAGTAGATAATAAAACAGTTGAAGTTACATTTACATTCTACTTTATTTAAATTACTACAAGGTTCAAAATATTATAAATAAATTTTGTTATACTATATTTACATTCTACTTTATTTAAATTACTACTGTCTACCACAATAACAAGTTACACCATATAAGTTAAATTTACATTCTACTTTATTTAAATTACTACAGAAATTTTGTACCAGATAACTTATCTAAAAGTTCATTTACATTCTACTTTATTTAAATTACTACTTGCCACTCAGTTAGTGCGTCAAAATCTTCTTCTATAAAATTTACATTCTACTTTATTTAAATTACTACCAACTACTAATTCAGCAACTAAACTTTCATCATACAAATTTACATTCTACTTTATTTAAATTACTACTCGTCTATCCAAGCAAAAAACCATTTGTTAGAATAGTATTTACATTCTACTTTATTTAAATTACTACTCTTTCCCGAAACTCGCGTTCTAACCTTACTATACGTATTTACATTCTACTTTATTTAAATTACTACAATGGTGTTAATTTAGTTGCAAGTATTGCTTTAACTGCATTTACATTCTACTTTATTTAAATTACTACTATAAAAGGAAAATTTTCTAATACATACCATTTAAAATTTACATTCTACTTTATTTAAATTACTACATATTGCTTGCGCTATTACTACGCTTGAAAATAAATTTACATTCTACTTTATTTAAATTACTACATATAGCTGGTGGTCAAGCAACTGGCGACGTTTTAATTTACATTCTACTTTATTTAAATTACTACTAAGTCGACAGTCGCTTTTTTTGCTGGGTCTGTTTCATTTACATTCTACTTTATTTAAATTACTACTTACTTCCATTATTATTACTAACAAATAAATAATTATAATTTACATTCTACTTTATTTAAATTACTACTTTGGTAATTGATTTCGTGTAGATAATTATATACGTTATTTACATTCTACTTTATTTAAATTACTACATACTACCAGCAATAAAATATTTAGAATTAACAGATTTACATTCTACTTTATTTAAATTACTACGTATCGTCTATATTATCTATTCCCATATATTCGCAATTTACATTCTACTTTATTTAAATTACTACTAGATAAACAATATTCAAGCGCTATTTTAATTGGATTTACATTCTACTTTATTTAAATTACTACCTTGACCTTTTTGCACACTATCGCCAATATTTACTATATTTACATTCTACTTTATTTAAATTACTACAGAATATGTAAATGTTTTAAGTTATACAGAAAGTGAAAATTTACATTCTACTTTATTTAAATTACTACTTTAAGTTCTCGTCTTACGTGGCCCGTAGATGTTAAATTTACATTCTACTTTATTTAAATTACTACTTTATTTAAGCTTACATCTTCGACATCATAAAAAATATTTACATTCTACTTTATTTAAATTACTACTAAGAGATGAAGTTGAATATGATATCATAAATGATATTTACATTCTACTTTATTTAAATTACTACGCTAAGCGATTCTAGTAGTAAACGTGCTATATTTAATTTACATTCTACTTTATTTAAATTACTACTAAATGTACAGAAATTTACAATGCTGAATATGATAAATTTACATTCTACTTTATTTAAATTACTACGATACTGCTAAATAGTTTTTTAATTGTTATAATGATATTTACATTCTACTTTATTTAAATTACTACTATAATTAGTACTAAAAATAGCATAATGATATTCTGTATTTACATTCTACTTTATTTAAATTACTACAGTACCCCTTTATTGCCCTCTGCCACAGTGCCTCTTGGTCTCTTTTCTGTCTATGCCTTATATTTTATACTATTTTTTTCATTTTTTCAACCACTACTTTTTTAGTTTAATTGATATTCTAATCTTTTCCCTCTCTGTCTTTCTCATAGCATTTTCTCACTATTACACATCGACAGATTTATTTTATAGAAAGTTGCTTGTTTTATTATCTTCTATCTTTCCAAGAAATTCTTTATCAAGCCATTTTTGATTTCTACTTTTGAACAGTATAACACTATCTTTTTCCTCTCTAATATATTGGTCAAGCTCTGCTTTTAGTTTTATGGCTTGTGATTCTAATAGTTCACCTTCAAATACTGAGTTTTGAATGTGTACCAAATACTTTTTGCAAGTTTTAAATACATTTTTTAAAACCTTTTGTCCTGCTTTTTCTTCTAAATTCACATCATAAACTAATATTACATACATCTTACCACCACATTTTAAACCCTTCATATTCAGTATCTTCTAACAATGATTTTATTATCTTATATATTTCTAGTCTCATCAGATATTCATAGCTTACTTCTCTGCCTAGTGTTTTATGTTTTATTGTTGTTTGAAGCCTTAAGTCAATTTGCTTGGTTATTTCTTTTCTTGCATTTTCCTTTATATATAGGAAATTTAGTCCATTCTCAAAGTCTTTTTCTGTTATTTGTTTTTTGTTGAGCATTGAAAAAATCAGCCTATCTCCTATAATTGGTTTGAATATTTCCGCTATATCTAAACACAGAGAAAATCTACGTTCTGAAGGTTCATGTAGATAACTTATTGTTGGATTTAATTGAGTTTTATATATTTCACTTAATACTCGTGTATATATTATTGTGTTCACATAAGAGATTAATGAATTTATTGCATTATCTGGTGGATTTTTTACCCTCTTTTCAAAACCAATATCTTGATTTATTATTATGTTCCAAGTGTCATAGTAAAGTTTTCTAATATTCCCCTCTACTCCCATAAGTTCTTCTACATTTTTTGTTAATCCAATTTGCTTTCTTAAAAATTCTATTTCTTTCATATATCCACTCAGATCTTTACCTCTATTGTTGTAGTATGTTAAGTTTCTGTATATATTATATGATGCCGCTTCTATAAACGCTTGTGCAATTTTTAACCTTTTTTCATTATTTTCATAACTTTGAACTTGCTTTATTAGTAACTTTCCAGATACCAAAGCCTCTTTCGGATAATATGTTCCTGTGTAAAATCCATAGTAATTAAAGAAATGAACATTTATTCCAAATTGAGATAGAAAGTTCAAAAGGCTTGTATTAAAATCAAATTCTGTCATAACATATATGTCATCAACTCTTTCAACTGGTATGACTTTTTTAGTTGCATCCTTATATACAATTTCCAAAGTGTTATCTTTTCTTTGTAATCTACCACTTTTATATAAATAATATGATTGTTTCACTTTTCCTCCTTTTAAACATAGCACAAGTCAAAATATGCGCATTTCTTGCATGTTTTTGAATTTATAATTGGAGGTGTTTTTTCAGTATTGGCTATGTCTTTTATATTTTTAATAACATTATTTAATACTTTTCTGTCTTCATCTTCTAGTTCTATATCTTTGGTTTCTCTAAGCAATGGATAATCGATTTTTGCTTTAATATTCTTTATTCCCCTTTGTTCTAAGTAGTATATGTAATATTTTACTTGCCATATACCCGCTTCTTCTATTGACTTTGTTTTCTTTACTTCATGCAATACTGCACCATTTTTTACGAAGTCAATATTTATAGTATTATCAATCAAAATATTATGTTTTTCTCTGTTATATGATGTTTCATCAAGTACCTTGCCAATAGAAACAAGTTCGCTATTTTGTTCCATGTTAATTTCATTTATGAAATACCATAACTTTCTAGGGCATATAAAGTAATAATATATCATTATTCCTGTAACATTCATGTTTCATCACCTCCTATAAAAAACGCTTATCTGTATTTCCCTCTGAAGTTTCTTCCAATATTAGTCCTCTATCCTTATCATAAGGAAAATCAGCTATAAATATATTGTCGTTAGGCATATATGAAATTTTTGTTATGTTCTCTGAGCGCTTACTATATTTAGAAATTCCCACACTTACAGTAAGTTTATTTATTTCTCTTTTAATTCTTTGTTTTTCTTTATAGTCTTTGCATCGTTGATATTCTTCAAATAAATTAATATTTGTTTCATATACTGTTTTTGGAATTACTGTTGTATTATCTATATTTCTTAGCATTTCCTGTGCTTGTTCCTTATCGGTTTCGTAGTCTACTATGTTTTTTAAGAACCTAATTCCTGCTTTAAAATCCTTATAAAAGTCGGTATCTTCTAGCATTTCTTTTGAGTACAAAACATCTACTAGTTTTACTTTTGTTTCTTCATCTAAAATTTGTTCATCATATTCTTTTAAAAGTTTAATGCTATTTTGGTGTATTTGTTCATTATATATCTCCTTTATTCCACTTGCATTTTTGGTATATATGTAAATATTGGGTTCGTTTTCTTTGTATTCTCTTTTCCTATAGCATCTTCCTAACCTTTGGAATAGGCTATCTAATGTTGACATCTCGGTGTATAAGTAGTCAAAATCTATATCTAATGAAGCTTCTACTATTTGTGTACTTATCCATATTCCATGATTTTCTTTTTCATTTGAAAATTCTTTTATTCTATTTTCTTTATTACTTCTATCTTTTTGAATGAATCTGGAATGTAATAAATTTACATTTTCTTCTCCATTTTCTTTTATTTTTGTATATATTTCTATTGCCTTTTTTACTGTGTTTGCTATTACTAGAACCTTTCTGTTTCTTGTTTTTTCGCATATTGAATTAATGTCTTCTATTATTTCTTTGTCTTCTAATCTTATTTTGTGCCTTAATTCTTTACTTATTTCTTTTTTGTATTCAAATTCAATATTCATTTTTTCTAATTCTTCTTTATATATTCTTGGCAATGTAGCAGTCATTACCATAAATTGTCCTCCAAGTTGGTATATTTTTTGTAGCCCTGTTAGTATTATTGCTACTATATCTGGGCTATATGCTTGTACTTCATCAATTATAACTTTTGAATAACCAAGTGTTGAATACATTTTTTCATACCCTTTATATTTGAACACAAAAGGAAATATCTGATCAATTGTGCAGGTTGTTATTTTGTAGTATAAATTCCTTGTTTTTCCATATATTTCTTCTTCATCTTCATATTTTTGTTTTCCTTCCAAGTAATCTAATGCTGTTGAATGTAATAAGCCTAAATTTGTATATCCCATATTTTCGCTTATTCTATCATATATTGCATTTATGCTTACTCTTATTGGAAGTGTGAAAAATGTTTTACTATTTTTACTCCATAGCAATGCTGATTCTGTTTTTCCTATTCCAGTTGAACCAATAATCAACAAGTTTTTATTTTGATTTTTTTGTGAAAATTCTTGCAATTCGTTTTTACGAAAATCATGGTCTTCCATAAATTCTTCTGTGCATTTTTCAATGACTTGTCCATTTTCATTTTCAACTGCAATTTCTGCAGAACTACTATGGTCTAATCTATGAAGAAGTCCCTTTAACATACAATACTCTGGGTATATTTTCTTATACAAATGATGGTGTTCTGTGATTCTATCTCCAATATACTTTACATATCTTTCATCTATTTTCTCCCTAATATCTATTTTCAGCTCTTGTTTTATTTTATCTATATTGGGATAAACATCTTTTTCAATTATTCTTCTAATATACTCTTTTGAAATCTCCTTATTTTCCCTCTCATGATGATAGTATATTGCTTGATATACCAAGACCTTTTCATCTTCAGTTAATCCTAGTTTTTCCACTGGTACAAACATTGGAGATAGTTGTTCATGTTTTATTTTTTCATAACTAAATTCTGTTTCAATGATTTTTTCTCCTAATTTTTGTCGTATTATATTTTGAAATGGTGTATATACTTTACCTATGTCATGGTATTTACATATAATTTCTAATAAATACCAAAACCTTTCATTAACAAAATCTTTATTTCGTTCAATATCTTTGCTGTATATATTTTTTAATACTTTTAAATTTTCTAGTAATATATTTGTATGCTCCATTATTGTTTCTTTAGGTTTAGATTTTGCATAATATGTCATTTATTTCACTCCCTTTACAACAAAACGGCATAATCTGCCGTTTCGTTTCTAATTATACCAAAATATATAGTCTCCATCTTCATCTTGTAACACACTTTGAACTTCTTGTTCCATACTTTTTTCTATATACTTTACATCTACATTTTCCCAGCTTCTTAATTCATTTTTGATTATATACACTGTATGTAATTTATAATTTATCCCCTGTGCATATCTGTCTAATCTTTTTACTGGTACATAAGCATTGTATTTTGTTATATCTGCCACTTCTAATATTTCTGGTTCTTTTATAATCTTAACCTCATCTACTCTTACTATATCTTCATTTCTTCCTAATGTAAATGTTTCCGTTCCATTTACTATATTGTCATATATTTTCTGGACAATTTCCTGTTCTGCTTCAAGGTGTATTATTAATTCTACATTTAATAACTGATGAACATTTCTTGGCATTGAAGTTACTTTGTCTTTCCCTTTAAACATTCTTAAAGTTTGGTAATTACTGAAAATACTTTCATAGTTTCCCTGAATTGATATATTCATTGGAAAATACTCGCCTGGTTTTGCTCCAATTATTTTGTGGAACATTCCTATTACTGTTGAATATGGAGGTAATGGATATGTTTCAGCAACTTTAAATGCCAATGGCTTTTTATAACATGCTGTTTCTTGAAATATTTTTAATTTTAATATTGCCAAATTTGGCTCCCTCCCTTATTTAAAGTATTCTTTTACTTCATCCTCTAATTCTTCAAAAAATGTTTGAATATCATGTACTTTGCCTGGAAGCATGTTTTCTAGTTCTTGTTCATTTTTGAACATATTTTTTACTATTCCAATATGTGTATTATTTTCTATTATTGAATTGCCTATTTTCAATTTCATTGTATCCCTTAAAATATCAGTGTTTATTGCAAATTCATTGTTTTCATTTTCTAGTTTAACTCTTCCTAAAAAGTATGGTGTGTTTAGCTCATAAGTTCCACCTATTATAAATAATGGACTTAAGTTTTCTTGTCTACCTCTTATTTCTCTATTTAAAACTTTTATTATTTCTAATAGTTCAATTACTCTTTTTTGTTTTTCTTCATTTGAAAGCTCTATTTCTCCATCTTTCCCTATTTTGCTTAAATCTATTGTTACTGTATATGTATAAAAACTCAAATGTTGTTCTATATTTGCTAGGTTTGGAAATTCATTTATTCTATCTGCTAGTCCTTTATTATTTAAAAAGTCCATATCGCTTTTATATTCTTCTAGTGATATAGCATTGCTTAACCTTACTGCTGCACTTCTAATATTTGAACCACCATCAGTATCTTCTGATTTTTTTGAAGTCTTCATGTATCCAAAAAGATCCATCTCTTCTGAATCTTCTATACTTAAATTGTCTTTGAATTGTATTGTTCCTTTTGCCTTGTCAACAGTTTGCAAATTCCAGTTGAACATTTTATTTCCAAGTCTTGCTATATCATATCTTATTGCTTGTCTTGATGCAAAAGTGTAAACCTTGCCATTTCCTCTTGATAATTTTTTTAGTTCTGAAATATTACCTATTCCTTCTCCATAATTTAAACTTTGTGCTTTAAATATCATTGTAATTGTTAAACCATTTTTATTATTCATCTTTACCTACCTCATCTTTCTTTTCATATATCTTTGATGTTAGACCAGCTATAAAGCTATGTCCCAGCTCTTGCCAAGTTATATCTTCATTATTCTTTACTAATATTTCTGGAATATCTTTTCCCATTGACCACAATGTTCTTATTGCTATATCTGTGAAATCATCTTTGTTGTTTGTTTTTATGCAATTTAGCATTTTGTATATATATCCATCAAGTTTGTTTTCATTATTATCTTTTCTCAAGCTATCTTTAATTTCTCTGCCCAATGAAAACATTAAATGAATTTTGTTATTTGCTTTTTTTACTTTTTCTTCCATATCATTATCATCTCCTTTTAAAACTTCTAACGTGACTTTTACTTTTGTTGCTAATAATGAACTATATCCACTATTACTTTTTTCTGTAAAACTTTCCCTCAATCTTCTGTTTATGATTATATTAATATCCTTATTTTTTAAGATATAATCAATTATCTCTACTCTATATTTGTAATCTACAATACTTGTTAGAAACTTTGAATATTTCATAAAAAATCTCGCCGTGTGTCTTTTTATATTAAAGTATTCCATTCTACTGTATGCTAAATATTCGGCCTCGAATTCCACTACAAATATGTTTTGTAATTGCCATTCGCTTATTTTTTTATTCTGACTCACTATGTCTAAAATCATATCAGCATAAGGGCTGTATTGTGTCTTTTCTTTTTTTGCTTGCATTGAAAAATTATTATTTGTTATTAATAAATTTTCTACATCTGTATCGTAATTTACAAAGCTAAGCATTTCTTTTTCTTTGTATTTATTATTATCTTTTACTGTTTTTATAACTGTTGTTACACCTGCTGGTATGCAGAATAGTATCAATTTGCACATATCACAAATTGGAACTTTTGTATTTTGATTCCAAAAGAAGTTTGCCATATTATCGCTACTTACAGCTAAAGGGACAAAATTACTTTCAGTGTATTTGCTTGTTCCAAAATGGTCTTCTCCACAAATTGAGCATTGTTGTTTATTTTTTATTGTATCTGCCTCAATAATGTTATTTATATAATCTTTATACATTAAGTTTTGTTGTTCCTCATAAGATAAAGAGTTTTTAACAACGTTGAAAAATGAGGGTTGCCCGAAATAGTTTTTGCTTAGTATATTTTTAAATAAATTCAATGTTGTTTTTTTGTTAATTTTATCTATTTTAAAGTTATTAATTAGTATTTCTTGTATCTCATCTAACTCTTCTTTTGTATGTACTTTATCAATTTTCGAATATGCTTCGAACATTGTTTTATAAACATTTTCATCCACCTTTTTGATTTTATCTAGTTCTTTTTTTATTGAATCTTTAATATACTTTTGTTCTCTTTTTAATATATCTTTTTTATCTTTATTTTCTAGTAAATTTTCTATTCTACCAAAAGACTCACTTATTCTTTTTTCCATCTTTTTGGCAATATTATAATTATCAAAAAAGTAATTGAAGTAATATTTATGGAAGTCTTTTAAGTCTTCTGTGTCAAATTCTATATAATTTTCTTCCTTTTTTACAAAGTCTTGTTTATTATGTTCTAGTATTCTCAAAAATCCTACTATTCCTGCATTTATAAACCATTCGTTTAAATAAATTCTCGTATTCAAAATTTCACCTCCTTTTATAAAATTTGAAACATTCCAAATCCTGCACTACGCTTGCTTCCTATACCTGCTTTGTACAAATATTCTAGTAATTGCTTGTCTCCTTTTATTTTAAATATACCTGTACTTGCTTCAATTTGTTTTTCATAGAATTTTATTACTACTTTTTTAGGTTCTACTGGTTCTATTTCAAACGTATTAACTATTTCCTGTGGAATGTCTGTTATTTTCAGTTCCTCTTTTATATTTATTTTTAGTGTTTCTAAAAACATTTCTGGATTTTCAAATGAATAATAATAATCTTTTTGTTCTTGCCTATTTCTTGCTACAAGTGGAGATTGAAATTTTACATTTATACTATTCCCATTAATCTTTTTTTCTGGTAGCATAGCAATATTAGTTAATTTCCAAGAATTTTGATTAATTGAGAATTTTTTGTTTTTTTGATGATTGAACGAATTGTATAACACTACTGCAGCTTCATAATCCGCCACAGCCATATTGATTTCAAAAGCTTTGCTGTTTAATATTATCTGTTCTTTTTCAAACTGAGGTTTTTCAAAGAATACTGAGAATGTATATGGCTTAATTATTGGCTTATTGCCATCATATAATTTCTTGAATTCCCCTTCGCTATATTCATTAAGTGATGCTTTTATAAAACTTATTATGTTTTTGCGATATTGTATTGGCATTTTTTCATTTTTTAATTCAAAATATAATTTTAATCTCATTTTTTCACCTCCTTCATCTCATATTTTTTAAAACATTTATAGTATAACATACACTGATATGCAAAAAATGTCGAAATATGTAGAATAAGTAAAATTTTTTAATTTTTTTGTTTTATTATATTTGTTTTTTACTTGTATGTCAACATTAACCTGTTTACCTCACCCCTTCTATCTTTATCCCCCCTCAATTTTCTAAACCCATAACTCATCACATCTCTATTATATTTCCTCATAAAAAAACACCTCTTACAATAATATGCTTTATTATTGTAAAAGGCTTTATTTTATTTATACTTCTTTATCTCAACTATTCTTTTTCCCTTTCTGTTCTCTCCTAAATCAGCTCCTAGTATGAACTTTCCCTTTCCTCGTATTATCAATACATCTCCTATATTTACTATTTTTGATTGCTTTGTTTCAATCTTACAATTTATTGAAACCTTCTCGCTTTCAATGAGCTTTGCTGTTTCGTTTCTTGAAAGTTTTGTTATTTCTGATACTATGTTGTCTATCCTCATTGAGTTTGATGTTATTTTAAATATATCAAAGTCTGGTTCTTTTACTTCTATGTTGTCTATGTCTATTATTGATATTTTAGATTTTTTAAATTTTGTTGTTGTAATTAAGCTATTTTTTATGTACTCTGCATTTTCTGCTAAAATTATTATGTATGCTTTATCTTCATACACTAAAATATCTCCCATTCGTTCTCTTATTATTCCAAATTGCATTACTGTTCCTAAATAATCTCTATGTTGATATTTGCTTTTTTGCTCGTTTGGTAGGATTATTTCAATTGCTTTTATAATATTCTTAATATTAGATATTGCTATTTCTTTTGTTAATTTTTCTGGATACATTAAGAGTATTTTACTTTCTGCCTCTTCGTATCCTCCTGTAAATATATAGTTCTTAAATTTTTGCCTTTCTAATTCTTTTTGGATGATGTTTTTTTCATTTAGGTTTAAAAAGTCTGTATATCTAATTTTATTTCTTGTTTTGCAAAACTGTAATTTATCGTTTAGCTTTGCTATTATTAGTTTTTCTTCTCGATTTGTTTCCATTATTGCTCCTTCTCTATCTTCTATTATACATATTTATTAGCACTTTATCAACATTTTACTTACTTTAATTTTTATGGTAAAATAGTTGCAAATTATATAAGGAGGGATTTTTTTGATTAAACCTGAAAGATTAAAAAGAGGCGATAAGGTCGCTGTTGTGAGCCTTTCTTGGGGTGGACTTGGAGAAAAGGAGATTATTCATAAATATTATCTTGCGAAAGATAGGCTTAAAAATATGTTTGGCTTGGAGCTTGTGCCAACTGAGCATGCTTTGAAGGGTTCTAAATTTACATACGAGCACCCTGAACTTAGGGCTAAAGATTGGATGGATGCTTTTAAAGACCACAGTATTAAGGCTATTTTTTCTGCTATTGGTGGAGATGATACTATTCGTTTGCTTCCATATATTGATTATGATGTTATCAAGAATAATCCTAAAATTTTTTCTGGATTTTCAGATACTACTGCAAATCATTTTATGATGTATAAAGCTGGTGTTACTTCATTTTACGGACCTTGCATTTTATCTGACTTTGCACAATATGGTTCTATGTTTGATTATACTGTTGATGCTATTAATAACATATTTTTTGATGCTAACCCTCATTTTGAGATTAAGAAGTGTGATTATTTTACAAATGAACATTTTGAATGGTGTGAAGAAAATATAAATAAAGAGAAGAAAAGAATTCCTGATTCAAAAGGCTATGAAGTGTTGCAAGGCACTGGCAAAGTTTCTGGTAAACTTTTGGGTGGATGTATTGAACTTTTGGATATGATTAATGGTACCGAGATTTGGCCATCTTTAGATGAATGGAGAAATAGGATTATGTTTATTGAAACTAGCGAAGAAACTCCTAGTCCTCAAAATGTTAAATATATTTTAAGAACCTTGCAAGCTCAAGGAATTATAAATGTTATTAATGGTATTATTGTTGGCAAACCTAGAGGTGAAACTTTTTATGAGGAATATAAGGATGTTTTAAAAACTGTTGTTGGTATAGAAGCTAAAAGGCCTGATTTGCCTATTATTTATAATATAAATTTTGGCCATAATGAGCCTATTGGAATTATTCCTTATGGAGTTGAATGTGAATTGGATTGTGATAATAAGAAAATCACATTACTTGAAAGTGGAGTTTTATAAACTCCACTTAAACTATATATTTAATCTCGTTATTTGGAAAATACTGTTTCATTTTTTCTATGAAGAATTTTGTGCCTTCTTCTCGTATTTGTGGTTTATACATGTATTTTCCTTTACCCCTTCCTGTCATCTTTGTTTCATCAAAAAGATTTATTGCGTTTGGAAAAGCCTCTTTGTTTATCATTTTATGAACATAGCTGTATGTCATAAAAATCAATTCGAAAAAGGCACTTTTCTTAACTGCTGTACTTAAGTTTTCTTGCAAAAAAATTAATAAATTTTCGTATTCCTCTTTCCAGTTATCTACAAAAATAATTGGTGCAATAAGAATTCCTACTTTGTAACCAGCTTCTTGTAGCTTATTTATCGCTTTTACTCTGTTTGCTAAATTTGATGTTCCAAATTCTACCCTTCGAATTATATTTTCTGGGTTGACACTCATTCTTACAATTACTCTGCCTTTATGATCTAAATTTAAAATAGGTTCTACCATATCAAACTTGGTTGGAAATGTTAAATATCCTCTCTTGTTATTGGCAAAATTGGGAATTGTCCATTCTAAATTGTTTGTTATTGTGTTTTCTAAAATCAAATCACTATTGCTTCCTATCTCAAAAGTTAGCTCTTTTTCACTTTGATTTGATGTTTTGATTATCTTGTTTAGCATTTCTTCTCTATTTACAAAAAGCCTCAAATATGAGCATTTATTGTAATTGCATACTAAATAGCAGTACATACACATTGCTGTGCAACCAGATGAAGTGTATGGCACAAGGAAATCGGAAGTTTTATGGTTTGGAACGAATTTATGCGTTTTTCTAATTCCAATTAT
>ULVD01003088.1_pt1 | contig 13672 bp, 12 predicted proteins | sample 1959101 | NCBI WGS metagenome assembly ULVD01 (sample SAMEA4835777, study PRJEB28245) | human gut metagenome | biome: gut microbiome; material: fecal sample | place: Denmark | collected 2008
GAAGGTGAAATTGTGTATCCAGCAACTTATGATGATGGCACAAATGGTAAACTTCCAGTCGCACCAAACGGTTTTAGTACTGTTGCAAATGCGATAGGATACTATACTGGCGACAATTTTGAAGAAGCAGTTTATACTCAGACAAATGAAAAAATTACTGCAATTGTTGTTTCGGAAGGTATAACCGAATTGCAAATTGGTGCTTTTGCAGTTTTGACAAAACTTGAAAATGTTATTTTGCCTTCGACACTCAAATATATTGGTGCAGGTGCTTTGGCTTTCTGTGATTCATTGACACAAATTTCATTGCCCGAAGAGTTGGAAATGATTGACAATTATCAAGTTGGTGGTAACTATGTTGGCGCTTTCATGAATTGTCATAATCTTTCAAGTGTTACTATTCCAAAAAATATCAAAATAATCAAAGAACAAACATTCCAAAACTGCACAAATCTTGCGACTTTGATTTTTGCACAAGGAAACCAATGTACACAAATCGCTGAAAGAGCCTTTTCTGAATGTGCGATAGAAAGTGTGGTTTTGCCAGAAGGTATGACAACTCTTGGTGAGGATGCATTTGCTTTTTGCTATAATTTGGTTTCAATTACGCTCCCTTCGACAATGACGACCATAGGTACAAGTTCTTTAAGTTATTGTTATCAACTTTCTGAAATAATTAACAAGTCAAGTCTTGACCTTACACAAACTGAAATGGGAATTGATACAGATAAATATGTTGTAAGAAAAGCAACAAGTGGTGAAAGCCAGATTGAAAAATATGGTGATTACAGATACATTGTTGGTGATGATGGCACAACATATTTGATTGGTTATTTTGGAAAGGACAAAAATATCTCATTGCCAACTGACCGTACTTATGCTATCAAATCTTATGCATTCGTTGATTGTGGACTTGATTCGATATTCATTCCAAACAATGTTACTAGCATTGGCAATTATTTTCTTGGAAGGAGTAATAGTGTCAAAAATCAAAATATTAACAAAATTACCACACTTACAATACCAGCAAGTGTAACCAAAATAGATGATTACGCTTTTTCTGGTTATACTTGCCCCAATTTGTGCGAAATAATAAATTTGTCACAAGTTGACTTAAACAATAGTAATAATGGAATTGTAAGAATCGCAACAAGCGGTGCAAGTCAAATTGTTGAACACAATAATTTCAAGTTTATACAAGGTGACGATTCAAATCTGTATCTTGTTGGGTATTTTGGTAATGATACAAATTTGACTTTGCCAACTTTGGAACAAAACTACAAAATAAAACCGTACGCCTTTGATGGAAATTATAATCTTAAAAAGGTTGAGATTCCAAGTTGTGTCACAAGCATAGGGAAATATGCTTTTGAATATTGTACAAAATTGGAAGAGATAATATTCAATGAAGGAATTACAGAAATTGATTACTTTGCATTCCATTACTGCATATCATTAACTTCAGTTGAACTTCCAAACAGTTTAAGCAAAATTGGTTATAATGTATTTTTCGAGTGTAAAAAATTGCAAACTGTAACGTTAAATTCTTTGACTCCACCTGCTGCAGGTACAGTAATGTTTAGTGATAATTTGCAAACTATCTACGTTCCAGCCGAAAGTGTTGATGCCTACAAAGCAGCAAATTGTTGGAGTTATTATGCTGACAAAATACAGGCGATTGTATAAAACAAATTGAAATATTCGTTTTCAAAAACAAAGTGGAGTACATTCACTTTGTTTTTTTGTTATGGCTTGTGAAAATTTGGAAAATTGGATTTTTTGTGCTAAAATAACTTGTATGGAAAAAATCAAAAAGTTTGCACAGGTTATTGTTGATGTCGCTTCTTCGCAGGTGGACAAAATTTTTGATTATGCTTTTTTTGGCGATGACTTTGGCATCGGGCAAAGGGTGATTGTTCCTTTTGGAAATCGCAAAATTGAAGGTTACATAATCGGCATAAAGGACAAAACCGACGTGCCAGATGACAAATTAAAGTACGTTTTGGGCAAGGTTGACGATTTTGCCATTTTTGACCAAGAGCAAATTGACCTTATGTATTTTATGCAGTCAAAGTACAATTTGAAAATGATAGATATCATCCGTCTTTTTTTGCCAAGTGAAATGCGTACGGGCAAAATAAGACCGCTTGTAAAGACATATTTGCAAATTGACGAAAACAACTTGGACAAACTTATGATGCTCAAAGAACAAAGTTCGGCTTTTATATTTGCTCAGTCTTTGCAAATTGGACAGCAATATGAACAGGCAACTTTGAACAAACAAGCACCTTATGCCACAAAAAGACTCAAAGAAATCGGCTTTTTGAAAGAGATATCCAAAAACGTTTATCGCTCGCCACAGGTTTTTGAAACCAGTGCAAAAAAAATAAAACTCAACCAATCACAGCAGGACGCTGTTGAAAAAATTTCTGCAGGTCAAAATCAAACGTTTTTGTTGTTTGGAGTTACAGGCAGTGGAAAAACCGAAGTGTACTTTTCGGTCATTGACAATGTGCTTGCAAAAGGCAAAAATGCCATTCTGCTTGTGCCAGAAATCGCACTTACTCCACAAATGCTTTCACAAATGAAAGGAAGATTTGGTCAAGACGTTGCGATACTTCACAGCGGTCTTTCCAGTGGTGAAAGATTTGACGAGTGGACGCGTATAAAAATGGGACAGGCTCGCGTTGTTATCGGTGCACGTTCTGCAATATTTGCTCCACTTGAAAATATCGGTGTTGTCATAATTGACGAAGAACATGACGGCAGTTATTGCAGTGAAAGCAACCCCAGATACAACACACTTGAAATTGCTCAAAAACGTACGTCTTTTTACGGTTGCCCGCTTGTGCTCGGAAGCGCAACTCCAAGCATAGAAGATTTTTACAAGGCAAAACAAGGTGAATACACGCTTGTCAGTATGCCCGAAAGGATAAATCACAATTTGCCAGAAATGGTGATTGTGGATATGCTTTCGGAACTGCGTGAAGGCAACAGCAGCATGTTTTCTCGCAGACTTTTGTCCGAACTTATCAATGCAATGGAAAACGGTCAGCAAGCGATGATATTTATAAATCGCAGGGGATACTCGTCGTTTCAGATGTGCCGTGATTGCGGATATGTTGCCAAATGTGACGATTGCGATGTATCGCTTGTTTATCACAAAGACGAAGACAAATTAAAATGTCACTATTGTGGAAAAACTTACAAGGCACTTACCAAATGCCCAAATTGTGGCAGTGGTGCAATCAAACTTGGTGCTATCGGCACTCAAAAGGTTACAAGTGAACTTGAAAAGATATTTGACAAAGTAAAGATTTTCCGCATGGACAACGACACAACAAGCACAAAGGGTGCGCACCAAAAGATTTTGCAACAGTTTTCGCAAACCAAACCTGCAATTTTGGTTGGAACGCAAATGATTGCAAAGGGGCATGACTTTGGCGACGTAACCGTTGTTGGAATTATGGATGCCGACCAGTCACTTTTTTGCAGTGATTACAAGTCCAATGAGCGCACGTTTCAACTTATAACGCAGGTGAGTGGAAGAGCGGGCAGAAGCACCAAAAGCGGTGTAGCAATCATTCAAACTCTTTGCCCACGGCATTATGTTTTCCGCTATGCTTGCACCAATGACTATGTTGGATTTTATGACAAAGAAATAAATCTTCGCAAGACTACAAAGTTTCCGCCATGGACGCAAATTGTGCGCTTGCTTTTTTCAAGCGAAGATGATAGTATATTGATTGATTGTTTGCAAAGATGTTATACAAAAATCAAGGTGCTGGCAGATGAATACAAAGACGACTTTGTTTATTTGAATGCAATGAAAGCACCACACAAACGTATAATGAAAAAGTATCGTTATCAAATATTGATGAGAATCTTGCCGGAAAAGCAAGACGAAATTTTGAAACAGATATACAAAGTAGCAAACGAAGTAAAAGACAAAAATGTTTCGGTGTTTGCCGAAATCAATCCAAACAATCTTGGTTAAAAGGAGAAATTATGGCAGTACGCAACGTTGTAAAACTGGGTGATGAGATTTTGCGCAAGCAAAGCAAACCTGTCAAAAACTTTGACGAAAACCTTTGGCAACTTTTGGATGACATGTGGGAAACTATGTATCTTAACGACGGCATGGGCTTGGCGGCGGTCCAAGTTGGTGTGCTGAAAAGGGTTATAATCGTCGATGTCAACAACTGCAAACTTGAACTTGTAAATCCACAGATTATATCGCAAGAAGGCAGTGATATCGAAAAAGAAGGCTGTTTGTCCGTGCCAAAGCCAAGGGGATATGTTGAAAGACCATATCGTGTCACCGTAACGGCACAAGACCGTGAAGGATATAATTTTACAATCACAGGCGAAAAATACATGGCAAGATGCTTGTGTCATGAAATTGACCACCTTAACGGCATTTTGTACATTGACAAAGTTGTCGACAGAAAATAAAGTCAAATACAAAAAAGCGCTCAAAATTGCCAAAATATTTTTTAAGCAATCTTTAAAAGGGAAAATATGGAAATAGTATTTTTGGGAACTCCAGAATTTGCACAAATTTGCATGGAACAAATCAAAAATTCGCATCACAAAATTGTTGCAATCATTTGCAGTGAAGACAAGATTTGCGGTCGTGGACAAAAAATGCAAATGCCGCCGGCAAAAATTTTTGGCTTGCAAAACAATATACCCGTTTATCAATTCAAAAGCATCAGAAAACATGGTGTCGAACTTGTAAAAAGTTTGAAACCACAAATCATGGTTACTGGTGCATTTGGACAAATACTTTCGCAAGAACTTATTGATATTCCAACTCATCACATAATCAATATCCATGGTTCGTTGCTTCCTGCTTACAGGGGTGCTTCACCAGTGCAAACGGCAGTTTTGAACGGTGAAAGGATTACGGGTGTCACGATTATGCGAACCGAAGCAGGGATAGATACGGGTGATATTTTGATATCCGAAAAGGTGGATATTCTGCCCGAAGATACAAGCGGGACACTTATGAAAAGAATGGCACAAGTGGGCGGAAAACTTTGCGTAAAGGCACTTGACCTTATTGAAAGCGGACAGGACAAGTTTTTGTGGCAAAAACAAGATGAAAGCAAAGCAACATTTACAAAAATGTTCAAAAAAGAAGACAGTCAAATCAACTTTGAAAACACTGCTGACAAAATAGCAAACTTTGTAAGGGCATTTAATCCAAACCCCATATCACATTTTGTGTATGACGGTCAAATCTTCAAAGTTTACTTTGCGGTCAAATATACAAATGTTGATTTGATAAAAAATCAATATGGGCAAAAAGAATTTTCTTGTGGCGAAATTGTGTTTGCAAATCCAAAGCGTGGCTTGGTTGTATCTTGTGGTGATGGATTTGTCGAGATAACGTCTTTTCAAGCGCCTAATGGCAAAATAATGCCTCCAAAAGCGTATTTGAATGGCAAGTCAATGACAGTCGGCACAATATTGAACAAGTGATATCAAAAAGACAAAAGGAAAAAATTTGAAAGCAATCGTACTTGAAAAACAAAGTGACAAATTTTTGGTTGACAGTGAAATTGGCACATTCACTCTTTTTTCAAGGGGAAAAAACAAAAATGACGGGGTGTTTGTCGGCGATTTTGTTGACTTTGACCCGCAACAAAAAACAATCGAAAAAGTTTATCCAAGAAAGAGTCTGCTTGTAAGACCTGTCCTTGCAAATCTTTCAAAACTTTTTGTTGTCATTGCACCCGTGCCAGCACCAGATTTTTCTGTTGTTGACAAACTTGTTTTGTATTGTTTGTTTTATCAAATCGAGCCAATAATCGTTGTCAACAAAACGGATATTTGCGACCAAGAATTTTTTGACAAAGTAAAAACTATTTATCAAAACGTGTGCAAAATAATTTTTGTAAGTGCAAATCAAAAGCAAAATTTGGACGAGTTGCACCAAGAATTTTTTGGCAATATTTGTGCTTTGGCTGGGCAATCGGCCGTTGGCAAATCTGCAATAGTTTGCAATATTTATCCACAAAGCAGGGCTGTTGTGGGCGAATTGTCGCAAAAGATTATGCGTGGAAAAAACACGACCAGAAGTGCAAAACTTTACAAACTTGAACAAAACACTTTTTTGGCGGATACGCCAGGGTTTTCAAGTTTGGATATAACATACCTTCCACTCAAAGAATTTGAACTTTGCTATTATTATCCCGATTTTCTGCTTTTCCATGACAAGTGCAAATACAAATCTTGCACTCATACAAAAGAAAGCGAAACTGAATGTGGCGTAAAACAAGCAGTAAAAGCGGGCGAAATCGACAGGCAAAGATATGAAAGATATCTTCAAGCGTTTTCTGATCTTTCAAACAGGACACTTGCAAGAAGAAAGCAAATGCAACTTGAAAAGAAGAAATAAAGGTTTAAATGTGCAAATACAAAGTTTTTTGACTTGAAATGCGATGTATGGCACGTTTTTTTTGTACATATACTAATTTTTGCAAAGAATAAAAATTTTAGTGAATTGCTTGCACTTTTTTTTGTTTTTTGCTAAAATAAATTCGATTTTGAAAAAGGAGAAGGATTATGGCAGAAAAAAGCGAAAAAAATGGTGTATTGATTGCACTTATGTGTTTTTTCTTTGGCTTCTTGGGTGTACACAGATTTATGGTTGGAAAAATTGGCACAGGCGTTTTGTGGCTTTTGACAGGCGGATTGTTTGGCATTGGTGCACTTGTTGACTTTATCATGATTTTGTGCGGATCATTTACAGACAAAGACGGCAACAAAATCAAACTTGCTTAAATTAAATGTCATTCTGGTCGCAAGGGGATGCAAATTTCCTTGCGATTTTTTTTTGTTTATATTATAAATATATACATGGAATTAAAGGGCAGTGTCGAAAATATAGTTTTTCGCAACGAAGAAAATGGGTGGACAGTCGCAAAAATAAGCGAGGGTGGCCATCTTTATACTGTTGTCGGAAAACTTTTGCAATGTAACGTTGGACAATACCTGGTTTTGGAAGGTCAGTTTGTTACAAATTCAAGATTTGGACAACAGTTTTCGTTTGACAGTTATGAAATAATCATGCCTACAAGCCCACAAGCTATCGAAAAATATTTGTCAAGTGGACTGATAAAAGGTGTTGGACCCGTCACTGCAAAATCTATTGTACAACGTTTTGGCGTTGACACACTTACTATTTTGGAATACTCACCCGAAAAATTGGCAGTTGTAAGGGGTGTAAGCAAGGCAAAAGCAATCAAGATTGGTGAAAGTTTCAACGAGCACAAAAAGGTGCAAAATGCCGTTATATTTTTGCAAAATTACAACATTTCAATAAACATGGCAATGAAGATTTATCAAGTGTATCACGAAAAGACAATCGAACTTGTAAAAGAAAACCCTTACAGACTGGTTGAAGATATCGACGGAATTGGATTTTTGACAGCGGACACTATCGCCGAAAAAATGGGTATTGACCGCAAAAGCGAGTTTCGTGTCAGGGCGGGGCTTTTGCACTGCATTGGTGAAGCGTGTGAAAAAACAGGTGACACACTTTGCATTTACGACGAACTTTTGGCAAATACTTTGTTTTTGCTGAAACTTGACGGTGATTGCACTGAACTTTTCGAGCGTGTTTTGCAAAGGCTGGTTTTGGAAAAGAAACTTATGCATTTTTGGAACAAAAACCGCAACTGCGTTATGCTTACAAACCTTTATTTTTGCGAAAGTTCGATTGCAAAAAAATTATGTCTTTTGCAAACACTTGCACAAAAAAACAACCTTGACATCGACCAAGACCTTGCTTTTTATGAACAGACAAACAAAGTAAAACTTCACAGCGTACAAAAAGATGCCATAAAAATGGCTGTAAACAACGGTGTTTGCGTTATCACAGGTGGACCTGGAACCGGAAAAACCACTATTGTAAAGGCAATTTTGACATTGTTCAAACAACAAAACAAAAGTATACTTTTGTGTGCACCAACAGGCAGAGCGTCAAAACGACTCAATGAATCGACTTCTTTTCCTGCAAGCACAATTCACCGTGCTCTTGAACCCGCATTCAAACAAATGGGCGGTTTTGTTTACAACGAAAAAAATCCACTTGAATATGACGTAGTTATCGTCGACGAAGTATCAATGGTTGATGCAAACTTGATGAATGCACTTTTGAAAGCACTCCCACGTACTTGCACATTGGTGCTTGTGGGCGACAAAGACCAACTTCCAAGCGTTGGTGCGGGCAATGTTTTGGACGACATAATCAAAAGCGAAATCTTTCCAGTTGTAAAACTTGAAAAGATTTTCAGGCAAGAAGAAGGCTTGATTATCACAAATGCCCACCTTATAAACAAGGGCGAAATGCCAATATTTGACAACAAATCAGGTGACTTTTTTTATGAAGGTCAAACCGAGCCACAGGATATTTGCGACAGCATAGTATCACTTGCCACAAAACGTATTCCAAATTATTTGCAAATTGACACAAGCAGAGTGCAGGTTTTGGCACCACTCAAAGCAGGTGTAAATGGCACAACAAATCTTAATACAGTTTTGCAACAACAAATCAATCCGCCATCACCAAAAAAAGCCGAAGTAATGGTGGGCGCAACCACGTTCCGAACGGGTGACAAGGTCATGAACACCGTCAACAATTATGATATCGAATGGTGCAAAAAGAACCCAGATGTAAAATATGGCTATGAGCATGGAAGCGGTGTGTTCAACGGTGATATAGGTTATATATATTCGATTTCGGACAATGGCGAAACCGTTGTGTGGTTTGAAGATGGGCGTGAATGTACCTTTCAAAAAACCGACCTTTCATCACTTCAACTTGCCTATGCCATAACTGTGCACAAAAGCCAAGGAAGCGAGTTTGACGTGGTAATCATCCCGCTTGTCGCTGGTCCACCACTTATACTTACACGAAACCTTATTTATACGGCTGTGACCCGTGCAAAAACTATGGTTGTGTTGGTGGGCGAAAAAAAATTGCTTGCACGCATGATACACAACAATCGCATTATACAGCGTAAGACAATGTTAAAGTCGTTTTTGGAAGAAGAACAAAAGATAGTATCGGAGATGTTTGATGATTGACAAACTTAAAGGATTTTTTGAAAAGGTATCGGATGTGTTGTTTCCAAACAACTTCAAGTGCATATTTTGTGGCGGCGAAATCTTTGACGACAATGTGCTGAAAACCTGCAAATCTTGCAAAAATGACTTGCCATTTGTGACTGGAAAAGTCTGTGAATGTTGCGGAAACAAAATTGTCAAATCTATGTCTGATTATTGTATAAAATGCAAGGATACTCCAAGATTTTTTGACCAAGCAAGGGCTGTGTTTCAATACACAAGTCCTGTAAGCAATACCCTGAAAAGATACAAAACTGCAAATGCACAATTTTTGGCAAGACCACTTGCAATGTATCTTGCACAAAAGTACTTTGAACTTGGTTGGGATGTTGACTGTGTCGTTTCGGTTCCGCTCCTGTAAGCAATACCCTGAAAAGATACAAAACTGCAAATGCACAATTTTTGGCAAGACCACTTGCAATGTATCTTGCACAAAAGTACTTTGAACTTGGTTGGGATGTTGACTGTGTCGTTTCGGTTCCGCTTCACAAAGATGTCAAACGCAAACGTGACTTTGACCACGCATATTTGCTTGCACAAGAATTTTGCAAAATTACTATGCTTGATTTTGACAACAATTTGCAAAAGGTCAAAAACACCGTAAAACAAACAGAACTTGACTTTGTTGGCAGACAGGGAAACTTGGAAGATGCCTTCAAATACAACGGCGAGTGTGCTGGCAAAAATATTTTGATTATCGACGATGTTATGACAACTGGTGCCACAATAAATACGATTGCATTTGAACTTAAACGCAAAGGTGCAAAACATGTTTATGCACTCACTGTTGCAAGAACAGTCTTTGAAAATTCCGACACAAAAGACGACAAAAAAAAATAATTTTGACCGAATGATAAAAACTCTTGCCAAAAAACAAAATATATGCTAATATGTTTCAAGCAAAATATTTGGGAGGAATTATGAGCAGAGTATGTGAAATCTGCGGAAAAGGACACATGACAGGCAATACTGTCAGCCACAGCAACCGCAAAGCAAGCAAAACTTATAATGCAAATATACAAGAAGTTACAATGGATATTGATGGAAAATCACAAAAAGTAAAGGCTTGTACAAAATGCATCAAAAGTGCAAAAAACAAATAAGAAACTTATCAAAAATTTGCCAACGAAAGTTTGGCATTTTTTTATGTACGTTTTCAAACGACTTATTCAAATTTGATAAGATATTTGTTCAACACAAGTTTCAAAAAACCTGAAAGAATTTTTGGTGCTTTTATGCATATAATTTTCATATAATACTCCTTTTATATAGCCAGTTTATGCCGCCAGAAAACTTTTGGTTACCCTTTGAAATCATTTTAAATTGCTCTTTATTGCACACAGAGTTGCATAACATGGTCAAAAAAAGCGGTATTTTGGCACAAAATGTGCAAAACTTACTCAAAATTTCCCAAAATGGCAAAAATTACTTGAAATAATTTTCGTTTTATTATATATTATTTTTGCTTAGTCAAAGCGCAATCTTTGTTTTTGCCAAAATTTGCCTTTGAAAAAGCACATGGAAATCAAAACAATGACTGTTGATACAAACAATTATTATGGAAAAATAAGCGTTGACAATGATGCCATAGCATGTGTGGCAGGGTTTACCGCACTTGAATGTTACGGCGTTGTTGACCTTGTATCAAAAAATATAAAAGACAATATCAAAGAACTTGTAAAAAAACAACCTTACCTGAAAGGTGTAAGGGTTTCTATCTATGAAAACAGGATTTTTATTGACATCAGTTGTATCTTAAAGTACGGCGTTTCAATAAGTGCTGTTGCCGAAAGTTTGAAAAAATCAGTAAAGTATAGTATCGAAAATTTCACCGGCATGATTGTTGGCTCGGTCAATGTTCATGTTGTCGGTGTTCGTGTATAGGGGTAAAAATGCAAAACAAAATAACCGGAAGTACTTTCCGCAAAATGATAACCGCAAGCGCTGCCTTGCTTGAAAAAAACAAAAAAATGGTTGACGCCTTGAACGTCTTTCCAGTTCCAGACGGTGACACTGGAACCAACATGTTTTTGACTTTGAAGTCATCAGTGAACGAAGTCAACAACTGTGTGAACAACAATGTTGAAAATCTTTGTGAAGCATACGCCAAAGGTGCGCTCAGGGGGGCAAGGGGAAACTCAGGCGTTATCACTTCACAGATTATAAAAGGTATCTGCTCGGTTCTTTGCAAATCTTCAAACATCACAACAAAGGTTTTTGCAAAGGCAGTGAGCGAAGGTGCCAAAGTTGCTTATCAAGCGGTTACAAAGCCAAAAGAAGGCACAATCTTGACCGTTGTAAAACATATGGGGGACAAGGCAAACGAAATTGCAAAAAAGACCGCTGACTTTGAAGAGTTTTTCCCAATGCTTTTGCAAGAAGGCGAATATATCCTCAATCAAACACCTGAAATGTTGCCAGTTTTGAAAAAAGCGGGCGTTGTTGATGCTGGTGGTCGTGGACTTTTGGTTATTTTTACTGGCTATTACAAAGCAATCATGGGCGACGAAGAGCTTGAACTTTCATTTGAAGAAACTATCATTCCAACCGAAGAAGAAGTCGTTGCAAATCTTAATGAACTTGCCGAAATCGAATTTGGTTATTGTACTGAATTTATGATTATCAATCTTCATAAAAAAACAACCACAGCTGACATCGACAAATTACGTGAAAAACTTATGAATATTGGTGATTCGGTCATTTGTATAGGTGACTTGTGCCAAGTAAAGATTCACGTTCACTCAAATCAACCAAACGTAGCTATCGGCTATGCTCTTGAACTTGGTGAAATTTACAACATCAAAATCGAAAATATGATGGAACAAAACCGTGAACTCAAAAAGAAACGTGCTCAAACCGAAGAACTCAATGAATTTGGCATGGTTGCAGTTGCACCTGGAAAAGGTATAAGCGACCTGTTCAAAGATTTAACAGTTGATCAAACAATCGAAGGCGGTCAGACTATGAACCCAAGTGCCGATGATATCGCCAAAGCAGTTGACAAGGTAAAAGCAAAAAATGTTTTTGTTTTTCCAAATAACAAAAATATTATTTTGGCTGCCGAACAGGCAAAGGGGCTTACAAACAAAAACTTGATTGTAATACCAACAAAAAGTGTCCCCGAAGGCATTGCATCAACACTGGCATACAACCCAGATGCCGATGTGAAAGAAAACACCGAAGCGATGACCTGTGCTATTTCAAATGTAAAATCTGGTTCAGTGACCTATGCCGTAAGGGATACTCACGTTGACGGCTTTGATTTGACAACTGGCGAAATTATCGGACTTGACGACAAAACTATCCTTTCAAAGGGTATTTTGGTTTCAACAACTTGTGAAAACTTGATCGAAAAAATGATCAATAACAATATTGTAAACATAACGCTTTATTACGGCGAAGATGTACGTGAAGAAGAAGCCAACAGCCTTTGCGAAAGATTGTCTCAAAAATATCCAAATTGTGAAGTTAACGTTATTTATGGTGGGCAACCAGTATACTATTATTTGGTTGCACTTGAATAGGTGAAATATGGTCGCTCTGTGGCAAAGTTTAACAAATCTTCAACAAATTACGTTTGTGTTGGCGTGTGCGTCAACACTCATTATCGTTGTTGACTTTGTTTTGTTTTTGGTAAACTTTTATGGCATAGATCGACTCAATGCCGAAGCAATCAACTTGAACAGATACGAAGTTGTTGCCAACAATGACAGTGATATGTCAAAGGATACAACCCCAAGACTTATTTCCATAAAAAGTTTGAATATCTTTTTGGCGGTAAGTTGTTGGTTGTGTTTTTCACTCTATCATGTGCTAAGCCTTACAAACTTGATTATTGTATCGGTTGTTTTTGGTATGTACTTTGCTTGCCTTGACCAACTGTTTTTAAGATTTTTAAGAAATATGTAAAACCATGAAAAAACTTTTGTTGCATTGTTGCTGTGGACCATGCTCTACAGCGTGTATAGAAAGATTGATTGGTGATTACCAAATCACCTTGTTTTATTTCAACCCAAATATTTATCCAACACAAGAACTTGAAAAACGTGCACAAGAACTTGAAAAGGTTGCAAAATATTTTGGTGTGGAATGTATAATCGATCACACTTGCATAGATTTTGCTCCACTTGCAAAGGGTTTGGAAAATAAAAGGGAAGGTGGAACAAGATGTCAAATTTGTTTTGACTTGCGCCTTGACAAAACAGCACAATATGCAAAGCAAAATGGCTTTGACGCATATGCTACAACCTTGACTGTAAGCCCTTACAAAAATTCAAAACAAATTTTTGAAGTTGGACAAAATATTTCAAAAAAATATGACGTTCCATTTTTGGAAATGAACTTCAAAAAAAATGACGGTTATCATCGCAGTATTGTGCTTTCAAAACAACTTGGATTGTACAGACAAAATTACTGTGGATGTTATTGCAGCTTGCAAAACAAGTAAAAAAACGCAAAATAATACATAAATTTTGCGTTTTTTTGTTAAAATATTGACAAAAAATAAAACTACAAGGATTTTAGAAAAAAATAA
>ULVD01078381.1_pt1 | contig 13618 bp, 7 predicted proteins | sample 1959101 | NCBI WGS metagenome assembly ULVD01 (sample SAMEA4835777, study PRJEB28245) | human gut metagenome | biome: gut microbiome; material: fecal sample | place: Denmark | collected 2008
GTTTTATTTCTTCTTTCCATCTTCCTTCTTGCGCTTCTGTCTCATGTTTCGTCCCTTGTGTCCGAGCGCTTTATGCTCTTTCTTCTTGGTCGGCTTGTACATGCCGGGCGTCACGACCTTCTTCTTCGGCTTGCCTGCCTTCACGCGGCGGACATTCCCCTTCTCATCATAGCGGGTGATGGTCTCTTCAATGGATTTTTCCAACTTCCGGAGAAGGAATCCATCCTCCGGCGTCGCATAGGTGATGGCGATCCCCTTCGTACCGGCGCGGCCGGTGCGGCCGATGCGATGGATATAGTATTCGAGATTTCTTGGGATCCCGTAATTGAAGACATGCGTAATGCCTTCGACGTCAAGCCCGCGTGCCGCGATATCGGAGGCAACGAGCACCTGAATGCGTGCTTTCTCAAATTCGCGAATGACCTGATTTCTCTGGCTCTGACTCATATCCCCATGGATCTCATCCACGATGAAGTCCGTCTCCTCCTGTAGCTTGCCAGCGAGCTCATGCGCTTCCTCACGGGTATTCGTGAAAACGACGGCCATGTACGGATTCATCTCCGTCAAATGACGGACGAGGAGCTTGAACTTGCGCGGGAGAGTCGTCTCATAGATGCGCTGCTCGACCGTCGACGCAGTCGCTTTTTCTGCGACATCAAGGAAGGCCGGGTGGTGCATATACTTTCTGGCGAGGCGCTTCGCATCGTCAGGCATCGTCGCAGAGAAGAGCAGGAGCTGGCGCTTCTTCGGCGTCTCATCGATCAGGGCTTCGATATCTTCGCGGAACCCATTCGCCAGCATCTGATCCGCTTCATCCAAGATGACCGTCTTCACATTCGAAAGGTCGAGGCTCTTTCTGCGAATATGATCCAGAAGGCGCCCGGGTGTCCCAATGATGACATGCGGGTCACGCTTCAGCTTCTGCAGTTGGTTCTCGATCGTGCGTCCGCCGATGATATCTGCTCCATCCACACCGCACTCGATGGCAAAGGGACGCATCACGTCAAAGACCTGTTTGGCAAGCTCGCGGGTCGGTGTCATGATAAGCACCTGCGTCATGGCTTTGTCTGTTTCTACGCGCTGAATGACCGGCAGCAGATAGGCCAGCGTCTTCCCTGTCCCAGTCTGCGAACGGCCGATCAGATCACGTCCCTTGAAAGCGTTTGGGATCGCGGACATCTGGATGGGCGTCGGGGTCTTGATCCCCTGTGTCTTCAAAAGTTTCGTCAGCGTCTCATTCACGCCAAGCGCAGCAAATACGTTCATAGGTCCTCCTGTAAATGGGTTGGTTGTATGGAAATACGTAATTTAAGGTTTATGGTTTGAGGGTTCAGGGTTCAGGGTTAGCCCATGGGCCGGATCGCCCCTTGATTGCGTTTGAAAACCTCGATGGAATTAGAAATTAGAAATGAGAAATGGTGGTGCCATGAGCTGGCATGCCAGTCACTAGTCACTTGCGACTCCTAATCCCTAGCTACTAATCCCTAGTCACCAGCAGCCCCTTTTCTTATTGATTTTTCCCCAGCACCACGCCGAGGTCTTTATATCCCGCTGCCCCATTGAGCTCTTCCTTCGCGGCCGCATTCACCAGATCATCGATGGCATATAGGAGCGGCGCTTTGCCTTCGTTGGGGGTGAAAAGCATCAGGACATCGAGTCCTTCACTTCCGGGGAAGAAATAGGAGCGGCAGTACATGGGGAGCTTCATCCCCTCCGCATTGTAGGTGATCAGCCCGCCTGCGGTATAGACATAGGCCTCATCGACATCCAGACGGCGGAAAGGCTCCAGCCGAGAAAGCTCTACCTTGATCGAAGAATCCGCAGCGGGGCCGATGGCATTGCGGGCCAGACTCAGTACCGTCTCTTCGATCCCCTTCCGAAGAGGGGATGCCGGATTTAAGAGCGCGCGGTTCATCTGCGTCAGCCGGCGCCAGACATGTTCATCACGATTCATCTTGAAATACGGCTTTAGCGCTTCCGCCATCTCTACAGGGAGCAGCGCGCGAATGATATAGCCGGATGAGAAGCTCTGCTGTTTTTCCAATGTATACTGCAGCTGTCCCATCTGATAAGGAATGTCTTTCTCCATAAAATGGAGTGTCTGCGTCCCCGCTGCCTCCCGGTAGGTAAAGCCTTTGGGAAGCGAAGCGGCCGCGACGGCATTCATATCATACGCTTCTCCCCCCGCAGAGATCCCGAAGGCCAGCGCGAGCGTGAGAAGCAAACATTTCCATTTCATGGAAAATCCCCTTTCAAAAGTAAATGCAGCAGTGAAAAAGGCTTACGATGTCCTCTCGGGATGGAGCGCACATCATAAAGCGGAAGCACCGCGCATTTTGAAATCATCGCACCCCTTCGCTGCTATCTCATCTCTTCATCCGATAGAATCCATACAGCAGGAGATCCGACAGCTGTTCGGCCGCCGCGTGGCTGCCATTCACCTCGATCAGATAGTACTTATCCCCCGCCTTCAAAAGATTGGCAGAGATCCAGAGGGGAAACGACAAGCCCTTTTCATTCGTCAGGATGACCTTCGCCTCCTGTCCCCAGCGGTAGGTACCGTCTTCATTTTTGAAAGCACGCCAGGGGACGAATTTCAAGATCTTCACGTGTATAGATGGACCTTTTTTCTCAGAGAGCACCTGATCCACCAATGCCTGGAACTCCGATGTCTGGATCTTCGGCATTCCAAAGAGCGAGGTCGGACGCTTGGCATCCTCAAGGAAAGCCGTAGACCAGAAGCGGGCTGCCTTCGGATGCCCCTCATGGAAGAAATCCTTCTCCGTCCCCGAGATGACATAGATGCCCGCGCTGTATGTCCCGCGCACATCCGTCTTGCGTATCTGGTACATGTGCATCGAATCATAGGGATACGGTGCTTTCTCCGGATACAGCTGCATGCCTGGCGGTACCGTCAGGATCGACCACATCGCAGCACGCGCCGATCTCCCATAATTTTTTCGGTGTGTCCCTTCGATCATGAACCGCGAGAGCTCTGACCCGCCGCCATCCGTGACCGTCACGTCCTTGGGAAATGGCAGGCGGCCAAGCCCATCGATCACAAGATCCTCCGCATCGGAGATCGAAAGCCCCGCCACTGAGAGCATCGCAGCTAGCGCGAGAGGGAAGAGTTTTTTTATCATAGCATCTCCTTGAAAAATTCGAGAGCAGGAAAATGGATCCCGTGTGAACCATTGGGGAGGCACCCCTTTGATCTTGGGCGAAAGAGATTCGGGCAATCCTATAGAGGCAGCGAGGCCGTGCAACGCATAGGATCGTAGGATCATCGCGGAAAGGGATACAGACGACGCCTGTGATGCAAGTTTCCCTATCATATCTATTCTATTGTAGAGAATCTCGAAGAAATTCGCAAGAGGAAAGCACGGTGACCTGCGGCAAGTAGCTGCTGCCCGGCAAATACGCCGGATCGTGCAGAATACCCTCCATGCAAAAAGCAGTCCCCACGATGTGAGGACTGCTTTGGCTATACCTGATGCATCAATTATTCCGCATCAGATCCGGTTTCGAAAGATTCACCCTTATGGATGACATTCAGCTTGCGGTAACGGGACATGCCGGTACCGGCCGGGATGAGTTTGCCGATGATGACATTTTCCTTGAGGCCGAGGAGCGGATCTTCCTTGCCTTTGATCGCTGCTTCGGTGAGGACACGGGTGGTTTCCTGGAAGGAAGCGGCGGAGAGGAAGGAGTCGGTCGCAAGAGCTGCCTTAGTGGTACCGAGGAGCAGGTTTTCGCCGACGGCTCTTTCTTTGCCTTCGTCGTCAAGCCGCTGGTTCATCGCACGGAATGCAACGATATCGACAGTCTCGCCCGGGAGCCAGCCGGAGCCGCCCGGTTCGGTGATCTTGATCTTACGCAGCATCTGATGGACGATGATCTCGATGTGTTTATCGTTGATCTCTACGCCCTGGCTGCGGTAAACCTTCTGGACTTCCTTGACGATATAGTTCTGGGTTGCCTGTACGCCGAGGACATCAAGGATATCGTGCGGGTTGATGTTACCTTCAAAGAGGCGGGTGCCGGCTTTGATAAATTCGCCGTTTGTGACGGAGATCTTCTTCGCTACCGGGATCTTTTCGCTTTCCGGGGCGATTTCCGGATCATTGCTGGTGATGGTAATGATCTTGACATTCGGGTTATCTTCCGCACTGGTGATGGAAACCGTGCCATCGATACGGGAAATGATCGCATTGCCCTTTGGCTTGCGGGCTTCGAACAATTCTTCGACTCGTGGAAGACCCTGTGTGATATCTTCTGCAGAAGCAACGCCGCCGGTATGGAAGGTACGCATGGTCAGCTGGGTACCTGGTTCGCCGATGGACTGTGCCGCGATGATGCCGACTGCTTCGCCGATTTCTACGTGACGGCCGGTCGCAAGGTTTCTGCCATAGCACTTCGCGCAGACGCCGTGAGCGGAATGGCAGGTGAGGATGGAACGAACCTTCAGCTTGTCGTAGTATTTCTGGATCTCTTCTGCCTGGGCATCGGAAATTTCTTCATTCTTCTTCGCGATGACTTCACCGGTGGTCGGGTTCACGACATCTTCCAGCGGGCAGCGGCCTGCGATACGGTCAGCCAGAGACTCGATCGGCTGGCCTTTTTCTTCGATGAGGGAGACTTCGACGCCTTCCGCTTCATCCATGCGGACTTTGAGCACCGGGATATCGGAAACAAGGATCTTCTCTGCGACATCGCTGTCGATGACGGTGCCTGCCGGGAAGAGGACATTGCCTTGGCGGTCATAGGCATCTTCTTCGAGTTTCTTGCCTGCGAAGTGGACAGTCAGATGATGGCGCATAGCGCGGTTGTATTCAGCGACAGCATCCTGGGTGCCGAGGTCAAAGGTCTTCGGCTCTGCGGCTTCGATGCCGTCAGCGGTCGGGATGATGACGGAAATATGTTCTACGAGGTGACGGTTCAGCAGGGTCACATCGTCCGCATCGAGGGTCTTGCCCTTGACGAGGAGGATATCTCCATTTCTGCGGTCGAGGACATCTTCATCCAGAACTGCGCCGAGGAGCGTCTGCTTGAGACCCATGATGGTCTTCTTGACTTCCGGCTGGGAGGCGATGAGGCTCTGTTCTCTGTCGAAATTCAGGACCTGTACGTCGCAGTCTTCTTCGCGAACGATGACGTCCTGGGAAACGTCGACCAGACGACGGGTAAGGTAACCGGAGTCTGCGGTACGGAGTGCGGTATCGGCAAGACCCTTACGAGCGCCGTGGGAAGAGGTAAAGTAATCGAGGACAGTCAGACCTTCACGGAAGTTTGCCTTTACAGGGAGTTCGACCGTCTTACCGGAGGTATCGGCGATCAGGCCGCGCATGCCGGCCAGCTGACGGATCTGGTTATCGTTACCACGGGCGCCGGACTGGGCCATCATGGTCAGCGGGTTGAACTTCACCATGGAGCTCTTCATTGCAGCGCCGACTTCGTCGGTCTTCTTGCTCCATACTTCGACGACTCTTCTGTATCTTTCGTCATCGGTCATGAGGCCGCGGCGGAAGAAGCGTTTGATCTGTTCGACTTTTTCATCGCCGTCTTCCAGGATCTTATCCTTTTCCGGTGGTACAGCGACATCGTAAATGCCGATGGAAATACCAGAGATCAAAGCGTAGTGGAAGCCGAGGGCTTTCACGGAGTCGAGCAGGTCGCCGGTCGCCTTGAATCCGAGTTTTTTGAAGCAGTCATTGACGAGCTTGCCCATCTGCTTCTTTCCGATGGTGACGCCGAGACCATTGTTTTCGACGGTATAGGTATTGCCGTTTTCATCAAGGCGCTTTTCATGACGCTTGTAGAAGAAACGCAGTTCTCTCGGGATCGCATAGTTGAAGATCAGGCGACCCGGGGTGGTGATGACAAGATCATCATCAGATTCATTGAATCCATCCGGACGATCTTCCTTCGGGATGAAGACCTTGATGAAATCATGGATCTTGATCTGATGCAGGTTGTAAGCCAGCATGACTTCGTCATAGCCGGTGTAAGCGCGAAGCTTGGAGGTGTCCATCTCATCTTCGGCTTTCTTCCACTGCTTCATGACATCGAATTTCGCCTTCGGATTTTCTTTCTTTTCTTCGTCGGTGAAATCGACCTTCGTATCGTTGGCAGTCTGTACGATGGTGAGGTAGTAAGAGCCGAGGATCATATCCTGCGAAGGAATAGCGACTGGCTTGCCGTCCTTCGTGGACAGGATGTTGTTGATGGAGAGCATCAGGGTGCGTGCTTCAGCCTGCGCTTCGACGGACAGTGGCAGATGGCAGGCCATCTGGTCACCATCGAAGTCAGCGTTGTAGCCTGGGCATACAAGCGGATGCAGCTTGATCGCGCGGCCTTCCCAGAGGATCGGTTCGAAAGCCTGGATACCGAGTCTGTGCAGTGTCGGTGCGCGGTTCAGGAGGACCGGGTGTTCTTTGATGACATCGCCAAGGACTTCCCAGACTTCCGGAGCGAGCTTGTCGACCTTCTTGCGTGCCGCTTTGAGGTTGCTTGCGACGCCTCTCTTGATGAGTTCATGCATGATGAACGGTTTGAAGAGTTCGATCGCCATTTCCTTCGGCAGGCCGCACTGGTACATTTTGAGTTCCGGGCCGACGACGATAACGGAACGGCCGGAGTAGTCGACACGTTTACCGAGGAGGTTCTGACGGAAACGTCCCTGCTTGCCCTTCAGCATGTCGGAGAGGGATTTCAGCGGACGGTTGCCCGGGCCGGAGACGGCACGTCCACGACGGCCGTTATCGATCAGGGCATCGACAGCTTCCTGAAGCATACGTTTTTCGTTTCTGATGATGATTTCCGGAGCACCGAGTTCCAGAAGTCTCTTCAGACGGTTGTTTCTATTGATGACGCGGCGATAAAGGTCATTCAGGTCAGAGGTGGCGAAACGGCCGCCATCGAGCTGGACCATCGGACGCAGATCCGGAGGGATGACCGGCAGGACAGAGAGGATCATCCATTCCGGCTTGTTGCCGGAGTGCAGGAAGGCTTCGACTTCCTCAAGACGACGGATGCATCTGACCTTGCGCTGGCCGCTGCCTTCTTCGATCTCTTTCTGCAGTGCTTTTTCCAGCTTTGGCAGATCGAGCTCTTTCAGCAGGTACTGGATGGCTTCTGCGCCCATCTGGGCTTTGAATGCTTTCTTGCCATAGGTAGCTACAGCATCCTGATATTCCTGTTCATTCAGGACCTGGCACTTGGACAGGTTCGTATCGCCCGGATCGAGGACGATATAAGCTGCAAAGTACAGGACTCTTTCGAGCTGGCGAGGAGAGATCTCAAGGATGAGGCCGATACGGGACGGTGTGCCCTTGAAGTACCAGATATGGGAAACCGGGCAGGCCAGAGAAATATGGCCCATGCGTTCACGGCGGACTTTGGAGGAGGTGACTTCGACACCGCACTTATCGCAGATGGTGCCTCTGTAACGCATCTTTTTGTACTTGCCGCATTTGCATTCCCAGTCTTTGGTCGGTCCGAAAATCTTTTCACAGAAGAGGCCGTCGGTTTCTGCCTTCAGGGTTCTGTAATTGATGGTTTCCGGCTTCGTCACTTCCCCGTGAGACCATTCAAGGATCTTTTCCGGAGAAGCGATACCGATTTTCATGGAATCAAATTCATTTACATCTAACAATTGATTAGCGCTCCTTTCCGGAATCAGTCATCCTGGCTGTCATTCGTAAAGCCAAGTTCTGTATCAAGATCAGTTTCACCAAAGCCGGCTTCTACGGGAGCCTGTGCATTGGCTTCTGCTTCGAGTGTATCATTGAAGGATGCGACATCATCGCCGGCGTTTTCGATAGCGCCATTCATGTGACTTTCCATGTCGTTTCTGGAATCGGAAACGGCATCATCACCTTCCATGGCTTCTTTCAGTTCATCCTTATGCCATGGCTGTCCGCCGCCGTAGCCCTGTTCCAGATCGCTTTCATCGAGCTCTTTCAGGACGACTTCGTCGCCATTTTCATTCAGGATACGGACATCGAGGCCGATGGACTGGAGTTCCTTCATGAGGACCTTGAAGGATTCCGGTACACCCGGGCTCGGGATGTTTTCGCCCTTGACGATCTTTTCATAGGCTTTGACACGGCCGATGACATCATCGGACTTCACAGTCAGGATTTCCTGCAGCGTGTAAGCCGCGCCATAGGCTTCGAGAGCCCAGACTTCCATTTCGCCGAAACGCTGGCCGCCGAACTGTGCCTTGCCGCCCAGCGGCTGCTGGGTAACGAGGGAGTATGGGCCTGTGGAGCGGGCATGAATCTTATCATCGACGAGATGATGGAGCTTCAGCATGTATTTCCAGCCGATGGTGACCTGATTGTCCAGTTTTTCACCGGTACGGCCATCATAGAGGTCCGTCTTCGCACCGGCCGGGAGGCCTGCTGCCTTCAGTGTAGCTGCAAGGTCTTCATCTCGGCAGCCGTCGAAGACCGGGGTCGCGATATGGATACCGGACTCGGTCGGTTCAGGCATACCGTATTTTTCGAAATCATAGCCGCAGTCAATGAGGCGCTGCTTCATTTCTTCATACTTCGGAGAGCCGACACCGGCAGCCATCGCCGCATGGATCTCTTCGCCGAGCATGTGGCAGGCCCAGGAAAGATGGATTTCCAGGATCTGGCCGATGTTCATTCGGGACGGTACGCCCAGTGGGTTCAGTACCAGATCGACCGGACGGCCATCCGGGGTGAACGGCATATCTTCGACAGGCATGATGCGGGAGCATACGCACTTGTTGCCGTGACGGCCTGCCATCTTATCGCCTTCACGGATCTTACGTTTCTGCGCGATGTAGACACGGACGAGCTTGTTCACGCCCGGTGCCAGCTCATCACCGTTTTCGCGGGTGAAGACCTTAACATCGACGACCTTGCCGAATTCGCCGTGCGGCACACGCAGGGAGGTATCACGGACTTCTCTTTCTTTATCGCCGAAGATCGCACGCAGCAGGCGCTCTTCCGGCGTCAGCTCCGTCTCGCCCTTCGGGGTGACCTTGCCGACCAGGATATCGCCTGGGCGGACGTCAGCGCCAACCATGATGATACCGTTTTCATCGAGGTATTTCACAGCGTCTTCCGAAACAGAAGACAGCTGACGGGTGATCTCTTCCTCGCCCAGCTTGGTATCGCGGGCATCGCATTCATATTCTTCGATGTGAATGGAGGTGTACAGGTCATCCTTGCAGAGACGTTCGGAGATCAGAACGGCGTCTTCGTGGTTGTACCCTTCCCAAGATACGAAAGCTACGAGTACATTGTGGCCGAGAGCCAGCTCGCCGCCATCGGTCGCCATGCCGTCTGCCAGCGTGTCTCCCGCTTCTACGCGGTCGCCCTTGGATACGATCGGGTGCTGGTTGATGCAGGTGGACTGGTTGGAACGCATGAATTTGATGATGTCGTAGGTGTCAAGCTCGCCATTGTCAGCGCGGACAATGATCTGGCGGCCAGTGACTCTTTCGACAGTACCGGCACGCTTAGCGAGGATGCAGACACCGGAGTCCTGACCAGCGACCCATTCCATGCCGGTGCCGACGAGCGGCGCTTCCGGACGCAGGAGCGGTACAGCCTGACGCTGCATGTTCGCACCCATCAGAGCTCGGTTCGTATCATCGTGTTCGAGGAATGGAATGAGGGAGGTACCGATGGAGACGACCTGCTTTGGAGATACGTCCATCAGCACGACTTCTTCCGGTTCCGCTTCGAGTACGTCCGGGCCGCGGCGGCTCGCTACATTCTTATGAACGAAATGACCTTCTGCATCGAGCGGTTCGCTCGCCTGTGCGATGATCTTATCTTCTTCGATATCAGCCGTGACATATTCGCACTTATCAGTGACAGTGTGGGTCTTTTCATCGATCAGACGGTACGGTGTCTCGATGAGACCGTACTTGTTGATGACGCCGTAGTTGGACAGAGAGGAGATCAAGCCGATGTTCGGACCTTCAGGGGTTTCTACCGGGCACATACGTCCATAGTGGGAGTAATGTACGTCGCGGACTTCGAAGCCTGCACGTTCACGGGAAAGACCGCCAGGTCCCAGAGCGGAAAGACGACGCTTATGCGTGAGCTCGGCCAGCGGGTTCGTCTGGTCCATGAACTGAGACAGCTGGGAACTGCCGAAGAATTCCTTGATAGCAGCTACGACCGGGCGGATATTGACGAGCGCCTGTACGCTCATCTTATCCTGGTCCTGGGTGGTCATTCTCTCGCGAACCACCCTCTCCATACGGGTGAGACCGATACGGAACTGGTTCTGCAGGAGCTCACCGACGCAGCGAACGCGACGATTGCCCAGATGGTCGATGTCATCACTCTTGCCATAGCCCTGCATCATGTTCAGGAGATAGTCAATGCAGGCGATGATATCGCAGATCTCCAGCGTGCGGTAATTGTCTTCGCGGTTGCCGGAAGAGCAGATCACCTTGACCGGAGTGCCATCATCCTTCTGGGTCATCACTTCGACCTGATCGAAGGAAGAGAATACACCGCTTTCTTCGATTCTTGCGATGGCTTCTTCATCGATGGTGCTGTTGCCTTCGATGACCACTTCACCCGTTTCCATATTGACGATCGGGCCTTCGGTCTTGTGTCCGAGGAGACGGTTCTTCCAAGCCAGCTTCTTATTCAGTTTGTAACGGCCGACCTTCGCGAGATCATAACGGCGCGGATCAAAGAAGAAATTATGGAGCAGCGTCGTACCACTATCTTCGGTAGCCGGTTCACCCGGGCGGAGCTTGTGATAGATCTCGATCAGAGCAGCCTTTTTGTCCGTGGTGCTGTCTTTCTCCAGCGTCTTTTCGATATGGATATCATGATCGAAAAGCTCCAGGATCTCTTCATTGGAAGAGTAGCCCAGCGCACGGATGAGGACAGTGACCGGCATCTTACGGTTGCGGTCGATACGGACGGAGACGGAGCCGGACGGATCCGATTCCAGCTCGATCCACGCACCGCGGTTCGGGATCAGCTGCGCGGTATAGATCTCCTTGTCGAAAGCATCTCTTTCGCGCTTGTAGTATACGCCTGGGGAACGAACCAGCTGGGATACGATGACACGCTCTGCACCATTGATGATGAATGTGCCCGTGTCCGTCATGACCGGGAAATCCCCCATGAACAGATCGTGCTCTTTCAGCTCGCCGGTTTCCTTGTTTTCCAGACGCGTCTTCACGTACAGCGGAGCGGAGTAGTTCACATCCTTCGCCTTGCACTGTTCGATATTGTACTTGCCCTTGCCGAAATAGAAATCGCCAAAGTGCAGCGCCCATTTCTTAGCGCTGTCCTCGATAGGAGAAATATCTGCGAAAACATCCTTCAGCCCTTCCTTGCAGAACCATTCATACGACTTCGTCTGCAGATCGAGCAAATGGGGCATCTTCAGTACTTCCTGCGATCTGGCATAGGTATATCTCTTTTTCTTCCCTACCACGACAGGTCTGAACATCTTGCTGTTCGGCATTCCTTGCCTCACCCTTTCATAAAAACAACATGGCTTTCTTCCTTCCGGAAAAAAGAAGCAGGAAATCGAACCAATCATCGAGTCCCTGCCTGCCTCCGGAAGCATTGCACAATCTTATTATATATACTCTGCTAAAAGAACCGTTGCGAATAAAAATTATATCACACAAAGTCAATATCCGCAACATTTTCCGCGAAAACCCACATAAAGATTTCTTCTATAATGTATATCGTTTATTTTCTTTTATAGAAATTATCTTACTCTATATAAAAGTTTTTATGCGTCAATTTTTCTATTGACTTTTTCAGGATCTTCGTTCCGGCTTATTCTAGCATTGTGCTTTGAAAAATGCAAGGGGATCAGCGGCCAGTGAGCGATGACGATTCACCAAGAAAAGGTACTGATCTTCACTGAGGAGTGTTTCCGGAAAAAGCCCCTCTCATCTAATTTGCTCACCGATACCCCGAGTAAACATTCGCATTTCATATTGGTAAATTAAAAACGGAAAGCGCATAATGAATGAAACGATTCCCCCCGTCACTTCACAACAAGGAGGTTCCATGGAAAAAGAAAAGAGAACGCTCAAGAAAAGAAAAGGCTTCATGCTCCTAGAGCTCATCATAGTCGTCGCCATCATCGGCATCCTCGCCGCCGTCGCCATACCGAATCTCGTCGGCATGACCGACGAAGCGAAGGTCGCCAAGATCCAGTCTGATCTTTCCACCATCGGCACCGCCATGGAAGTCTACCACGTCAAGAAAGGCGGCACCTACCCCACCGACCTCTCCACTCTCGCAGGCGATAACGGCTATCTGAAAAAAGTCCCCGAACCGCCCACGGGTGCCGGTGCTTATACCGTAGGAAGCAAAGGCGAAGTCACCTGCACCTTTAACGGCGTCACCTACTCCTCCTTCGGCACATCGACGGAAAGCACGACCAGTGATACAGGGAAATAATCTACGCACAAAAGCGCGCCCTCACACTGATATGATCCCCCCTAAAGCAGACAACGTAAATAACCAAACTGCTTTAGGGGATTTTTAATGCCCAAATGAAACGCCGTGATCCCGGAGCGCAGGAAGTAGCGTATGGAGTACCGTGTTTCCCGTTTTCCGATGCCCTCCCGTTTCTTATTGACCGCAAACGAAAAAGATTTCTCGCTTGCGCTCGAAATGACAGTATGGGAAAGCTATGCAGGGACATGGCTCTCCCTCCTTCCTCTATGGAAGGAGGTGCCCCGAAGGGGCGGAGGTTGGCTCACGCAGCGGAATAAAAAGGAATGGGTAAGGAGCATTTCCTCATATCGCCTTCCCAAGCACAGGGCGCGCTTTTGTGCGTGATTGACAGCTGATAAGCCTGCGTGCCTTGCAGAAAAGACCACTCTCCCGTATCGTAGGCGTAACTGCTGGCAATGAAAGAGAAAATGACCTGCCCCCCCCAAAAAAATAAAACGGCAGCGAAGCCCCCGATGCGGATGACATGCCAGCAAGCAAAAAACACCAGCCATAAAGACTGGTGCTTTTGCTTGCCATAGCAGGATTTCAAAAACAATTAGAAACGATAGCCGGCCTGGATATACCACTGGTTCGACTGGGTATCACTGCCCTTCTGATAGCGATAGCCGCCGCCCAAAGTCCATGTGCTGTTTTCTGCTTCTACGCCGAGGCGGGCGAGGAAGGCACTTTCACCGATGTCGAAGGAGAAAGTATCCGCTGCATTGCCGAGGCTGACGGTTTCCTTCGTGTCCTTATCTCCCATCGCGAAATTGTACCCGATTTCTGCGACCGGGGTGAGGCTCCAATTGCCATTCTTGACCTCATGACGGAATTCCACGCCGACCGGCAGATTCCAAAGGTTGGCATTTTCCGTTTCATGCTTCATGCCAAGGCTGTCTGTGAAGTCTCCGGTATGGATGCGGTAGTAGCGAAGTCCTGCATACGGAGTCAGGGAAGACGCGCCAAGCGTAATTCCCTTCTCAGCACGAATGCCGGCGAAGAAGGCATTGCCATCCACAGAACCCTTGATGGTCGTTCCCAGCTGGGTCTGCTCCAGATCATTATCGCTCTTGATGAAACCGATATCCGCTTTATACTGGATACCGCCAGCGGTGAAGTGATGGTACACATCACCGCCATAG
>ULVD01073657.1_pt1 | contig 13556 bp, 10 predicted proteins | sample 1959101 | NCBI WGS metagenome assembly ULVD01 (sample SAMEA4835777, study PRJEB28245) | human gut metagenome | biome: gut microbiome; material: fecal sample | place: Denmark | collected 2008
TAACGATTTAATCAGTGTTTCCTTAAAAATGGCTTATCTGAAGCATGAGAACTGAGTCGAAGGATCTAAACGCTGCGAATATATATGAGGCAATGACCGAAGGTCTCTTGACAGCAGGTTTCCCTCGTATCGTCAGCGTGGGGGAATCTGATGCCCCCCAAGGCTCCTCCACGCAAAAAGACGGCAGGAGCCGTCTTTGCTTATGGGGCTGCGGTGGGATTACAGATGCAGTACGCGGTCTTTGATTTCCTGGGTACGGCCCTGATTCCAGAACTGGGTGCCGATGTAGCCGCAGGTCCTTCTGGCGACGCTCATTTTGTGCTGGTCGCGATTGCCGCAGTTCGGGCATTCCCAGACGAGCTTGCCGCTTTCGTCTTCGACGATCTTGATCTCTCCATCATAGCCGCAAACCATGCAGTAGTCGCTCTTGGTATTCAGCTCTGCGTACATGATATTTTCATAGATGTACTTCATGACGGTGAGAACGGCAGGGATATTCGTCTGCATGTTCGGGACTTCGATGTAAGAGATCGCACCGCCCGGGGAGAGCTTCTGGAAATCGGATTCAAATTTCAGCTTGTGGAAGGCGTCGATATTTTCCGCGACGTGGACGTGGTAGCTGTTGGTGATGTAGTTCTTATCTGTGACGCCTTTGATGAGCCCGAAGCGCTTCTGGAGGCATTTGGCGAATTTGTAGGTGGTGGATTCCATCGGGGTGCCGTAGACGGAGTAGGAGATGTTTTCCTTTGCTCTCCATTCGCTGCATTTGTCATTCAGCTTCTGCATGACGGACATGGAGAATTTCCGGCCCTCTTCCGTGGTGTGGGAGACACCGAGCATGCGGACGCACATTTCATACAGGCCGGCATAGCCGAGGGAAATGGTGCTGTAGTTATTGAAGAGGAGCTTGTCGATGGTCTCGCCCTTCTTGAGGCGCGCGAGTGCGCCGTACTGCCATAGGATCGGTGCGACGTCAGAGACGGTGCCAAGGAGCCTCTCGTGGCGGCAGCGGAGGGCACGGTGGCAGAGCTCGAGGCGGTCTTCCAAAATTTTCCAGAAGCGGTCCATGTCACCGCCGGAGGAGCAGGCGACGTCGACGAGATTGATGGTGACGACGCCCTGATTGAAGCGGCCGTAGTACTTGTGCTTGCCATCCTTGCCAAGACCTTCGGTATCTGGGGTGAGGAAGCTGCGGCAGCCCATGCACGGGTAGACATCGCCATTTTTCATCTGTCGCATGATCTTGGCGGAAATGTAGTCCGGCACCATGCGCTTGGCGGTACATTCCGCAGCGAGCTTGGTGAGGTAGTAGTAGGGGGTATCCTCATGGATATTGTCTTCATCGAGGACGTAGATGAGCTTCGGGAAGGCGGGGGTGATCCATACGCCCTTTTCATTCTTGACGCCCTGCATGCGCTGACGGAGGACTTCTTCGATGATGAGGGCAAGGTCCTTCCTCGTCTGACCGTCTGCGACTTCATCGAGGTACATGAACATGGTGACGAAAGGCGCCTGCCCGTTGCAGGTCATGAGGGTGATGAGCTGGTACTGGATGGTCTGGATGCCGGACTTGATCTCTTCCTTCAGGCGGCGTTCCACGATCTTGGAGATGATGTCTTCATCCATCGATTCGCCGGTTTCCCTGCGCTCTGCGAGGACTTCTTTTCTGATCTTCTGGCGGCTGATGTCTACGAAGGGAGCGAGGTGCGCGAGCGTGAAGGACTGTCCGCCGTACTGGTTCGAAGCGACCTGCGCGACGATCTGCGTCGTGACATTGCACGCGGTGAAGAAGGAGTGCGGCTTTTCGATCATGGTCTGGCTGATGACGGTACCATTCTGCAGCATGTCTTCCAAATTGATGAGGTCACAGTTGTGCTCGCGCTGGGCGAAATAGTCAGCGTCGTGGAAATGGATGATGCCCTGTTCGTGTGCTTTCACGATCTCCTCGGGGAGCAGCAGGCGGCGGGTGAGGTCTTTCGATACCTCGCCGGCCATGTAGTCACGCTGCGTGGAATTGATGACAGGGTTCTTGTTCGAGTTTTCCTGCTTCACCTCTTCATTGTTGAGGTCGATGAGGGAGAGGATCCCGTCATCGGTGGTATTGCTCTTTCTGGAGATCTCGCGTTTGTAGCGGTAGCGGACGTACTTCTGCGCCACCTCGTAGCCGCGCATTTCCATGATGCCCGTCTCGACCATGTCCTGAATGTCTTCTACATTGCAGGCATGCGAATACGCCGAAATCTTCTTGGCGATGTTGTCGGCGACGGCCTGGATCTGGAAGCTGCTCATCTGATGGATGCCTTCGACTTCCTTATTGGCTTTGCGAATGGCATTCACGATCTTGGAAATATCAAAAGCAACTTCCTGCCCATTTCTCTTTATTACGTTTGTTTTGACTGTGATTCCCGTCATTTCTTCTCGATTTTCCATAGCTGATGCACTCTCCCGTTGGTAATCCGACGATTTTCTTAGGTTTTATCGGCTTTATAGTAAATACAAAATGTATGAAATTAACAAAAATATAAGCACAATATCTTGTGCCGGAACTATAATACAACAAATCGAGAGAAAAGGGAATAGGGAAAATATTTTCGAAGCCAAGATATATTTGGCAAGAAAGTGAGAGAAACCGCCAAAAAGTGAGAAAACAGCGGATTTGCTGCTGTATGAGAAATTTATGAGAGGCAGTATAAATCCTTTTTATGAGGGAGTATCAAGAAAATGTGGCTTGCTTTTTATGAAGAAGTGTATAATGAGAGGAAAGGGGTTCAGGGTTAGCCCGTGGGCGGGGCGCCCTTGATTACGTATGAAAGCTTTGCTTGAATGAGAAATTAGAAATGAGGAATGAGAAATGGTGGTGCGGCGCCAGATCCTTCGACTCAGTTCTCACTGCTTTGCCTTTACATGATCGAACATTCGACATTTCACTCCGCTCAGGATGACGAAATGCGCCGCGAAGTATAAATAATGGTGATGCCATGAGCGGGCATTCCAGTCACCAGTCACCAGTCACTTGAGACTCCTCATCCCTAGCTACTAATCCCTAGTCACCAGTCACTAGTCACTTTGCCCCCCTAATCCCTAATTCCCATGTTTTTAAGGAGTATTTACTCGTGCTTTTCAAAGAAAATCCCTTCTACCTGCTCTCCGTTCATAGCACGGACGGGGCGGCGGCGATCGATGCCGCGCTCTCTCACCAGCGAAAGCTGCTTCCCCTCGAGGCGGAAGGTGCGGCTAGTGAGGCGGCGCACTGGCTTCTCAGGATGGAGAATCGCAGCGAAGCAGAATATTTCTGGCCGTCGGGGCTTTCCCGAAGGGATGCCTTTCTTCTTGCAGAGAACGGCGAAAGTGACTGCGCTCTTTCGCCGCGCCTTCGCCTGCTCCGTTTTTTGAATACGCTTTCAGAGGATACGCTCAGGCTGGAGGAGCTGCTTGCGGCAGAAGAAGATTTCCTTGCGCTGTCCCCACTGGAGGCGCTGGAGGACATCCAGAAGGACCGCCGGATCGCCGGATTTCCTGCCTTCAAGGAACCATGGGTGATCGAAGGATACCAGCAGGCGCTGATGCTGGAGATCGGAAGCGGCGCCATCGCTGCTTCCCGCCGGCTGCCTGAAGAAGAGCGCAGATGCCTGCTCATCGCCTTGGTGAAACAGGGACGGCGAGGAATGCTCTGCACCCAGCTTCTTTCTGCCTATGAAAAAGATGTGGAAAGGGAACGCGCGCAGCTGGAAAATGATATCGCCTACGCGCTCATGATCAGCCAAAAACATCCGCAGCAGGGACGATCGCTCCTTGCAGAGAAGAGTCGCCGCTACCTGTCTCTGTCGATGCCGCTCTATGCGATGAGCGGCTGCTGGGTACTCCGCCCCGTCTTTTCCAGCATTCGAAATCGCGCAATCGATCTGTCGGAGCGCCTCGGACGGGAGACGGGCAAGCGCTGGTTCTCCCTCTTGGAAGAGCTCTTTGCCTTTGTGCCGGTCTTTGCAAAGGAGATCAGGGAAGATCAGCCGCGTCTTTCCTGCGGAGAGAAGCTCCCCCGCGGGAAAGAGGGGATATCCCAAAAGGACAGACTGGAAATACCGCGCCACATATCGGAGATCCCTCACGTGAAGATGGAAAAGGGGGATCGCCGCTGGGGAATCGTGGTGGTCATAGTGCTCGCACTGGTGTTCCTGCTCTTTGGGTGGTAACAGGACATGGGCTAAGGAAACGCTGATTAAATCACAGAATCAGATTTCATATGGATTTTTATACATAGCGTCGTCGACATCCTCCTTAAATAGCTCGCTATTCGCGCCCTCTGTCTCCTCGCTCTGTATAAAAATCCAAGAATGAAATCCGATAACGATTTAATCAGTGTTTCCTAAGTTTGAAAGCAGGGATGAGCAGCTATGGATTAGGAATTGGAGATCAGGGGTGTAAAGTGACTGGTGACTAAGAATCAGACCAGAAGACTAGGAGACATCAGATTTCCCTGCATCGTCATTTCGAGCGAAGCGAGAAATCTTTGTCATTCGCAGTCAGGGACTCACGCTTTCCCCGCATGTGCCGCGCTGTTCCGCTTTCCTCATACATACTCGCGGAGAAACCGCCACGAGAGCCCTTGAGCCCTAGTTACCAGTCAACGCATTCCACTTTTCTCCCTCCTTCCTTTGGAAGGAGGTGCCCCGAAGGGGCGGAGGTTGGCTCTCGAAGCGGTATTTTTACATGCGGGGATGCCACCCCCGCCTCGCTTCGCTCGTCTGCCCCTTCCAGAGGAAGGGGCGAGAATGATTCTTAATCGGGCATCGCTTCATATATATTTGCGGCAAAGCCGCCACCTTCATTCTTCATTCCTCATTCAAGCGGGGTTTTCAGCCAGAATCAAAGGACGCCTCGCCCTAGGAACAAACCCTCATTTTTTTCTTCCATTTCTGCTATAATAAAACAATCCTTCGGACTTTCACTCCGATGAGATTTTCTGGGGATACCCCCGGGATGATGGTTTTGGGAATGGTAGGGACCAGAAAGGAATGGATATTCTTTCCATCTCTGGCAGTTGCTGCTCTTCCCGCAGAAAGGATACCTATTTTTATGACAGAAAAGAAAAAAGTCGTCGTCGCCATGTCCGGCGGCGTCGACAGCACACTCACCGCCAAGCTCCTTCTGGAAGCGGGCTACGAAGTCTGCGGTGCGACCATGCACCAGTTCGACGGGCAGGAGAAGGAGATCGAAGGCGCGAGAGCCATGGCTGATTTCATCGGCATCCCCTTTCAGGTCGTCGATGTCAGAGAGGCTTACCAGAAATTCGTCCTCCGCTACTTCATCGACGCTTATGCCAAAGGCATGACGCCGAATCCCTGCATGATGTGCGACTTCAAGGTGAAATTTGGCCTCTTCTATGACGAAGTCAGAAAACACTTCGACGCACCGTATTTTGCAACGGGTCACTATGCGAGGATCCTCTTTAATCCGGAGCGGCAAAAATACGAAGTCCATAAGGGCATCGACATGGGCAAGGACCAGTCGTACATGATGTACCACCTCACGCAGGACCAGCTCGCGCATATCATTTTCCCGCTAGGGCGCACCTTCAAGAAAGACACCCGCCGGATCTCTAAAGAAAAAGGACTTCCCACCTACAACAAAGCCGAGTCACAGGATATCTGCTTTTTGACCAGTGAGACATCCTACGTCGAATTTCTCAAGAACCATGCACCGGAAGCCTTCTCCGAAGGCGATATCGTAGACACCAAAGGCCGCGTCCTCGGACGTCACCGCGGCATTCCTTATTACACCATCGGACAGCGAAAGGGCCTCGGCATCGCAGCGAGGACTCCGCTCTATGTCGTCGCTTTAAAGCCCGAGAGATCGCAGGTCATCGTCGGCACGAATGACGAGCTCTTCCGTACCCGCCTTCTGGCGGACGAGCTTCACTTCACAGACGGCGAAGCGCCCGGAGAGGAATTCTCCTGTGAGGCCAAGATCCGCTACGGTATCCGTGTCCATGACTGTACCGTGACGCTCGAAAGAAACGGCCGCGCCGTCGTGAAATTCAAAGAACCCCAGCGCGCCATCACCAGCGGCCAGTCCGTCGTCTTCTACGACGGTGACAGGCTCATCGGCGGGGGAACGATCGTGAGGGGACTGTAAGCACAGAAAAAACGTTGTACTCATGGCATGGGTACAACGTTTTTTTGATGGGTTTAAGGGTTCAAGGTTCAGGGTTTCAGAACGAATAATCACCATGATTACGATCAATCTTGAGTTTTCCAAATGGCCTGAGATGTTCAAGGATGCCACACTGGTTGCGGCATTGGTAGATTGTCTGACCTATCACTCCCATATCCTTAAGGAAACACTGATGAAATCTGATTCTGTGATTTAATCAGCGTTTCCTTAACATGAATGCGAATCGTATCGCTTCCAAAATGCGCGCAAAAGGAAGTCGTAGTTTTTTACGGTCAACGTGGCTCAGAAATTCACGGCCATGTGGCTCACTTTTTCATTGACATTCACATCCATAGATACGCGCTCAAAATCCAAGAGCCTGGTCTGAATCTCTGGATCCATTATAAGGGCTCGCTACAAGCTATCTAAGTTTTTCTGTATACTAAGTAATTCCTCTTGACTTAAAGAATAAGATGACAATCCCAAGTAGTGCATACCATCAGGTATTTCTTTTACTGTGTTATTTAGAGCTTGGTACAAATAAAATCCATATTCATGTACCGAAACATTTCTAAATAGTTCATCCCCAAAAGATCCAAAATCAAAAAACGTAGGATGCCCAATTTGATTTGGCAACACCTCAATATAGCTGGTGTTTTTTGAAGTTCCTCGGTTTAAGATCCGATGTGAAAAAACCTTCTTCCGTTGCTTGTTTTTTATATCAAGAGCATACGTTTCCTTTTGCTTTAAATCTTCTAAAAATGCTATTTTCCCTATAGCAGCCCAGCCGTTTAAACGATATCTTTTGGGCTTTGTATTGAGTTGAAATTGTGCTGATACGTCTTTCCCATTTTTTTCTCGACACACCATATCTCCTTTAGTGTTAATATAAAAAATTTTCCCCTCGTATATCAATAAATTATAATTATTTGAATCTGGGCTATAGTCATTTACTACATGGCGGATGGAATTAGATTCTTTATCAATGGTAATGAGCTCATTTCCAATCCCCAACCAGATTCCGCAAGGTGAAATCTTAAAAGCGCTAATCTCACTATTGCTTTTTTTAGAAATTTTAAAGAGTTTAGCGCTACATTCATTGGCATATACTATTACCAGAGTATCACCCTGCCCACGACAAAGCATAGCCAATTCTTTATCCCCCAATTCAAATTCATTACAAATTGTTTTGGGCAAAATTTTCGATTTAAGTTTATGCTTCGCAAATACTTTACTAAAATCAAGTATTTGGGGATTAGATAGTGTATTTATGTTTACAATACCTAATTCACTTGGACTCTGCATATAGAAAAAACTGCCATCCGCTACCAAGCTTCCCTTATATAAAGAAGTTATCACCAATTTCATTCCGGCAAGCAGTAATATAAGAGCACAAAGAGAGATAAATATTTTCTTATTCATTTCCATCTGGCCTCCATATCCAAGAAACAAGGCCATCTCCTTCATGAAGATAGAAATCCTCTTGTAATAAAATTCCTGCATCTAAAGGAAGCCAAGATTTATACAGTTGTCTTAAAATACTGTCTTCCCACGATAAAGTCACTTTTAGTGGTGCGGCGCAAAAAATATGAAGGCGCTGCTTTTGGAAATAGGCTGTCTCTCGTATCGTCATAAGGGCCGAAGTGGAGGGATCTTTCTTGCGCCCTGGTAAGCAGCAAGTACAAGACCGCAGAAAAACGCAGCACCAAGACGGCATTTATGGAATAGCGCATACGTGCTGATTTACGCAGTGCAGTAGAGATCCCTCGGCTACGCTCGGGATGACGATACGTTATTTCAGCCCTACTCAAAATATCACGAGGTCAATCTCCGCCCTTCGGGCATCGCAACCCCGAACCCTGAACCCTGAACCCTTTCCTATTTCCCCTTAAATTCCGCGGGGCGCTTTTCGAGGAACGCCGTGATGCCTTCCTTGAAATCCTCCGAAGACGAGCATTCGCCGAGGTAGACAGACTCTGCCTTCATGTATTCCTCAAAGCCCTTGTACATGCTTTCGAACATCAATTTCTTCATATTTCTATAAGCGAGCGTCGGGCCCTTCGTCAGCTTTTCTGCAAACGCATAGACCGTCGGCAGGAGCTCCTCCTTCGTCGTGACAGCTTTCACGAGGCCGATGTCATAGGCCTCCTTGGCTGCTACGATGCGTCCCGTGACGAACATGTCGAAGGCGCGGTGTGTACCGATCATGCGGGGGAGCATGTACACGCCGCCCGTATCCGGACAGAGACCGATGCCGACAAAGGCCTGCAGGAACTTTGCATTGTCTGCGGCATAGATGAAGTCACAGGCAAAGGCGAGATTTGCCGCCCCGCCCGCACACGCACCGGCGACCGCACAGATCACGATCTTTGACATCTTCTTCATGTACAGCACGATCTCCGACAGCTTGCCTGCCAGAGGTCCCATGGACTCCTTCGCAAAATCCGGCTCGTCGCAGTGCGCCTTCATGAAGCGGATATCGCCGCCTCCGCTGAATGCACGCCCTGCGCCTGCAAGCACGACGACCTTCACCGCTTGATCCGCTTCCGCTTCATGCAGTGCGCTTTCCACCTCGAGCGACATGTTCATGTCGAGGGCATTCAGCGTCGGTGCGTAGTCCAGCGTGATGGTCGCGATGGATCTCTCTACCGTGTAGTGAATCATTTTGTAATCCATGGGAATACCTCCTTCTTGAATCAGTGTTTCCTTAGAAGTCTGTGTCTATATTATACATCTTTTGAGGAAAATGAGAAATTGAAGATCGCCCTTTTGCGTCATTGGCGCAAAAGGGAAGGGCTTTCTTGGGAATGGATCGGGGGGCAGCGTGCAGTCCGATATTCGCGGAGAGGGAGACTCTAAAAAAGAGAAATGTCCATCCCGATCTTTCTTTTTGCTGCTTGGATACCATAAATGCATAGCAACCCCGATCTCCCATGCATAACCTGTATTTTGATAGACTCAATGCATGGTGTATACTATAAATCGTTGAATCATCCAAAATAAGCATACAATAAAATGGAGGAAATGATTTATGGAAATGCTATTGGGGTTTATTGTCCTTCTCGGGTGTCTCTTCCTGGGGATTAAGCACGGGGGGATCGGGCTTGCTGTCATCAGCGGCATCGGCCTTACGCTGTACACGTTTGTTTTCCACTACAAGCCGGGCACGCCGCCGATCGGCGTCATGCTGACCATTCTGGCGGTCGTCACCTGCGCGGGCTTCCTGCAGACGTCCGGCGGGCTGACGGTCATGCTGAAGTATGCGGAAAAATTCCTGCGCAACAATCCGAAGCACATCACGGTTCTGGCTCCGGTGACGACCTGGTTCCTGACTATCCTCTGCGGCACGGGTCATGTCGTGTACACCATGTTCCCGATCATTTATGATATTTCTATCAAGCAGAATATCCGCCCGGAACGTCCGATGGCGGTATCGTCCATCGCATCCCAGATGGGGGTCTCGGCATCTCCTGTATCGGTCGCTGTCGTTTCCATCGTAGGCTTCATGGCGGCGGTGGGCTACAACTTCAACCTGCTGCAGATCCTGGCGGTGTCCATCCCTGCGACTTTGATCGGCGTCATCTGCGCGGCTCTTGTCAGCTACAAGAGAGGCAAGGATCTTGAGAATGATCCCACGTTCCAGGAACTGATCAAGGATCCGGAACAGAAGTCCTATGTCTTTGGCGAGAATGAATCGCTGCAGGGCAAGGAGCTGCCGTCTTCTTATTATCATGCGACCATCATTTTCCTCGTAGGTATCATCCTCATCGCGATCCTGGGCAATTTCCCGGATCTCCTGCCGCACTTTGCTGATGCGAAGGGCAAGATGAAGGCGATCTCTATGACGACGGTCATCCAGATCATCATGCTCCTGATCTCTGCGATCATTCTCTTCGTCTGCAAGACGAAGGCGAAAGAGGTCGGAAACAGCCAGGTCTTCCGTGCGGGGGTCGTCGCGCTGGTCTCTGTATACGGTGTCGCTTGGATGGCGGATACCTATTTTGCGAATCATATGTCGATCCTGAAGACCTTCCTGGGCTCTGTCGTTACGGCATATCCATGGGCGTATGCGGTCGTTCTCTTCTTCACCTCGAAGCTGGTCAATTCTCAGGGCGCGGCCGTCGCTATCGTCATGCCGATGGCGCTGAATCTGGGCATGGATCCGATCATGGTGCTGTCTTTCATCCCTGCCTGCTATGGCTACTTCTTCCTGCCGACCTACCCGTCGGATCTGGCGTGCATCGGCTTTGACCGTTCCGGTACGACAAGGATCGGGAAGTTTGTCCTGAACCACAGCTTCATGCTGCCGGGGCTCACCGGTGTCGTGACAGCCTGCATCGCCGGCTTCATCATCGCACATGTGCTGTACTAAGATCGTACTAAGACATATATGAGAGACTAAGAAAACGCTCCTGTCGAACATTCGGCGGGAGCGTTTTTGCGTGTGTGGTGATTGGTGACTAGTGACTGGCGGCAGAAGTCTGATGTCTAATCCCTAATCCTTAGCTACTCATCCCTGCTTTCAAACTTCAGAAGTCAGATGTCAGATGTCTCCCTGTCTAATCCCTAGTCCCCAGTCCCTAGCTACCTTTATTTCACAACTCACTAAAGAGCGGTGAGTACATCATGAAGAGGGTACAGGTGCTGATCGTGGTGGCGAGTGTGATCAGAGTGAGGAGGAGGCCATACTTGATCTGCTCAGCAGCATCGAGTCCGTGACCGATGGGGATAGCGCGGGTGGAGATCGGAAGGACGTAGGCGCAGTTTGCGGCGACGATGCTGCCAAGGATGTAAGGGATGGGATTTACACCCAAGGCTTTCGTAAGGCCGGTGACGACGGGGATGGAGATGGAGGCGGCGGCGGTATTGCTCGAGAGCTCGGAGAGGAAGGTGGCAAAGCCGCAGGAGATCGCCATGATGGAGAGGCTGCCGGAAAGATGCATGGCGGCGATGAGGGTGGCGAGCTGCTCGATCGCGCCGGTCTCGATGACGAGGCGGCCCAGAGCGAGGCCGGAGGCAAAGAGGCAGATCATGCCCCACATGATGTGCGACTCGGCGTATTTCCATGTGAGCATCGGATGGCCTGTCTCATCCTTCAGGAAGAACATGAATAGACCGAGGGTGAGGAAGATGTAGGCAGGCTTCCAGCCGGGGAGCAGGTCGGCGAAGGCAGGGCGGGCGAAGGCAAGGATGGTCGCGGAAAGGAAGAGGATGAGGCCGATCCATTCGCCTTTCTTCAGCGGGCCGAAGGTCTTGTACATGTCTTGAAAGTAGCTTCGTGTACCCTTCATCTCTTTCACGGGGACGGGGATCGCCCACAGGAAGAGAAGGTTCACGAAGAAAATGATCGCAAGCAGCGGGAGGAAGCGGATGACCCAGTCATAGTACATGAATTCGCGTCCCGTGAGCTGCTCGATGTAGGAGACAGCGACGAGATTAGCAGATGAGCCGATCGGTGAGCCGAAGCCGCCGATGCCGCTTCCCCAGCCGATGGCAAGAAGGATGGGAAGGGCGAGGCGGCTCTTTGTGATGTCCTTCTCGCCGACGAAGTGGAGCATGGCGACGGCGATGGGGCAGAAGATGGCAGCGACGACGACATTCGGCAGGAAGACGGAGAGTAGGGTCGAGGCGAGGAACCAGACAAAGATCTGGTTCTTCATCGAGGTGCCGATGCAGCAGAGCGTTTTGACGGAGATCCTTCGATCAAGTCCTGTGGTCGTCCATGTAAGGCAGATGAGATCGGAGCCTAAGAGCAGGACGGCGATCTCGGAGAAGTACTGGCTGAGCACGTGGCCTTCGGGGATCAGATCAAAGAAGGAATCCACCAGAATGGGGATGAAGGCGGTGACGTAAATGGAAACGGGGCGGAGGATCCACCATAGCGCCATCCAGACGGCAGTGCCGATCGCAAAGGCTTGCGCAGGCGTGAAGGTACCTGTAAGTGCAAAGGCGGTGAATGCAAAGCTGGCAGGGCCGGCGAGGATTTCGAGTATATTTTTCATGAGACCTCCTTGGGGAAAGCGGGGCGGCGCGAAGCCTTCATGGGCCGTGCCCTCGGAATCGTTTTCTTTCTCTATTATAGGATGCTATACTATAAAAGAAAAACTGTTATATAACGTACCAAGTACAGGGGAATGCCTGTACTATGAAGGAGGAGATCCGATGAATTTTTTGACGATACACTACTTCCTGACGCTGGTCGAAGAGCGGAATTTTACGCGGGCCGCAGAGCGGCTGCATGTGACGCAGCAGACGCTTTCGGGGCATATCGCGATGGTAGAGAGGGAGGTGGGAATGAAGCTCTTCATCCGTCATGTGCCGCTCGAGCTGACGGATGGGGGCGAGGTATTTTATCGCTACGCGCGTATATTCCAGCGCAATGAACTGGCATTTCGCCGTGCGCTTTCGGATGTGTCGGGAAGTGAGAGCGGAGTGCTTCGCATCGGTGTCGCGCCCGCCCGCGGCGAGGTCCTGCTGCCGCCCTTGCTCGAAGCCTTTCACCGTCGGTATCCATGCGTGCGCATCGTTCTCTGCGAGATGGCGAATGCAATGATCTGGAAAGCGCTGGAACGGGAGGAGATCGATCTGGCGTTGGCGCGGTGGGAAGAGGAGCTGCCCGGTGTCTCGCTCTATCCTTATCAGGAGGAGGAGATCGTGCTTCTTCTTTCCGCCGATCTGTATCAGCGCCTGCCGGGGACGGAGGAAGAGAGAGCGCGCGTTCTCTCTGCGCCGCAAAAGGAGCTGCCTGTTTTTTTGGAGCAGTGTGATTTTCTTCTGAACAGCGAGGGGGATATCGCCGGACGTCTGGCGAGGAAGCTTTTCCGTGAGGCCAGCTTCGCGCCGCGTGTGGCGGCGGAGTCTGAGCATATGGCGACGATGCTCCGGCTCTGCCTGCGGGGACTGGGGGCGTATTTCTGCCCGAAAAACCTGGCAGAGGCCATGCTTGCCCCGTCGGATATGCAAAAACTCCACCAGATCGCTTTCACGGAAGGAAAGTATATGATTTCCTTCGCGTGTCATGAAAGCTCGCATCGGTGGAGTATGATAGAGAATTTTTTGAAAATAGCAGGAAAGTAGGGGAAAACGGCAAAGGGGATGCACAGCCTCTTTGCCGTTTTGCTTTCATTTGGTTCAGGGTTCAGGGCTCTCGTGGCGGCTTCGCCGCCTTTTTTTAGAAGATGGTATTCTAGTATCGCAGCCTTCCCCTCTAGGGTAATGCTATTAAGTTAAGGAAATCGTTAGCTACGTAACGTCTTGCTTCCCCCTTCGGGGGAAGTGCCGAAGGCAATAGGGGCATGCTAGCGGTATAGCGTGCCATGTTGAATAGTCCGATACTATCGATATTCCAACATTTTCATGCAATATCGCTACGTAGCCCCCTCACCCCTTCGGGGAGCTCCCCCGAT
>ULVD01032839.1_pt1 | contig 13546 bp, 8 predicted proteins | sample 1959101 | NCBI WGS metagenome assembly ULVD01 (sample SAMEA4835777, study PRJEB28245) | human gut metagenome | biome: gut microbiome; material: fecal sample | place: Denmark | collected 2008
GCCCTAACGGTTATTTTCCGTTAATGCGACAGCCCCTTTTGTTGTTATTCCGATGGGGTCGGATTGTAATTCGGATCATCCGGATCGTCGATGATATCATCATCGCCCGGAGTCGGATCTGTTCCGGGATCAGGTTTTATCGGGGTAAACGGTACATCCGGATCCGGTGGATATGTTTCCGCATCCGGGTTATGCAGATTGCAGTAATAATGCGGAAGTTCGTTTCCTTCCTCGTCAACCGGAGGTTCGGTTGCATATCCGGTCTTGACATAGGTGTCAGGGCAGTCCGGCGTTGCGAGATATCCGCTTTCCGAACATAATGTTACGCTGACTTCCGAAATTGCAGCTTTTTTAGGCTGCGTGCCTTTTGTGAAGTATTCCGTGCGTTTCTTCTTGGTCGAAGGTGTTACAAGCTGACCCGTCTTGGTGTCAATCGTTGCAGTCACGACATTTGAAGGGCGTTTGGAATATGTTCCGCCTTTTGCATTATTCACTTGGCTTATTATCCGGCCCCACAAGGTTGCGGCTTTTGGTGACATGGACGAAAGCTTGATATTCACGTCGTTTCCGATCCAAAGTGCTGCAGAGTAGTTTGCGGTGAAACCGTCGAACCAAATATCGAAGCTGTCGGATGTTGTACCTGTCTTACCGCCGACTTTCGCACCGGCTACTCTTGCATAGGAACCGATACCTTCGGATACTACTGACTGAAGGACATCCCGCATAATCCATGCAACACCGGGATCCAAAACTTCGGTTTCCTTGGTCTTTCCCTCGAGGAGAAGATCACCGGTTTTTGTGGTTACTTTTGTATAGCAGCTGTAGCTCTTGTGTATGCCGTTATTGACAAATGTTGTATAAGCACTTGCCATCTCAAGCGTTGATGCGCCTTTGGTAAGACCACCCATACCGAGAGCGGCAAGGTTCAGGTCGTTTACATCACCATCGTGAACAAGGGTCGTGAGACCAAACTTCTCAGCAATGTCGTAGGAGTAATCAACTCCAACCTGTGCGAGAATCTTTACGGCACATACGTTTACGGATTGCTGAAGCGCAGTTCTGAATGTGTAAGCTCCGCGGTATGAATTGTATGAGTTCTTTGGCCAGATTCTGCCGTTTATCTTCGTAGGTTCGTCCACAACGATGGAACCTGCAGTGATGTAATCACCCCAAAGTTTGGTTCCTTGTTTATCAAAGCCCGTGTCTACGAGAGGGAAGGTTTCGCCTTCTTTTTCATACTCATAACTCTTTTGGAGTGCAGCTGCATAGACCGCAATCGGTTTGATGGAAGAACCCGGCTGCCGCGGTGCGGTGGCACGGTTGTACAGCATGCGGCCTGAAATTTTTCTTCCGCCGATCATGGCCTTGATGGCACCTGTCTTGTTGTCAATGATTGTCATAGCCGACTGCGGCTGAATGATTTTCTGTTTGAGACTGTAGTCCTTTGTGGAAAGCTTATCTCCGTCCTTAACAAAGAAATCAGGGTAGTCTTTGAAGAACTGTGCACTTACCACCAAATTGTTTTTGGAGTCGCGGCTCTTGTACTGTTGAGGAATGTTGATGTATCCACCCGGAATGGAGTAGAACTTCTTATTCTCTATTGTGTACATGCTCTTGAACTCAACGCTGTAATCCGTCTGGCCTTGAACGGTCGTGTCGTAGATTGCGAGGCGCTTGCCGGAATATATGGTCAGGGAACCGTCGTCATTCCACTTGTATTCACTTGATTTCAGCTTAAATGAACCGTCTTTGCCGATGTAGTTTGAATATGCGTAAAGCATGATGCCGCCGCCGTTTGAATTCAGTATGTTTCCGCGCTTATCGGTTCTGTATCCGATTGGTTCAGGGAAGTTTGCATCATTTTTATATTCTTTCTCGATCACTTCCTGGGCTTGAGAGTCCATCGTCGTATAAATCTGAATTCCGCCGTTATATACGATGCCGGCAGCTTTCGTATAATCATATCCGTATTCGGACTGCAGGTCACTGATAACCTGCGTGATTACATAATCCGCGAAGTAATTGGAAACTTCATTAAGCTCGTCCAGATTCGGATTAACGATGTCCTTGATTTCAACGGCTTTTGCTTCTTCATATTCAGCATCCGTAATGTATCCCTGGTCGTGCATGAGCATGAGACATGTCTGAATACGGCTCTTTGCCGCATCGTTCCATACATAGGCGTAATCGCCGCTCTTTTTGATGAGATTCGGTGTATCTTCTGTTATTTCGTCTGCAGAAACCTGCAGAACCAGTCTGTAGGAGGAAGGCGCCTGCGGCATTGCAGCAAGGGCAGCTGCCTCGGCAATGGTTACATCCTCAATATCCTTCGAAAAGTATGCCTGCGCGGCCGTTTGTACGCCGTATCCGCAGCCGAAGTTAACCGTGTTGAGGTAGGCTTCGAGGATTTCACTCTTGCTGAGTTTGCTTTCCAGAATTACGGAGTAGTAAGCTTCCGTAATCTTTCTGCTCAGCGTTCTTTCCTGCATCTCGTCCATGAGATAGAGGTTTCTGGCAAGCTGCTGCGTCAGCGTGCTTGTGCCGCTGATTCTTCCGCCGTTAAAAATTGCATCTTTGATGGCGCCGAAGATACGGATAATGTTGAAACCGTGATGTTTCTCGAAAGTTTTATCTTCAAGTGCGATAAATGCTTTCTGAACATGATCCGGAATCTGGTCAATGCTCACAATGGTTCTGTTTTCGTCGGCAAAAACATTGTCGATAATCTGACCGCTGTCATCGTATAGAATTGAGCTTTGCGAAAGGAGACTGTAGATATTGTTCGTCTCTATTTTCGGAGCCTTGATGATTACGATGGTTGCATATGCGGTTATCAGAAGTGCGATAGCCAAAAATATGCATATTAAAAATTTTATAAATTGCTTCTTGTTTAATTTGTATTTTTTCTTGCCTGAAGACGACCTCGAACCCGCAGCTGCAGCAGCTTCGGCCGCTTCGAGTTCCATACGTCTGTCTCGCCTGGATTTGTGCGTCGTTTCGCTCAATCAAATCACCCGCTTTCTTTAAATTTCATAATCTCATCCAAAATATTTAGATACGTACACCAAAATTATACCATATCATCCAAATAAACACAAACATTTTCAATATTATCCAACGGTTTAAATTAAATGTTGTAAAATAATGTAAAATAGTATATGATTAACGGAGGGGATTCATTAAAATGCTCCGAGAAAAACGCGGAGGAAAAATGAGACGAAGATGCTTTTTTATTCTTATTCTTGTACTTACATTGCTTGCATTTATCGATGCTTTGGGGATTCCGCTGAAACCGGCACAGCTTCCGCCGGGAGAATCCGAAGCGATTACTTGCACGGGCAAGATTCTGCGCATTCAATCCAAAGACGGAAGGACCGACATGCAGATAAAGCTCTTAACATACGGTGATAAAAAAGTGGATTTCAGCGAAAATGTACTGGTTTCCGTCTATGAAAATCTCAATGCCTGCAGCTTGTCACGCAGCATCATTTCGTTCAGAGCCGTGCTTCGCGATGCGCCGGAGGCAGGAAATCCACACTGCTTCAACTACCGAAAATATCTCAAAAGCAAAGGAATCGGCAAAATCGCAGCGATACGGACATTCAAAATTGTGCGAACGCAATTTACCCCGGCAGATTTGTACGAAAGAGCAATTTACCGGGCAAGGAGTGAGTTCCTGCAAAGTGTTTCCGCCAATGCAAGGGGCATGATTTCGGGTGTTCTTTTCGGCGACACGAGCCTCATGGAAGAGGACGTCTCTGAAGAATTTCGCCAAAACGGAACCTCGCATATTCTGGCGGTAAGCGGACTGCATGTGGGGATTCTTTACGGTATTTACAAAAAACTCGCAGGCAGACGAAGAAGTGCAGGGGCATTTGCGGCATTGCTTGCGATGCTTTTTCTGTACGGATCACTTGCAATGTGGAGCGCATCTTCAACAAGAGCGATATTGATGATTGCAGTCAGCACCGCAGGACGATATACAGACCGGCGCAATGACATGCTTACTGCAATGAGTGCCTCCGCGTTTATCTTGATTGCAAAGAACCCTTATGTGATTTTTGACAGCGGTTTTCAGATGTCGTTCCTTGCGATTACATCAATAGCCTTCTTAAGACCGGTCATGCCGAAGGCAGTACCGGAGAGCCTTGCGACAGCCATCGCGGTAAACATAGGGCTGCTCGTTTATCAAATATATTCGTTTAATTACTTCTCTTTCATAAGTATTATTGTCAATATTCCCATTATTTATATGACGGGATATTTCGTGCCGGCTGCGTTAGCCGGATTTTGTGCCTTCACGGCAGGGTGCGGATATGATTTCTTAAGACCGGTTGTGGAAGGTTTTGCCCTGATGCTTGAAAAAGTCAATCATGTCGTCAACTTTGGCGGACTTTTCGGGGCCAATGCGGTATCGCCTCCGCTCTTTGCAGTGCTGTTTCTCATCACTTCAACTTTTTTCGCTGCCTCAGAGAGTTTCTGCATCATGAAAAGCAGGAAAGAATATAAGAAAATCGCAGGTGTTCTTGCGGTCATTCTGGCTGTTTCAGCGGTGGGAGAAGGGTTTGCCTATTCGCCGCTCACGCATGATGACATTATTTTTGTGGATGTGGGGCAGGGCGACTGTGTTCACATCAAAGCGGGAGGAAAAAACATCCTGATAGACGGCGGCGGAGCGGCGGAATATAATGTCGGGAAAAATAAATTAAAACCTTATCTCCTGAAAAACGGGGTTTCAAAGGTGGATGCGGCAATCGCGACGCATCGGCACACCGATCATTACAAGGGTCTTACGGAACTCAGTGAATGCATGAAAACAGGTGAAATTTACACTGAAATGACGAGAGGCAAGACTTTGCGAATATCCGAAGATGTGTATATTGAAACAGTATGGCCGCTTACACTTCCCGAGGGCAGCACGCAGGATGAGAACAAGGACTGTTCCGTTTTTTTAATTCATTACGGCAGGTATAAAGTACTTATTACAGGGGATCTCGACAAGGAAGGAGAGCGGGCATTAATCAAGCATTATGCGGGAACCGATACGCTGAAAGCCGATATTCTCAAAATCGGGCACCATGGAAGCAGAACAAGCACATCTCCGGAATTTCTAAGTGCGGTATCTCCTGATGCGGCAGTCATACAGGTTGGCAGGAACAATTATGGACATCCGTCGGAAGAAACCTTGAAAACTTTGGATGCGTTCGGCTGCGTGATGTTCAGAAACGACACGGATGGAGCAGTCGGCATAAGCTTTGACAAGAAAAAAATCAGAATACACACAAATTTCTAATGCATATATTTTAAAACAATTGAAATGCATAGAAATAAAAGGTATAATATACATCGGTGATTTATTATGGCAAACAAAAAAGACAAACAGGAACATGCATACAAGAAGTTCGGTGCGGACTTAAAAAGTGATGATTTCGGACCGGTTCTTTTTTTGTACGGAATTGAACAGTACCTGGTCGAATGGGCGGCACTTTCTTTGGTAAAAAAATATGTGAATCCGGCGGCACTTTCTTTTGACTTTGTGAAAACGGACGATGAGAATACGCCGGTGGATGAGATCATTGCATCATGCGAGACTTTTCCAATGTTTTCAGAGAAGCGGGTTGTATGGGTAAGGAATCACTCGCTGCTGAAATCCATAAACCCAAAAGGCTTTTCGACGGCTGACAAAGAAGCACTTCTCGGTTATGCGGAGAATCCGTCCGAACAGACCATCCTGATTCTTTCGACAGACGCGGACGGCGAAAAAAACGATTTTTTCAAAGAACTGAAGAAAAAAAGCCAATCGTATGATTTTGCAGCATTGGATTACGCACAGCTTGCAGCTTTTGCGGAAAAAAGATTCCGAGCCGCGGGCATTGCGGTCAAACGTGACATTCTGCGCTATATGATTGAGGAAAGCGGATATTTCAATAAAGAGGGCGAGTACAGAATCCTCAATCTTGAGAATGACATTAAGAAGATAATCGCACACAGCGACGGCATGGAAATACGGCTTGAGGATGTTTCGGCAGCATTAAACGGAGACATGGATACTTTTATCTTCAATTTTCTGGATGCTGCGGCCGGCAAGAAAAAGGATGTGGCATTTAAGATTATGCATAACATTCTGAACGCCGGAAGCGATGTGTTTGCGGTAACGGGAATGCTCATAAATCAATTTGAACTTATCCTTGAGGTCAAAGAATTCAAAGAAGACGCAATGTCGATGCCGGAAATCGTCAAGATAATGAAAATTCACGAATTTCGGATAAAAAAAGCAATACAGGCGGCTGACCGGTTTACAAAAACCAAACTCAAAGAAATACTGGTACAGCTTTACGAAATAGACAGAAATATCAAAACAGGCGTTTTGGAGCAAAATCTTGCGCTTGAGCTATTGGTGGGGAGGATATAAAAATTGCAGCAACTGAATCACAACAAACAGATGAAGGCAGACTTCATGCTCATCTTGGTAACATTATGTTGGGGAATTTCCTATTATTTGATGGATTTGTGCCTTGCGGACATGGATCCGTTTACGCTGAACGCATTCCGGTTCCTGGGGGCGTTCTTAATCGCAGCGGTTTTCTCATGGAATAAGATTAAAACCGTAAACAAAACAACACTGAAGTACAGTGTAATCGTTGGGATTGCATTGGTGTTCGTGTACATAGGAGCCACCTTCGGGGTGAAATACACAACCCTTTCGAATTCCGGTTTCCTTTGCGCACTTACGGTTATTTTTACACCGCTTTTTGCGTGGATTTTTCTGAAAGAAAAGCCGAACAAGAAGCTGACCGTTGTCGTGCTTATGTGTCTTGTAGGCATTGCACTTCTCACATTGAATGATGATTTTTCGATCAACAAAGATAATTTAAAGGGCGACCTGCTTTGCATTATGTGCGGCATCGCTTATGCCATTGATTTGCTTGTTACGGAGAAAGCAGTGTCGAATGAAGAAGTGGATGCGTATCAGATGGGGGTATTCCAGCTGGGAGTAACCGGGACATTGAACCTCATTATGTCCTTCCTTGTTGAAACTCCGCATTTTCCGACGACAGCGGCGGTATGGGCTTCAGCACTGTTTCTTACAGTATTTTGTACGGGTGTGGCATTCATCGTGCAGCCTGTTGCGCAGCAATACACAACGGCATCTCATACAGGCGTGATCTTTGCGCTTGAGCCGGTATTTGCAGGCGTAGTCGCTGCGGTATTTGCACACGAGATACTTTCGTTTAAATCATATTTAGGTGCCTTTCTTATGGTTGCGAGTATTTTTATTATGGAAATCGACTTCAGCACCATTGGAAATAAAAAATCAAAAGATGTAGAAGTTATTGGAGAAGAAGAAAAGGAGGCAGCAAGTGAATAGATTATACATTAAATCACACGATACTGCTCAAAAGACCATGGAAGGTCTTTACAAAGATTTGGAGAGAAGAATCATCGCAAGCCCGCCGGGACAGTGCCCGGTTGACTTGACGGCTTCTTTCCTGAGACTTTGCCATTCGCAAAGCTGCGGTAAATGTGTGCCTTGCCGTGTCGGACTTGGCCAACTGCAGCATATCATCGACGATATCGTTGATATTGACAATGAAACGGAAATGGACAAGCTGAAACTTTTGGAAAGAACAGCGGAGGCCATCAGTGTTTCGGCGGACTGTGCCATCGGTACCGAAGCCGCAAACATGGTACTCAGAGGGCTGAAAGGATACAGGGAGGACTTTGAGTCCCATATTTTGAACCATACCTGTACCGACAGAATACGCAACCAGGCACAGCCGGTTCCTTGCGTGGCGATGTGTCCCGCAGGCGTGGATGTACCGGGCTATGTGGCGCTTCTCAGAAGCGAAAGATATTCGGATGCGGTAAGACTGATTCGAAAGGACAATCCGTTCCCAACGGTATGCGCACTGATATGCGAACATCCATGCGAACAGAGATGCAGGAGAACGCTTATCGACGCACCGGTTAATATCAGAGGACTCAAGCGCTATGCAGTTGACAACTGCGGCACGGTTCCCGTACCGGAAAAAATGGACAGCACAAACAAAAAGATTGCGGTTATCGGCGGAGGTCCGTCAGGCTTGAGTGCAGCGTTCTTCCTTGCCATTATGGGGCACAAAGTAACCGTATACGAAAAGAGGGCACAACTCGGCGGAATGCTGCGCTACGGAATCCCGAACTACCGCTTGCCGAGAGAAAGACTTCAGTGGGATATCGATGCAATTCTTTCCACCGGCATCGAAGTAAAAACCGATTACGATGTTTCGACTCCGGAAGCCATGGCGGAAATCAGAAATAATTTCGATGCAGCCTATATTTCAATCGGTTCCCATAATGCGAAGAGCATCGGCATACCGGGAGAATACGCAAAAGGCGTAATTCCGGCAGTTGAAATGCTCAGAGGCATCGGAGACGATGCCATGCCGGACTTCCGCGACAAAGTGGTTGTGGTAATCGGCGGCGGCAACGTGGCAATGGATGTGGCAAGAACAGCAAAACGCCTCGGAGCGACGGATGTAAGCATCGTTTACAGAAGAAGAAGAGATGACATGACCGCACTTCCTGACGAAATCGGCGGGGCAATTGCAGAAGGCTGTAACCTTTTGCAACTCAAGACACCTTCGAGAATAGAAACCAATAAGCGCGGTGAAGTTGAGGCTCTTTGGGTGAAGCCGCAGATTGCCGGGAAAGCGGATAATTCGGGAAGACCGAAGCCTATGGATTCTTCCGAGCCGGAAGAAAAGATCCCATGCGATATTATTATTTCCGCAATCGGACAGGCAACCGATATTCGATTCTTTGAAGAGTACGGAATTCCTGTATTCCGCGGAAACATCCAGGCAAAGAAAAGCAGTGTAATCGCAAACGTTAAGGGTACATATGCAGGCGGTGACTGCGTAACGGGACCTTCAACTGTTATCAATGCGATTGCAGCAGGAAAGGTTGCGGCCGCAAACATAGACTCCTATCTCGGATTCAACCATGAAATTGAAGTCGATGTGGATATTCCGCTTCCGACTCCTGATGACAATATGCCTTGCGGAAGAACGGAACTCAAAGAAAGATTCGCAAACCAGAGAGGCAATGACTTCGATGAAGTCGAACAAGGAATGAGCCTTGAAGAAGCAATGCAGGAAGCATCAAGATGCCTGCGATGCGATTATCACGGCTTCGGATCATTCAGAGGAGGGAGGAATACAAAATGGTAAAACTGATTATAAACGGACAGAACATCGCTGTTGAAGACGGAACCACCATCATGGAAGCTGCAGAAAAGGTCGGCATCCATATTCCGCATCTCTGCTATCTGAAAGATTTAAACGAAATCGGCGCGTGCAGAGTCTGCCTCGTTGAAATAAAAGGCATGGAAAAGCTGGTAACCGCATGCAACACCGTTTGCGAGGACGGCATGGAAATTATGACAAACAGTCCGCGTGTCAGGAGAACCAGAAGAATCAATGTTGAGCTGATTCTTTCCGACCACAAAACGAACTGTGCAAGCTGCATCAAGAGCGGAAACTGCACATTGCAGACGATCGCGAACGATTTGGGTATTATCTTAAGCGATTACGAAAACACAGCCGAAATCGACCGGTGGGACAAGGAAATGCCGATCATAAGAGACGCATCCAAGTGTGTGAAATGCATGCGCTGCATACAGGTCTGCGAAAAAATACAGGGGCTGGGCGTATGGAATTTGTCGGGCTCCGGATACAGAACTACCATCGGCGTAAGAGACAACAGCGATATTAACAGTGTAGACTGTGCACTTTGCGGACAGTGCATTACCCATTGCCCGGTGGGGGCTTTGCGGGAAAGAGACGACAGATTTGACTTAAACGATGCGCTTGCGGATCCGGACATCATCACGATGGTGCAGATTGCACCGGCCGTAAGAACCGCCTGGGGCGAGCAGATTGGACTTAAGGATAAGGACGCAACGCTCGGAAAGCTCGTATGTGCACTCAAAAAAATCGGAATCGACTATGTTTTCGATACGAATTACACAGCGGACCTTACCATTATGGAAGAAGGCAGTGAGTTCCTCGAAAGACTTGCAAACAGAAACCGTCACAGATGGCCGATGTTTACTTCGTGCTGCCCGGGCTGGATAAGGTTTGCAAAGACACAGTATCCTGATTTGGTAGAAGATTTATCCACGGCAAAATCGCCGCAGCAGATGTTCGGCAGCATGTCAAAGACTTTTATCGCATACAAGCTCGGAATTGATCCCGATAGGATCTTCTCAGTATCCATCATGCCTTGTGTTGCAAAGAAATATGAGATGACGGTTCCTGAGGTAAATGACAGCCAGCACAGCAGAGATGTTGACCTTGTGCTCACAACAAGAGAACTCGACCGCTTCATAAGAAGTGACAGCATTAAACCGCAGGATCTTACTGAGATGCCGTTTGACGACATTTTCGGAGAAGGTTCCGGAGCCGCAACGATTTTCGGAACAACCGGCGGCGTTATGGAAGCAGCACTCAGAAGCGCATATTACCTCGTAACCGGCGAAAATCCGCAGCCTGATGCCTTCAAGGAAATCAGAGGCATGAAAGGCTGGAAAGAAGCGAAATTCGATTTAGCGGGCACACAGCTTAAGGTTGCCGTAGCAAACGGCCTGGGCAACACAAGAGCACTGATAGACGCTGTCAGAAGCGGAAAGGCAGAGTATGATTTTGTTGAAATCATGGCATGTCCGGGAGGCTGCGTAGGCGGAGGCGGACAACCGTTCAGAGACGGTCAGGAACTTGCCTCCGAGAGAGCGAAGAAACTTTACGGGCTTGATAAGGTGAACAATTTGAGGTTTTCCCACGAAAACAAAGCCGTACAGCTTACCTATGAGGAATTCCTCGGAGAACCGCTTTCCGATCGTGCACACAAACTGCTCCACACCAATCTCGAGGAATGGAGCCTGTCGATGAATAATAAATAAAGCAAAATGTGCATCAAGTCGATGCACATTTTTTATGTATTTTAAATCAGTCCTCAGACACCGATTAGAAGAAATTCACGATGTAGCTGATTTCTTTGCCGGCACCCGAAACTTTAACTATAAATTTGTCGCCGCTCTTGCAGTGGCCGATATTCTTCGGATTAAATATAATACAGCCTTTTTGACCATAGCCGTCGTTGTTTACATAAAAAGCACCGTCGGCTTGTTTTTTTGAGAAATTCCATACCTTGTTATCTGAAAGTCTTGTAAGAGTTACTTTAATTTTTTCCGAGTTTAACACTTTACCGAGAGAAAGGCTCCACGGAGTACCTTCCGGAAAATAGGAGACAGGCATTTGCTGTGCAGGCCATGCGACCTGATAATTTGTCTTAACTTTTCTGCCGAAATCGAAAACATACATCGTATTGTAGGTGCCACGGGAACCGGATACCGCACCGAAACCGGTTCTTTTCATTTCTGGGCTCAAAATCCAGCGGCGATGTCCCAATGCCTTAATATTGGAAACACTGTCATCCTTCATCCAGACATTTAAGATTGAATGTTCAAGACTGGTGTTCTGCCAGGAATCCCATGCGAGATTGGATTCGGCACAGGCTTTTATACCGGATTTTGCTGTTTTTGATGAAATATTCGAAGGAAATTCGGGATAATGTGAAATGGAATCATTAGAATAGTTTACCAATGAAGCGGCTTGGGCCATACGAGTGTAGTCATTTGAAAGTTTAAGATCCGCAGGGAGCCCTGCAATATAACGGATATTTTCAAGCAAGTGAAGAGCTGAATTCAAATCGGATTTTGAAAGGGAACCGGGCTCATACGACGAACTAAGGCGTGGAGCATCGGAATAAGAAAATTCATAAGATTCACTGAACGCATCATGCGCAACAGGATGAGACTGCAGAAACGCATTAATATCTTCCGGCGTTCGATAACTAACATTAAGATCACGTTCACCACCGTATGAGTATGCCGTAACGGCAATCAGCATTAATGTAAACGCAAGCGCAGAGGTAATCTTCTTTGTACTAAAAAACAATGTCTTCATATTTTCACCTATTACTTTCTTAATTTAACACACTAAAGTTCACAAACGCCCACTTCATCAAGCGTGCAAAAGTCGATATCGAAAATAAGAATTCTTGTACTTAAAAGATACAACATTGACAAAAGATTGTCAATAAATTTTTTTGGTAATATCTTTGGCAAAAATATAACAATTCATACATTGCATGCTTACTTTATGCAAAGCAACAATGAAATCTTGTTTTCTTTAGCGAGAAACAAAAAGGCGAATGTGCCGGCTTCGGCAAGGGCGAGCGCTCTGCGGAGTTAGGTGTCGGACTCCGCAGAGCTAGCAAAAAACCAAACAGCCATATCAGCGGGCCTTAGATGTTTTTTGCTACGAAATTCCGAAAAACCCGAACAAAATGTAAAAATGTGTATTGACAATATCTGCCATTAGATGTAAAATACTTACAAAGAATGACGTCATTCTCCTATACTTGTACGAGGAGAATCTAAAATGAATACGAAGATACAGGCACAGCCACAAGTGCAAACGCAAGAGCAGGAGCAGGAAGTCAAACGAACCTACAAGGATTCCGTCTTTGTCACAATCTTTCACGAGAAAGCAAAACTCATCGAACTCTACAACGCACTCTTTGATACGAATTATGATGAAAGTGCACCGATTGACATCGTCACAATCAAAGATGTCCTCTTCCGCACGCTAAAGAATGATGTCGCCTTTGTTCTGGGCGGCCGGTTTGTGGTGCTCGTCGAGCACCAGTCAAGCATCAACGAGAACATGCCGCTCCGCGACCTCATGTATATCTCCACCGTCCTGAAGCGCATGATTGATACAACCCGGCTTTATCGCGAGAAACGCCTGATGATACCCCGTCCCTCCTTCGTGGTACTTTACAACGGCACGAAGGATTTCCCCGCCTATCGGGAACTCCGCCTTTCGGATTCCTTTCTTGGGGAGAAGGAAAAAGACGAAGAAGATGCTTTACAACTCATTGTCAAAGTATATAATATAAATACAGAGAAGAACTCAGAAATCCTGGGAAGATGTGAGACGCTCCGGCAGTACAGCCGCTTCGTGGAAATCATGCGAAGTTATAGAGAGGACAGCGAACTGACAAACGATGTGATTGTCGAAGTCCTTGACCAATGCAAAAAGGAAGGCATCCTCACAGAATTCCTGGATAAGTACGGAACGGAGATTGTAGAGATGTTATTCAAAGAACTAACCAGAGAAGAAGATCTTGAAATATCGAGACTGGACGGCTACGAGGAAGGCGAACGCGCCGGCTTCACCAAAGGCGAACGCGCCGGCGCTGAACGTGGTGCGAAGCAGAAGCAATGCGAGATTGCCAAGAGCCTACGAGAATCCGGCATCCCGATTGACGTGATTGCGAAGAACACCGGACTCAGCGAAAAGGAAATCGCGGAGCTTTAGCAGAAATCGAGCTGCACGGACTGCCCGTGCAGCCCATAATTACATTAAAATGCCGTTTTGAAGGCAAAAATGTAAGATGCTCTTTGGAGACTTCCGACATATAGTATACAAGCGAAGAT
>ULVD01082442.1_pt1 | contig 13465 bp, 14 predicted proteins | sample 1959101 | NCBI WGS metagenome assembly ULVD01 (sample SAMEA4835777, study PRJEB28245) | human gut metagenome | biome: gut microbiome; material: fecal sample | place: Denmark | collected 2008
CCTCATTCCTCATTTTCCTGAACCCTGAAGTTTGAAAGCAGAAAAAACAATCTACCCTTTATGAGAATCCTCATAGGTTAAACAGGTTCTGAAGGTTCAAAAGGTTCACAGGTTTCTCATCTTCCGTAAATACCGTATATTTCAAAACTCCGCGGTGCTTCCCTGTTTTTATGCGCCGTACCTTCACTCCTCACTCCTAACTTGACTTAGAAGTTGACTTACATGCCAGTTATTTGGAAAACGCAATACGAGTGACTTGCACACGACTTTCGGGCATCGCCCCGTTTCGTCATCCTGAGCGGCGAGAAACGTCGTATGTGAGATAACGAATGCCAGAACAGCTGCGACCTGAGCCGAAGGATCGCGGCGAAGCCGCCACCTTCATTCCTCATTCCTAATTCCTCATTCCTAATTTTCCCGAACCCTGAACCCTGAACCCTGAACCCTGTAAAGCAGTGTACATCTTATGAACTATCTATCTTATCTCTTTCTTGTCATCATCGCCCTTCTCTTGATGATCCTCTACGACTTATACGCAGCCTTCCTGCTCGCCGCCACGCTCCTTCTGGTGCCGCTCCTTGCACTTTCTCTGGGATATGCGACACGCCGATCGGTATCGGTGACGTTTTCTGCCCCGCACCGCGCACACAGAGGAGCGGCCGCCGAAGTATGCCTCACCGCCAAAGGCCGCTTCCTCCCCCTTGTCTCTTCGCTCACGGCAACGATGGCAGGGAAGGAATACGACAGCTATGAAACAGAGAAGGACGAGACACGCTTCTATTTCCGGGTAGACACCGCGCATGCGGGACGCATCCCACTCCCCGCGCCCCGCCTTTCCTGGAAAGACCCGTTCGGACTTTTCCATTTCCAAAAAGACACGAAAGCCGCCACGCTCCTCGTCCTGCCCCGTCCGATGGGCGACTACGCACATACGCTGCAGAGTCTCCTTCGCCTCTCCGGCAGTGAAGAGGTGGAATACTTCGGCGCGACGCCCTACCAGCCGGGGGATAATCCCCGCCTCATCAACTGGAAGGTCACGGCCCGCACAGAGGATGTCTATGTCCGCGACCGCATGCCTGCAGACGATGCGCGACTTATCCTGGCGGCAGACTATGAAAAGGATGATGCCCTGCGGGATCTTCTCGCCGATGCGCTCCTTTCCTGCGGCCTCGCTCTCACGGCAGCGCATATGCCATTTCGTTTCGCCTGGATGACGATCCATGGCGAGGAGATCATCACCTCCGTCAAGGACAAGGTCGGCTGGGAAGAGGCTGTCGCCGAGTTCCTCCTCGCCGGTGGTGAGAATGCGCTGAAGACGAGCCATCTCTCTCCGTATATTCCGATCTGCTACCTGACAGGAAATCCTACGCCTGCCATTTCGCCTGTCCTGCACCCCTCCATCTGGTGCGTGCGTGATGCCAAGGGCGCTGCCCTTTCCGGAAAAGCCGCCATTGCCCGCGCGCTGGGAGGTGAAGCATGATGCCACTCCTCCTCTCTTCTCTCGGCGCCTTCGGCGCTTCTTATGCGCTCTTCTCCTACTTCGGTCTCGGTGCGCTTCCCTATGCGATCTGCGCTGCGTTTCTCGCGCCTCTTCTTTCTTTCGCTCTTTCCAGACTGCCCGATCGTCACCATCTGCCGCTTCTTGCGCTCCTTGCCCTCCTCCTTCTCTCGCTCCCGCTCCTTGTGAGAGATACCTTCCTTTCGAGCCTCCTCTCTGCGCTCATTCCTCTCGTCGATACGCTCAAAGAGCCATATGACATTGACATGACTGCACCGCTTGCAAAAGCCATCGCAAGCCCGGCTCTTGCCAAAGGGTGGCTCGCCTGCCTTCTCTCCCTCTTCTTTGCGGCCGGCGCATGGTCGAAAGCGGCCCGCGCTATGGCAGCGCTTCTTTCCTTTTTCCTCATTCTCTTCGGCTTCTACTTCGGCGTGAACCCGCCCGCTCTCGCCATTCTTTGCTGCGCCTCCTACGGCCTTTCCGTCTTTGTCTCTCTCAAAAACCACGGACTCGGCATGCCGGAGATCCCCACCCTCGCTCTGACCCTGCTTCTGGGCGCAGGGCTTCTCCTCGCGCTCCCGGAAAACCGGTATGAGCAGCCGGCGATCTTCTCCCATATGCAGGAGAAGATCATCGGCTGGACTGACCCCTATGACCCGATCTTTCACGCCGGCAATGCCTACACGGGCATGATGAAGGGCGCCGCCGGACATCAGCGCCTCGGCAGCAGCGCCAGCATCCGCTATACCGGCCGCGTCATCGCAGACATCGAAGCGGCCAGCGATAAGCACCTCTACATTCGAAGCTGGACCGGCGGCCTCTACGAAGACAGCCGCTGGAAGGACTTCCCAGACAGCACCTACGATGGGACAGAACCCCTCTTCGCCAAGAACCAGGGCGAATGGTACGACCAGGGTGCATGGCTCATGGAGGTCGCTGCAAGAAATCCATCGATCTCCCAAAAGCTCTTGAACTACACCAAAGAGAATGACCTTTCCGCCTTCAAGAAGCCCTTCACCCTCGCTGCCCTCTACGAAAAGAGCCGCTTCCTGCTCCTCCCCTATGATGCCGACTTCGGCGGTCCCTACTTCCAGTATGACCGCTCTCCGATCTCCCGCGAGGGCAAGGCCTACAGCACCGACGTATGGGAGTTCCCTGCCGGTGCGCTCCTCTCGATGATGGCCCGTGAATCCATCCAAGACCCCTACTACACGACCTATCTTGAAGCGGAAAAGCGTTACCGCCGCTTCGTCTACGCGCACTACCTCACCATTCCGGAAGAAACGCGCGCCGCCATTGCCTCGCTGGGCAAGACCCGGCCCGCGCAAAGCCTTTCCGAGAAGCGCGCACGCATCGATGCCATCCGCCATTTCTTGGAAACGAACTACACCTATACGAAAAATCCGGGCAAAACGCCTGCGGATAAAGACTTTATCTCCTACTTCCTGACCGAAAGCAGGAAGGGCTACTGCACCTCCTTTGCCTCTGCCGCCGTCATGCTGCTCCGCGCCTCGGGGATCCCCGCCCGCTATGCAGTCGGCCTTTCCGTCGACAGGGAAGATCTCCAAAACGCACCTCTGACCAAGGAGGGGCTCCACGCCCTCTCCGTCAATGATCACCACGCCCATGCCTGGGTCGAAGTCTATGTCGATGGTCTCGGCTGGCGTCCCTGTGAAATGACCCCGGGCAAAGAGGGAGCGGAGAATCCTTTCCCGATCCCGCCAGACAAGCAGAAAAATGAACAGGGCGCGCCGGACAAACCGGCCGACGAGAAAAACGCACGTGAGGAAGCACCGAAAGAGCAGCCGCCTGCGCCGCAGCGACCGCAACAGCAACCGCAGCAGCAACCGCAGGGACAGCCCCCGCTCTCCCAGCCGAGGACGCCGGACGCCCCCGTTTCCCGCCCGCTTCTCCCGATGCTGCTCACCGTCCTGCTCGTGCTTGCACTTCTTTCCGCCTATCCGCTCTACCGCATGACAGCCGCCTCCCGCCTCCTCGCCAAAGCACTCACGGATGACGCCCACTTCAAGGGCCTCATCGCCTACACGGAACGCCTTTCCCGCTGGGCAGGCCTTCCGACTCGCGGCTCCTACGAGGACAGGAAATCTGCTCTCACCAAAGACCCGCGCTTCGCCTCCTTCGCCATCATGCTGGATCTTCTGGTCACCGCCCGCTTCTCGGGAAAACCGCTGACAGAAAGCGAGAAGGCCGACATCCTTGCCATCGTGAGAAAGACAAGGAAACAGTGCCTGAGAGGACTTTCCCTGACGGAAAAGGGAAGATTCCTGTGGAAAAAATTGTGATTCATCACTTAGGATTAGGAATTTGAAGCACCAAGTGACTGGTGACTGTCAACTGGTATTTGCGTTTTCCCATGAACTGGTAGATAGCCTGCTGCTTGTTTATCGTGAAATGTGCTGCGGATCTTATATAAAGAGGAATATTGGGGAAGCTCTATACATATGGCACCCCTTCCACCACTTCTCACTTCTAACTTTCGAAAGGACTTCCATGGATATACTTTACATCATCTGGTTCGACGTGCTCCCCATCCTGGTCTTTTTAGGCGGCGGATGGTTTCTAGCGGGCAAGTTCAAGATCGAGGTCAAGACCTACGAGATCGTCATCACGCGCGTGGTACTGCCCTGCTTCGTCTTTTTCAACCTGTATCAGGTACCGCCTACCGCCTCTGATCTCCTCCTGCTTCCTGCGGCGCTTCTTCTGACAGCGATCCTTTTCGTGCTGTCCGCGCTTCTTGCCAAAGGGCTCTCCCAAGAGCCATCCCTGCGGCAGGCCATCTGCGGCATGGCCTCCTGTCCGAACATCTGCTACCTTGGCGGCGTCCTCACCTACCTCACCTTTTCCCACCTGCCCTTTGCCTCCGCCGGAGAAGCCGCGGAGCTTCCGAAAGCGCTCGCGCTCCTGTCTCTCCTCATGACCCTTTCCCACCTGCTGCTCCGCACGGTCGGACACGCCATTGTGAGTAAGGAGTCCTCTTCCCTCTCATCTCTCCTGTTTCGCGCGCTTACGACACCTGTCCTCTACGGCGCGCTTCTTGCCTTTGCTGCTGCGCACTTCGCCATCCCGCTGAAAGGCACCTTCCTCTATCCCGTGCTGCACCACTTCACCGGCGCCTTCATAGTGCTGACTGCTGTCACGACCGGCGTCATGATCCGGCGCAGCCACTGCTTCACGGTCAGCAAAGACATCCTCCTTCCCGCACTGGTGAAGCTCCTCGTATCGCCGCTTCTGGCGCTGGGGCTTCTCGCCATTTTCCCTTCGATGGATGACCTGGCCAAAGAGATCCTTCTTCTCTTTGCCGCCATCCCCTGCGCCATGGATTTCTCCATGGTGGGCACCACCAGCGCACAGAAGTCTATCTTCCAGAGATCCCTGATGACGCAGATGTCACTTTCCATCCTTACCCTTCCCCTTGTGATTTTCCTCTGCCGGCTCTTCTTCCCGGCTTCCATGTAAGGAGGCAGACATGGCTTTCCTGCAAATCATTTCCGATAATATCGTGCCGCTTCTGGTCTTCGTCGCCATCGGCTACCTGCTCGATCTCAGATACCATCTCGATGTCATCTCGCTCAATAAGCTCACCTTCTTCGTCGTGCTCCCGAGCTTCATCTTCTACAGCATCTACGTCGCAGAGATCGACATGACACTCCTGAACGTCTTTCTGATGGCATTCGTCCAGATGTTCCTCATCGCCATTGCCGCCTGGTCCTACGGGAAATTCCGCGGGATGCCCGTCGGGAAGATCGAGTGCCTCAAAAACGGCACCATGTTCTCCAATAACGGAAACATCGGCATCGCCCTGATCGCCCTCGTCTTCGGCAATGCCCCCTACGTCATCAATGGAGAGACTCCCTACCTCGCACAAGCGGGCGCCTGTGCCACCATCCTCCTCGTACAGATGAATATGACACTGAATACGCTGGGCCTCTATCAGGCCGGCAAAGGGAAGCTGACACCGCGCGATGCGATCTCCGTCATCTTCCACATGCCCGTCATCTACACACTCGTCGCCGTCTTCACCATCAAATTCTCCGGCTTCGACATGACACAGGTCTTTCTCTGGCCTGTCTTTGAAAACTGTGCCAATGCCCTCGTCTCCATCGTCATGCTTGCCCTCGGCATCCAGATCCATCGGAGTACCATCGTCTTTCGAGACATCGATGCCTGGGCCGGCTGCACGATCCGCCTCGTCATCGCTCCGCTTCTGGCCTACCTTCTCCTTCTGGTCTCTGACCTCGCAGGACTTCATCTGTCCCCTGTCCTGAAGCAGACCATCCTCATCTTGGCCTCTGTCCCCGGCGCCGTCAATTCCGTCCTCTACGCCGTCGAATTTCACAATTTTGAAGACTTCGCAACCGAGCTCGTCATGATGAGCACCTTGCTCTCCTGCATCACCATGACCGGCGTCATCTATCTGGCACGTGTCCTGTTCCCGATCGTGATCTGAAGAAATGGCCGTGAGCCGGTTGTCCGGGTTTACTGCATTCAAAAAGCACGTCATTTTCAAGAAAGAGAATGACGTGCTTTTTGAATGGCTGCTAAGCGTCAGCGCTTGGATAGGCGGCGCGCCGTGCGGCTCCTTCAGGCATCGCCCGCCGCATCATCGGCGAAGACTCAGCCTCCATTCCTCCTGCCCTCATGCATGAGCTGCCCCTTCGCCCGCATTCTCCGCCTCCATCACGGCTTCCCCTTTACTTTTTCGAAAAAATGCGATATACTATGAAACATCATCTATGGCGGTGTAGCCAAGCGCTAAGGCGTGGGGCCTGCAAGCCCCTTATCCCCGTGTTCAACTCCGGGCACCGCCTCCAACCATCACACTCCTGCACTTGCAGGAGTTTTTTTCTGCAGAATGGCCTGCGATAGTGAAAGCATCGGCATCCGTATAGCCATAGTGGTAGTTACCCTCCCATTTTCTAACGAAACGCACGCTCTCAGACCGCATCCCCCGCCTCCTGCTTCTGCCGGCTGCGATGATGTGTATCCTGGTCGATTCCCTTCGGCTTGAATACCATCAGCATGATCGAACCGGCAACAATGAGTGCACCGCCCAACCATGATGCAGGCGCCATGATTTCACCCCAAAAAGCCCAGCCAAAAATGACATGAAACAAGATTTCACTATACATCAAAAAGGAAACGAGCAGCGAATTGACATGCTGAAACGCCCATGTCATAAACATCTGCGCCGATAAGGCAAAAAGCCCCAGCCCAATGACAAAGAACCAGTCTCTCCCCTGCGGCAAGATCCATGACTCATTCCCGGAAATCGACAGCCCGACAAGAATGCTGAAAATCTGAAAATAAAAAACAATTTCTGTATTTGAGCGAAATCCTTTCTCTGCAAGACAGCTGATCACCACGTAAGCAGCTGCAGAAAAAAAGCCGCCGCCGATTCCAAAAAGCGTATACATATTAAATGCATTGAAATTCCAGATCTGCACCACGCAAAGGGTCCCGATCGCAATGGAAAGCATCCCAGGAATCGCCTGACGGGGAAGTTTTTCTTTCAAAAAAATCGGAGACAGGAGACACATAAAGAAGGCAGCGAGCTGTGAGAGGATTTGTGAATCCCCCAGCGTCAGCCCTTCTATAGATAAAAAATAAAAAAAGAGTGCAATGCTGCCAAAAAGCCCTCGAAGGCATAACATGCACTTATGCTTCCCTGAAAAGAAATGCTCCTTCGTCTGCAGGCAGAGGAGAGGAATAAAGAAAAGTCCTACGATCCCGCGAAAGAGCGTCATCTCTCCTGATGGCATCTCCGGTAGCCACTTGGCACAGGCTGACATGAAGGTGAAGGAGAGCAAGGCCAGTATCGTTGTCACGACCCCCATGGTAATGCTGCTGCGTTTTCGTTTCTTCGACCTTAAAGCCATTTTTAACCGTTTGAATGGCTGATATATCACCCTCGGTTGTTCCATCAAATCTGCCTCTTTTCTTTCTGTTTTCTTGATTATAATGTTTGTATGAGAGCTGATTCAATGGACAATTTGTATTTTATGTGCTTTATTGTTCACTTTCTTCCATTTGTATTGGAAGAAAATAAGCAAGACCTGCATGACTTCCCATAAAAAAAGAGGCCATCTTTGACTTCATTAAAGATGACCTCTTTTTATCCCTAGGGAAACACTGATTCAATCGTTGTCAGATTTTACTCTTGAATTTTTATGCATGGCGAGGAATAACCTGATGCGAATAGTGAGCTATTTAAGGAAGGCTATGACGAAGCTATGTATAAAAATTCTTGTAGAATCTGACTCTGCGATTGAATCAGCGTTTCCCTAGTCCTTCGGAACCGGACCATATTTATTTTTCTTATTCTGCCCCGGGAAGAAAGAAAGCAGAATGACCGCTGCCATGAAGATCAACGCGATCGTCCGTGTAGCAGTGAGCTGCGAACCCAGGTACTCTCCTCCGAGCTGATTGATAGCAAAGAGGATCGCGAAGAAGATCCAGTAATAGATATGAGAAAGCCCCAAATCCGACATACGCCGCATCGCAAGGCTGATGAGAGAAATGAAGCAGAGCGTCCCCAGGATCAGAAACGTCATGATGTATACATTCGCATCTCCCACAAAAAGCTCAGGCTTGAAGCAGGTGAAGGCGAACATGAAAGCAGCCGGAATGCCGACGGTCAGCATCTTGGGGATATAGGATCTGCGACTGATACGACCCACGGGATCAAAGAACGTGGAAAACAGGCGTCCCAAAGGTCCCTTTGCCTGTTTCTTTTCTTCTGCTTCGACAGCCGCCTGATCAGAAAGCGCTTTCGCTGCCTCGCTGTCCATGAGAGCGATCGTGAAGCTCTTGTCACCCTTCGCCGAGCGTGTCACAAAGATCGAGGTCACGGTATCTGCGAAAATATCCATCGCGCTTGACGCCTGCGCTTCGCCCGCTTCCTTCGTGAGTGCCTCTATCAGCGCCGCTCTCTTCTCCGACGGAAGCTCTGCGTAGATCGCTGCGGTCTTCTTACGGTAAATGCAGACGCCCGTGAGGGAGATCTCTTCCCCGTAGAAGGATGCCTTCTCATCGCCTTCCGAGAGCGAATAGAACGCAATGTTCTTGTCTTCGTCCCGACTCTCCTCGGTGCATGTGAAGTGATTTGCGATCATCCTAAGCGAGTCTCCGAGCCGGAGTGCGCCGATCTTTCTCGTCTTTCTCTTTCTTCCCCCTGTCGCAGCCTTGCCCGCTGTCTCAGAGATATCCGGAATATCAAAATTCATTGCCATAGCCCTCACCTGTTTTCTAAAAATTTTCACTCTACCTATTATACCTTCTTGCCGGCAGGAAAGAAATAAAAAAAGAAGCCGCTCCGGAGAGCAGCCTCTTTTTTATTTTGTATTAGTCCACCAGGGCAATGATGACCTGAGGAGCGTTGTCGCCAAGACGAGCTTCTACCTTGACAATGCGGGTATAGCCGCCATTGCGTTCGGTATAATTCTTAGCGATTTCGTCAAACAGTTTCTTTGTAACAGCTTTATCCATGATGTAAGCTTCAGCCTGACGACGAGCATGCAGATCGCCTCTCTTAGCGAGGGTGATCATCTTGTCTGCGACGTGGCGAAGTTCTTTGGCCTTAGCTTCCGTGGTGGTGATGCGGCCATACTGGAAAAGAGAAGTTACGAGACTGCGCAGCAGAGCCTTGCGAGCACCGCTGATTCTTCTGAGTCTACTACGTGCCATTTCTTTCCTCCTATAAAACTATCAATCCTTGGCGTTTCCATCCTTCAGACCAATTCCGAGGCCTTTGAAGTTTGTCAGTTTTTCTTTAATTTCATCTACCGATTTTTTACCAAGGTTGCGTACACGAGTCAATTCATCTTCTGTCTTATCCATCAGTTCGCCGATGGTATTGATCTCGGCTCTCTTCAGGCAATTAAATGCACGAACGGACAGTTCAAGATCATCGATCGGGAGCTCGCGGATCTTATCGATCTCGCTTCCCTCTACGCTGACATCAGTGTCCTGTGCTTCATCAGAAACAGCCGGGACTCTATTGTCCTGTGCGTCTCCGATGTTCAGGAAATTCGTGAAGCAGCTGATCAGGATGTCAGCAGCCGTTGCGACAGCATCGTCTGCATTGACGGATCCATCCGTATCCAGTTCAAGAGTCAGCTTGTCGTAGTCCATTTCATTTCCTACGCGGGTATCGCTGACGTTGTAGTTGCATTTAATGACAGGAGAATAAATGGAGTCGATCGGAATGACGCCGATGACGTCTTCCTCTCTTTTGTTCTTGGTGAAAGGAACATAGCCATGTCCACGATTGATGGTCATTTCCATGCCCAGATGAGCATCGGAATCCAGTGTGCAAATGACGAGATCCTTGTTGAGAACATCAATTTCTGCCGGCAACTTCATGTCGCCAGCATGGAAAATACCTTCTTCAGTGATATCGATACGAACTGTCATCGGGAAGACGGCTTCTTCGTGTGCGATGAAGCGGATCTTCTTCAGGTTCAGAATCATATCGGTTACATCTTCTTTGACGCCGTTGATAGTGGAAAATTCATGAAGCACGCCGTCGATTTTGATAGACGTAATAGCCACACCGTCTAAAGATGAAAGCAACACGCGTCTTAAACTGTTTCCCAGAGTAATGCCATAGCCTCTTTCGAGCGGTTCACACTCGAACTTGCCATGACGCTTATCATCGCTGAGTTCCACAGTCTTAATTGTGAAGCTTGTATTTTCGATCATCCGAAAGTCCTCCTTCTGCGCCTTGCAGCGCCAAAATGATACGCAAAGGGGTAATCCTTATACTCTTCTGCGCTTCGGAGGACGGCAGCCATTGTGCGGAATTGGGGTGACGTCCTTAATGCTGCTGACTTCGATGCCTGCTGCCTGCAGTGCACGAATAGCAGCTTCACGGCCTGCGCCCGGTCCTTTGACGAAAACGTCAGCAGAACGCATTCCCTGATCGATTGCAACCTTAGCAGCCTGTTCAGCTGCCATCTGTGCTGCGAATGGTGTGCTCTTACGAGAGCCTTTGAATCCGAGTCCGCCAGCGGATGCCCAAGCGATGGTATTGCCGTTGGAATCAGTAATCGTTACGATCGTGTTGTTGAAAGTAGAACGAATATGAGCTGCACCGGATTCTACATGTTTTCTTTCTTTTCTTTTAGCTTTGCTTTTTACCGTAGCCATGTTATCCCTCCTTCAACATTATTTCTTAGTCGCAGTCTTTTTGCCTGCGATGGTCTTCTTCGGACCTTTACGGGTACGAGCATTGGTCTTTGTGCGCTGTCCACGGGTCGGGAGTCCTGCACGATGACGTCTGCCTCTGTAAGAACCGATTTCTACCAGACGTTTAATGTTGAGGGATTCTTCTCTACGAAGGTCACCTTCGACTTTATAATCAGCGAGTACGCCGCGGATCTTTGCTACATCATCTTCAGACAGATCTCTGACGCGGATGTCAGCATCAATTCCTGCTTTGCTTAAAATTTCTTTGGAAAGAGTGGGGCCAATTCCATAAATATAAGTTAAGCCGATCTCAACGCGCTTATCTCTTGGTAAGTCTACACCAGCTATACGTGCCATCTACTCTTTAACCTCCTTTTAATTAACCTTGTCTCTGCTTATGTTTCGGATTTTCACAAATGACCATTACACGGCCTTTGCGTTTGATGATCTTGCACTTGTCGCACATCTTTTTGACGGACGGTCTGACCTTCATCTTGGTTCCTCCTTGCTTACTTGTAACGATAGGTAATCCTGCCGTGCTCTAAATCGTAGGGCGTCAATTCTACTGTTACTTTATCCCCTGGCAGGATGCGGATGAAATTCATACGCATTTTGCCGGAAATCGTAGCCAGCACAATATGTCCGCCGTTTTCCAATTTGACACGGAACATGGCGTTTGGAAGTTTTTCTACTACTTTGCCTTCGACTTCAATAACGTCTGCCTTGCTCATGAGAGCCTCCTTTGGCTTATCATATGCTGACCGCCTGTAACAATGGAATCAATGGCGCAGCGTCAGAATTTTTGGACCATCTTTGGTAATGGTAATGGTGTGTTCGATATGAGCCGACGGTTTACCGTCTGCTGTCACGACGCCCCATCCATCACGAAGGGAGATGATGTCCGGACTGCCCATGGTGATCATGGGTTCAATACAGATGCACATGCCTTCTTCCAGACGTGGTCCATGTCCTGGTGTACCGTAGTTTGGAACTTCCGGATCTTCATGCATACCGATTCCGATGCCGTGACCTACATATTCACGAAGTACTCCATAGCCATAGGGCTTCACGTAGCTTTCGACAGCGTGACCGATGTCGCCTACGGTATTGCCTATTACGGCCTGCTTGATGCCAGCAAAGAGTGCACCTTCGGTGGCGGAAATCAGCTGGAGGTTTTTCTTGTTTGTATGTCCTACCGGAACAGTGATACAGGAGTCACCCATGTAACCATTTAATTGTACCACAAGATCAATAGAAATGATATCACCTTTTTTTAGAATTTTTCTTCTCGAAGGGATTCCGTGGACAACAGTATCGTTAACAGAGGCACAGATGGTGGCAGGGAAGCCTTCATAGCCTTTGCAGGCCGGGATCCCGCCTCTGTCTCGGATAAATTTTTCAGCCAGTTCATCGAGTTCATAGGTACTCATCCCCGGCTTTACGGCTTTTTCAAGCATAGAGAGAGTATCCGCAGTCAGTCTCCCAGCTGCGGAAATTTTCTCTACCTCTTCAGGTGTATAGACGGTGATCATTTGGAAGCCTTCTTCAAAGCATCCTGGATGTCGGCATATACCTCATCCATGCTCTGATCTCCGTTGATTTCATAGTAGCGGCCGCTGACCTTGTAGTAGTCGATCAGTGGTTTTGTGGACTTGTCATAGACATTGAGTCTTTCGCCCACTGTCTTCTCATTGTCATCAGCACGCTGATACAGTTCGCCGCCGCAGTTGTCGCATACGCCTTCAACCTTTGGCTGACGGAAAAGTTTATGGAAGGAAGCGCCGCATTTTCTGCACACCAGTCTGCCGCTGACTCTCTTCACCAAGTCATCTCTGTTGGCTTTGATGCCGATGACGGCGGTGAGCTGGATTCCGAGTTCATGGAGAATGGCATCGAGTGCAGATGCCTGTGCCGTGGTACGCGGGAAGCCGTCAAGAATCCAGCCCTTCTGGCAGTCTTCCTGAGCGAGTCTTTCCTTGACGATACCAACAGTTACGCTGTCCGGTACAAGGTCGCCCTTGTCCATGTAGCTTTTTGCTTCCTTACCAAGAGCAGTTCCTGATTTCACAGCTGCACGGAACATGTCGCCGGTGGAAATCTGGGGGATGCCGTAATCGCGAATGAGTCTTTCTGCCTGAGTGCCTTTGCCTGCACCTGGAGGTCCCATCAATAAGATATACATATCCCTTACTCCTTTAGGAAAAAGGCTTTATTTGATAAAGCCCTGATAGTTTCTTGTGACCATATAGGACTGTGCCTGTCTCATGGTATCGAGGGCTACGCCGACGATAATGAGAAGGGAGGTACCGCCGAAGTACACGCCCTGGATGCCTGTGATGTTTCCGATGAAATTCGGAAGGATCGCCACAAAGGCAAGGAATACAGCCCCGGTCAGGGTGATTCTGGACAATACCTTGTCTACATACATCATGGTCGGCTGGCCAGGACGAATGCCCGGAATAAAGCCGCCATACTTCTTCATGTTATCAGCGAGATCTTTGATGTTGACAGAGATCGCAGTATAGAAATACGTGAAGATAAAAATGAGGAAGCCGTAGCAGATGGTATTTGGCCAGGTGCCCCATCCAAAGAAATTGCCGACAGCCTGTACCCAGCCGATATGAACGAACTGTGCAAGGGTGACGGGAAGCATGAGAATGGAGGAAGCAAAGATGATCGGAATGACCCCGGCCTGATTCACCTTGAGCGGCAGGGAGGGGGAGTGTCCGCCATACATTCTGCGTCCAATGACACGCTTTG
>ULVD01035776.1_pt1 | contig 13462 bp, 15 predicted proteins | sample 1959101 | NCBI WGS metagenome assembly ULVD01 (sample SAMEA4835777, study PRJEB28245) | human gut metagenome | biome: gut microbiome; material: fecal sample | place: Denmark | collected 2008
GAAATAATGACCTTCGGTCATTGTGAAATATCGGCTTCGTTCTTCGATAATGCTTGTACCGCCACCGAAGATGACTTCGATTCTTTTATCTCCATAGACTTTTATACATTCAATCATCTGCCTTACTATGGTATCATCGTATTCAGTGATACCGTCTTTGAGTTCTTCAACCTTGGCATTGATCGATTCAAGCCTGTCTTTGGCACTTTCGTCGTTGGCTATCAGCTCTTTTATGGCGGATACCCGACTGTTGAGTTGCGCTATCTCGTCTGAGATTTCTTTGAACTCTCCTTCATTGTCATCAATGCTCCTTCCTTCTGAAACTGCATCATTTATGAGCTTCATCATTTTTGCGTTTAGGGTATCGATGCGTCTTGTGAGAAGTTCCATTTCCTCGTTGCTTCCACCGATCCCCAAAGCGTCGCTCAGTGAGGCTTTCATCAGCAAGCGGTATGTGATTTCGTTTTCTTGATTGAATCGGTTTATCGCCCGAACAATAGCACTGTGCAGGGCGCTTTCCTCGATTGAAGGAGAGTGTTTGCAATACTGCGTACCGTGTTCGATTCTGCTAACACAACGCCACATTACTTTTTTAACGCCGCGTTTTGCCCATGTGCATCTTTTATACCGAGAACCGCACTCATCGCAATGCAATATTTCGGTTAAAGCATATCGGGAGTATCTGCCTTGTGCTGATATCGTGCGACTTGACATTTTGGGAGCAATTGTGTTTCTCCGAAGTAGTTCTTCCTGTGCTTTGTTGAATTGTTCTCGGGTTATAATGGCTTCATGGTTGTTGTGTACATAGTACATCGGAGCTTCGCCCGTATTCTTCTTATGTGTTTTGGATATGCAGTCGATTGTTACCGTCTTCTGAAGAATTGCATCTCCGCAATACTTTTCATTCCGAAGGATGCTCTGAATGGTTCCGACAGACCATTTTTGCTTACCGCATTTTGTTTGGATTCCGTCTGCTATGAGTAAGTCAACGATTTCTCTTGGCGTTCGTCCCGCAAGAAACCAGTCGAATATATTCCGTATTACTTCTGCTTCTTCCGGAATAATCTCGGGATTGCCATCGTTTCCTTTTCGGTATCCGACCATTTTTGAGTAATTGAATACAACCTTTCCGTCTTCAAAGTTCTTGCGGAATGCCCAGGTAATGTTTTTGGACATACTCTCCGATTCGGATTGTGCGAAACCTGCGTAGATAACAAGGTACAGCTCACTGTCGCATTTGAGCGTATCAATATTCTGTTCCTCGAACAGGATGCCAATGTTTCTCGCTTTCAGCATTCTCACATACTCAAGGCATTCGACCGTGTTTCTTGCGAAACGGGATACTGATTTGGTAATGATGTAGTCGATTTTCTCATTGCGAAGGATATAGCGTATCGTCGACACTTTCCACGTTCTACCGAACTTGCCCGGAATTCCGGCATCGTTGAGATTCCGTGCTATCTCGTGAGTGGAAGCGCCTTTCAAATATTGGTCGAAGATATCTCTGACGATTTGCGCTTCGTCTTCATTAGGAATCAGCACTCTGTCTACCATTCTGTAGCCGTAGGGAGCGTTGCCATCAATAAAGTCACCGCTTTCCATCCTTTTTGTATTGGAGTAACGGATGCGTTCCGAGATGGCTATCGATTCTTCCTGGGCGATTGCTGTAAATGTGTTGAGAAGCATCTCGTCTCCGAGTGACAGGGTATTGATACCTTCTTTTTCGAACTGTACCCCGATGCCGAGTATTTTCAGCTTTCTGACAATATCAAGCGCTTCCATAGTGTTTCGAGCAAAGCGTGAAATTGATTTTGTTATGATTAGATCGATTTGCTTTTGCTCGCACAGTTTCAGCATGCGCTGAAATTCCGGTCGTTTGGATGCTGAGGTACCCGTAATGCCTTCATCCGCGAAAATCTCAACCATTTGCCAATCGGGATTTCGCCTGATAAGGTCGGTATATACTCTTATCTGTCGGGCATAGGAGTTGAGCTGATCCGCAGTATTACGGGACACTCGACAGTATGCACAGACTTTTTTCTTTTCGATCTCGCATCGTATTGATGGATCGATTCTTGTGACTCTTGCCATTCAGCTCATCTCCTTTCGCTTTTCTCAAGCACACATTATACTCAAAGAATCTGTAAAGTCCAGACCGAAAAGTCCGAACAATTGATAAATCTAAGAAAACAATTTGCTGCAATTGAATAATTACATTTAACGAGTGTGTTTTTAATGATTAAATGAAATATCTCCATAATCTTGACTATTTATACACATGAAAAACGACAATAATATGTATCAAGCCCTTGACGCGGTAGCATAATAGTGATATAATAATGCTACCGAGTAAAGGAGGGCATATAATGAATAATTCTATCTCAATAAGGCCATCAAAAGATATCCGCACAAACTATGCACAGATTTCAGCATTAACCAGAGAAAATCCGGTTGCAATTACAGTCAACGGCAAAGAGGATACCGTTCTTATCAGCCATGAAGAATATCAAGAGCAACAGAAATATATTTCCGAACTCGAAGCCAAACTTGCCGTATATGCTCACTTGGCACAAGCGATGGACGATATCAAGCTCGGTCGTGTTCAAAATGCAGACGAAGCCTATGATGACATCATTGCCGATTTGGAGAGTCTTGACTTATGACTTATAAAGTAATATTTACAGATACAGCTAAAGAAGATCTGCGGAGCATAGCAACCTATATTGCAGAACAGTCAAAAGACAAGGCAATAGCCATTCGGTTAGTCAATGAGTTGCGAGAAAAGACAAAACAACTTGAGATGTTTCCCGAAAGCGGTTCTTTTCCAAATGATAGAGTAATGCGGAGTGCAGAATACCGCTTTTTGGTTCACAATGATTATTTGATCTTTTATCGCTTTGAAGCCAAAGAAAGCACTTCCTATGTTTTGGCTGTATTCAATGCCAAGTCAATGTTGTCTTTTTCACGATTCTTTGCGGTGTATCTATGGTATCTGCACTCATCCGCAAACTTGCAACCTCTGCAGGGGTTCTTTACACAGATGCGGTCTTTCAGTGACGGGCGTATTTTATAGCGATCAAGGTCAAACGCACGGTCCTCAAAATCCGGCTTTTCAAAGGTCTCAATCAGGTTCCCGTACTTCTCGGGAGTGCGCTTGATTGTGGTCAGAAAATCTTTGAATCGCTTTTTGCAGAAGTAATGCTCTCTGCCTTTGCGAAGGACGGCGGTTAGCGGTCGGTTGATGATGTTGTAATCCATAAGGCACTGCGACAGCTTCGGGATTTCTTTTTCAACAAGAGCCGTTTGCAGTTCGATGTTGGCAGTGGTGATGGTTATGGGCTTGGATATTCCATCGCGGTTTGTTTTACTTGCCACCAATGCGGCAACAAGAAAAGCGAGGGTTTTTCCGGTCCCAACCTCGGCTTCGTTGATAGAGACGAGATCATTTGTCAAGCCCTTGAACATCTGCTTGGCGAGCCTAATCTGTTCCTCTCTGACTGCGTATCCGTATTTGGGGAGGACCACCCGAAAGATGGAGTCGATCAGTTCTATCGGATCGACATCCATGGGATTCAAGTGCCGCACGCTTCCGGTGTATTTGATGGATTGAAATATGCTCGGAATCAATGAATTGAATGACTCAGCCGGGATGGGACTGTTCTTCTTTCTTCTGCACATTTCCGATCCGCATCCTGTTTCCATGTCAAGTGCGATGTAGTGAAGTTCATTCGTCATTTCGCAGTGGTAAACCAGAAAGCGGTTTTCAAATGTGAAATCGTATACGGCGTTCTGGTATACTTTGCGGTTTTCGATGTATTCGTTCAGTCTTTCCTTGTCTTTATAAGTAATCTCAAACATAGTAGTTCTGCTGTCAAATGTGAATTTGTCAGTAGTCCCACCGTATTTGTCTCAGCCCCCGGCAGGATTCAGCACGATAAATATCGTGTTGATTTGTTGGGGGGATGCGGAGTACCCGGCAGCATCGTATCTTGCGTCTGTTTACACAAGAACCGGGGTCACATATAAAATAACCGACATAAATTCCAGCCGGAAACCTTATATCTCGCTTACACAGTTGCGAGTTACGCCGAACGTAAGAGTATCATTATTCACAACAGCCCCTGTCATCGCCATACCGTACAATGCTGTTGTACTGCACGGGACAGCACACGGTTGATCGCTCGCTCGTCACCCAATCTGCTCTTTATCAGCAGAAAGGTTACACCGACCGATACGGTTACACCGAGTTCTGCCTTTACTCTGTTCCGTATCTCGTTTGCTATCAATACACCGTCTGTCTTTCTGTATTTTCCTCCGCTAACGTCGCACCAGCACTCATCCATTCCAAAGGGTTCGACCTTATCTGTGTAGGAAGCATAAATTTCACGAGCTGCTTTGGATATTTTCATGTATTCGTCGTAATGCGGAGGAACAATGACGAGATCTCGGCATTTCTGTTTTGCTTGCCATACAGCTTCTCCTGTGGTAACTCCAAATTTTTTTGCTGTATAATTTTTGGCAAGTACAATACCATGCCGTTCTTCAGCATCCCCGCAGACTGCAATCGGCTTTCCTTTTAGTTCCGGATGCAGCATACATTCTACAGAGGCGAAAAAGTTGTTACAATCCACATGAAGTATAGTTCGTTCCATGAAATTATTTTTCCTTTTTTCCGAAAAGCGCTTGACATTTTGTGTGCTTAATCGTATAATATAAGCGCAAACATCGTGTGTCTGCGCTTATATTATACACACCTCATTGTGCTTTGTCAATAGGATAAGCAGAAAAAGTGTGTGCTTTTTGCAAAAAAGTTTGAAAGGAATGAAATCATGAAATTCGGCGAGAACCTGAAAATTGCCCGCGAAAATGCTGGGATGACACAAAAAGACCTTGCCACTTCAACAGGTATCCATTATCGTACTATACAGAATTATGAATCCGGGACAAGGCGCCCGAAAAATTATGAAGTTATTGAAAAAATCGCTCTCGCTTTGAATGTACCTGCAAATGCTCTTGTAAACTCAGGAGACGAATTTGTTTTGCAGGCACAGCAGAAAGATGGAGCCAAAGCCGCAAGGGATGTTGATGAGTTAGTTTCGGAGATTTCCGCCCTTTTTGCCGGAGGCACCATTGACGAAGAAGCCAAAGAAGGAGTAATGGCTGCCATTAATCGGGCTTACTGGGATGCAAAAGAGGCAAACAAAAAATACACCCCTAAGAAATACCGTAAAGGTTGAGTCTGTTTTATGGGACAACTTTTCGGGTATTATTATGTATTGAGGAGGTGTATTAATTGGATATTAGACAGTGCGAGCAGATCGGAGAAAGACTTGTAAATAAATTCAAGACCCGCGATCCTTTTATTATTGCGGATGGTTTGGGAATTCACGTTTATGATGATATCGATCTCGGCAATCTGAAAGGATTTTATAAGGTTATCAAGCGTAACCGCTGTATTTTTATAAATAAGAAACTGAACGAGCACGAAGCCGCGATGGTGTGCGGTCACGAACTTGGGCATGATCAGGCACACCGTGATATGCTTAAATCCATGCAGTACTTCCCGGAATTCACACTTTATAATATGGCATCGAGGCAGGAGTATGAAGCTAATGTTATTCTTTCTGCCATTACACTGGACGATAACGAAATAATAAACTACATCAAAGATTACCGTTATGATGCAGAACAAATTGCCCGTGTAATGAATTCAGATATCAACCTCATTGCGCTTAAGATATCCCATCTGATTGAAACTCAAAGACTCAAATTACGTGAGATTGAACACAACTCAAGATTTTTGAAATAAGTTATGATAAAATCATTTCAAAAGATAGTAGGAAACATTCAATTAATATTTCGAGTCTTTTAGTCAGCGTGTCAACTTCCGTTCATTTCGTGTCAGTTTCAGGTCGTTTTGTCTGAGCCAAAAACCGCAAAAATAAGGCTTTTTCGCCCTTAAGCCTTGTTCCGATTGAAAAGGTATTGTTTTTTCGCTATAATATATAATATACACTTTGGAAGGAAGTGACTGAGTAATAATTACAAAGAGGTGATTTAAATGAACATGAAATTAGATGGTACAGCGGTACTTAAAGCTATTGTTGATAAGATGCCTGCACAACATATCCTTTTATTTGGCTGTATTCTTGTTGTGACGGTATTTGCCATTTACTGTGTAACGCTTGATCATACATATAAAATGGCAATGTTAAAAGCAGCGTAGTATTGTCTAAGGTATTTATTCTTATGATTTACATTTGAATATCTATAACATAGTTTTTGAATTAAACTTTTCATAAGTGTTGTTTAATGTTTCATAATTAATCATCTTCTTTCCGTGAGCCTTGACGATATATAGGCACTAAGTCTCAGTCATTGTACTTTAGCATCCACTTTAGGGTGGATGCTTTTTTATGTGCGATTTAAAAATTCGCATACTCGCACCTGTTTTTCGATTTTGCTAAACTGTAATCGAAAGGCAGGTGCATTATTTATGTCACGGTTTATAGAAGAATTTTACTACGGAAATATTGATCCGCAGGCACGCAGTACAAAAGAAAATAATACGGTGCAAAAGCAAATGGAAATCCTGCTGAATAATGAGGATTTGCTGAACAACGCCCTGACCGAAAATCCGAAGAAATGGTTTCTCGACTATGTGAACGCTTGGAGCATCGTCAACGGAGAATCCAATCTCGATAGTTTCATTATGGGCTTCCGCCCCGGAGCAAATTTCGCCTATGAAGCCTTTGTCTCAGCCGAAACACCATTTCAAGATTTGCTCAAAGAGTAATTCTATTCCGAAAAAACGCCTAATTTTTAATGTTCGTCGTAATAAGTGTAATGAACAGCAGAATGTTCGTTGTATTTTTTGTAATTGAGCAGTTTTTGCTATTGTTTTAAGCACAAAGGAGGTTTTACTATATGAAATCAATATTTGAGTAATCAGGCGGCACGTACACGCTGCAAGGCGATTACCGATTGCCTAATCTTACTTTACCCGCAAAAGAAACACGCCCTATCGGCGTATGGGGGCAGCGCTGGCTTCGATATTTGAAGCAACACCACAAAGTCCTGTATTACAATCTGCTCACTTCCGGAAAACTCCATTCCCACCTCGCCGATACCGAAGAACAAGCACAGGAACTCTTTTCTCTGCTGGTAAAAGAATACGCCGAAAAGGGAGGTGTGACAGAACAACTCAAATCCGCCGACCAAATGGCGTGGGTGCGGAGGATGAACAATATCCGTGAGCAAGTAACGGAATTAATTAATCTTAATTTGATCTTCGATTAATAGCAACGGCAGTTGGTAATTCCAACTGCCGCTATATGTTTATATTATGATTCGCTTGGATCTATGAATTTTGCAGATTCTCCCACACCAAAACCAGCTTCTTGACAACGTTTTTTCAAACATTGAAAATCAGAATCGTTATTAGCAATAATCACTCCATGCTTCAGGTGTTTAAGCGGAAGGCAATATGCTATATCCAATAGTGAGCCAACTTGATATATTTTTGGTTTTTCAATTCGCAATTTCGGTAAAGCGATTCTAAATTCATTTTGTTCTTTAAATGCTGTCCGTTTGTAGTATAAACAATGAATTTGATTTTCAATTTCATCTTCTAAAGGTGTGCTATCTGTATAATTTACATAATTGGCATATATCTCAAAATGTTCCTCAATCTTTTTCAAAAAGCCAATCGGATTATATATTATGACTGCTGCATCATAATCCGGGAACTCTTGTGATATTTGATCATAGTTGTCAAGACGTACAACAGCATTCATAGGCGGGTTATTATAGCAATATAAACAGTGAAAAGGTATGTGTTGAATTGTTGATGAGGTTGTCCGTTGTATTCCCGTATCCGCAACCTTAAAAGGTTTACCGTATACTACACCATTTTCATCGTCTGATAATAGTGGGGCTGCGTATATTTTACTTACAGGATGAAATAGTGACCCCTCATATTTATCGGCAATTTTATCGTTCCCTTCCTGCATATGACTAAACTCATAGGCCGGAGCAAATCTCAAATTGCCGTTATCAATATATTTTTCCATATATTCCATTTTTCCTAATTTAATAAATGCTTTAGGCATAGGGACATTAGCATCATTAATTTTATTATTGATAAAGGTCACCACCTTATGAAATAGCTATTATTTCATTTTCATTAAACCAGCCCGTTTGAGATAGTGCAGAGGCGGTTGTATCAACGCAATCAGTATAAAAAACAATAGCCAAGCTATCAATTGCTCTGCTACATGTCACATACAGCAATCGCCTTGTTCGATCAAGGGTCGTTTCCTTGCCTTCGGATTCATTTTTTAAATCTGTTGGTGATTTTGGCACAATTCCGAAAAGTTTCTCGTAATTAAACATTGTTCCTTGAGACGATTTTTCATCAATTATAACCATTACACGATCAAACTCTAATCCTTTTACACCTTGATGTGTGTCGAAACTTGCATTACCGTTAATATACTCCCAGTACCGTTCTATCTCTGAAAAAGGAGCTTCAAGAGCCGCTGATAATCCGCATAGTTTTTGATAATCCTCATCATCTTCGCCTGGTGGATTCTCCAAAAGATGTTGAAGATCCTTTGAAATGGGAAAGATGTTATGCTCGTAAATTATCCGCAGAAGTTCACTACATAGAGGATCTTTATCTTTCCAGCACAAAGATAAACACTCAATGCTTTTCTGAAGGTTATCTAAAGATTCGTTCGTCAAAATAAAATCTTTATTTTTGTAAACAATTGCGTTTTCTTTTATGATCCTGGCTTTCTCAAAAGGATTGTTTTCCAAATCGGCTTTATGTAACGGTAATAAAACATGCGTAAAAACGCCTATAGCTGACAACGAGCCATCACGCAACCCTTGCTTATATGAGGAAACATTATCAAGAGACTCAAATAATTGTTTGAAACCTAATCGCTCTGCAGCCATTTTGTGTTCAACGGTTAGTTTTTTAACTTCTTCTGATAGTTTCCATTTTTCATCACAAGTGATTTCAGCCATTTGGGATTGCACATTTTGTTCAGTATCATATGGGTTTTCACGAGAAGTTACAAAAACTCGAACAAAACCACCTTCTTTATTCGAACGTGAGCTCTGTTCAATTGCATCCACCGGTTTTCTAATTAAATTGCACAAATCAACAATTCTTTTTCTACTACGATGATTCATAATTTTTGACGGAGTTTCCCAAGAATCGGGAATAGATGCAAGCAGATCTTCTTTTCCTTCAAGATATATTCTTTGCATTATATCTCCGAGTAAGCCCATAGAGAAACGATGGGAATATTTCTCCTGTATAAACAAGAAAGCATCCATTAGCTTTTTTTGTATCTTGACTTTCATCAATTAGCAAAATTGGATATGTGTCAACTAGGATTTTTTGCAATGTCTCTTGTTGCAACAATAAATCTGTTGATATTTTTACAACTTCTGCATGATCTAATGAATTGCTCTCCGTGTTTATACCATCGGGATTATAAATAAAACGTTTTACGGAATCCAAATAGTCAAATCTTTTTTTAAGTTTGTTCAGCTTTTTCTCGGTTTGCTTATATGTTTTTGTTTCCTTATTTCTGCTAGATGCTAATTTTGTTTCAGCCTCATTGATTCTGATGCTTATGTCGCTTTTAAGCCATATACGTATATCTTCTGTGTGTGAACATATCAGATTCCAAGCAAAGCTGTGAATCGTAGATATTTCAAACAAGGAGTTGTAGCGACACCTACGTTTTATCTCATCCCTCGCAGCCTTAGTATAAGTTATGACTGCAACTCTCCGATTGTTTAATTTGAGTTCTCGACCAAATGTTTTGTTTATATAGTCTAACGCAGATACAAGGCTCCTTGTTTTTCCGCTTCCAGCACCTGCAAAAAGGAAAAAACTTTTGGGGTTCTTTATATCTAGACAACTTTGAATGATACTATCGGCAGCACTATCTCTGTTGTCATCGGTAATATTGGGAACTACCTCCATCATTCGTTCTCCTTATTTAAAAAATCTTTGTTATCTTTGGATGCTATCTCTTTTTCTAACCATTCCAATCCCTCTGCGATATATGTAGGGATCAGAACATTTTGCGGATCTTTATTGAATATCATATCCAATGCAAATTCAGCTTTATCAACACTTTTGCTTTTTATGGCATTATATACATCTTGCGGAATGGTCGTTGCGTTTTCAGTTTTAAAGGCATTTTTAAACTTCTTGATAAGCCCATTACCTTTCATGCTCTTAAAACTTTCAAAATTTGTATATGCCAATGAGTCTTCAAAGGTTGTCGGAATAAATTCGTGCTCGGTTTTGTCAGCAAACAATACTTTTACTGGCTTTTGATATGCTATTCTTGTTTTTGCTTCAGCGATATTGGGGTTTGACTCGATTTTGCTGTCAGAGTTAAGATCCAAGAGATAGTCAAAATCCTCATTTTTTATTACCCAATTTTGAATGGTCGGATTGGAAGAAAAATAATTTTTGCCTCGCTCAGGCTTTACGCTTGCTTTGTGCTTACCATGAGCACAATCTATATCAGTAATAACCAAACAGGATATTCCTAAGGTATCAATCAATGGCTTCAAGTAGTGTGCATAGCGCCCGCCAATTTCCAAAACAGAAATATAAGCATCATTCAACACCTCGTACTTGTTGATAAAATAAGGCATAAATATACGTTCTCCGGCCCCTTCTATCAATATAGCGGCATCAGCAAAAAATAGGTCACAATGGGTTGTTCTGAGATATCTTGTCACAAAACGAGCTGTCTGAGTAGATACACCAAATACACTGGATAAATTGATCACTACAGATATAGGCAATCCTTCAGCACTTTTTGTTCTTCTAAAATATCTAAGATCAGCAAATTTGCATTCAAGCGCTATACTACTCGAGTGAGTAGAAACAATCATCTGCGTACAATAGTCATTCTTGTTTTTCAACATTGGATTGTTTCTTAAAATGTCGTAGGCATTTTTTATAAATACTTGCTGAACTTGAACATGCAAATGTGCTTCAGGTTCTTCAATCAACACTAGATGAATAGGCTGTATTGCTTCAAATTCTTCGTCGTCAGCCTTACGTCTATCACCGTTAATCCAAGAGTCTCTAAAACTCATCAGCTTGAAAGACATAGAAATCAAATTTTGGTAACCCAAGCCATTAAATCGTTCCGGTAACTTGTACTTGTTATCACCATCCGAAAAAATCGGATATTTTACAACTGTACTGTGGGATATGATATCGCTTGCCTGAGTTTTTGCTTCGATTACGATCCCAGGATTATATTTGCCTGGATATCCGAACTTAGCCAATTCATCCATGGCACTTTGGAAGCGTTTGGAAATTTGTTTATCAAACACCTCCTTGGCAGCCTGAATTTCATTGAGCGCTCGTATATCAGATGCAGATGGCTTACGTTCAGGATCTAACTGTTTATCATAGTAATCCCTCAATTGCGTAGATAGCAAACTACTTTCACTTTTAGAATCATTATCATCTTCATTAGAATCTTCAAGCCAACGTTGTGCAGAAATAATATCAATTCGGATTAGTTTTTTGAAAGGATCGAAATCTAACGGTGAATTGTTGTATGGAGTTCCTTGTGGAGTGGCAACGCTATCTTCGGTAAGTTCAACTAATTTGGCTGGATCAAGAATGTAAGCATTCATAGCGAAATGACTTTTCATTTTGTTATGAAGATAATCGGTTAAATCCAATGGCCATAATTTAGCCTTGTCAGATCTAGTACGAGCCAATCTATATGCAGTTACATACTCTTGAAATAGTTTCTCTACATCCTTTGGTTCGTATATTAATCGTATTCCTATCTTACCACAGCGCCACGATAGTGTAGGAATAATATCAGCGACATATCGTAGTTCGTCTTCACGAACATCGAGCCATACATCAATGAAAGGACATATGTCCTTCCAATCTTCAATACTAGGGATGATAGGATTTGCATCATCTATGTATCTATCGCCCAAATGCGCAATAGATGCCAAGTTGGACAATGTGAAATCTTCTATAACGAGCTGACGTTTCTTCAAAAATTTGACAAGAGCGAACATTGCCGATGTTTTTCCACTGTTATTTGCGCCTACGAAAACAGTGGTTTTAGGACTCAGATCAATCCTGCAACTTTTTAGTTTTCTGAAATTTTTGATTTCAACAAAAGCAATGTTCATTATTTCTCTCCTTTTGTGTTTTTAACATATAAAAATAAAATTGAATTAATTTATAAATCATACGATCCCTTGAAAACCGATTCGTGATGGAATTTTAGATATTCAATTCTTTTATCGTCCATTGGAAGGGCTTTGTAAAAAGTTTCGTTTTTCAATCCTATCTGTTTCCAAGTATACGGGGATATGAATTCAGACAACACAATGTGTCGAGAATCTGTGAAAGTAATGAATCCTCTATCAAAGAGCTTATCAATCATTGGCGAAAGCATATATCCGTAAGGATAGAATAAGATTCTACTCCGCCATCACCACCAGAACCATTAACAATACAGAAAGAGGCAAGCTTATCATTATATTCTCTCTTATTCCAGTTTTCAAATAATTGGTTGCATAAAATTTCAAATGATCTTTCTGGAGAATCATTATAAGTCTGAAAAGTAGACCAGTTCATACTTGCCTCCTGTTGATTAAAACTAAAAACTCTCAGGCACTAAAATCAATTTGTTAATTGACTCGTAATATCGGACGAGGGAATCTAAGACAGCCAAGACACCTTCGTAATTCCAAGTGCGTAGAGATTTTTCATCAATAACGTCGGCGCACTCACGGATGATCTTTGCAAGCTGTTCCTCGTCGGCAACAGCAACAACAGCTTGAACTGCAGAATTGCTTTACGCTTTTTTGAGGTTCGGGATAAGGCTATCTATGAACCTTGGGACTGCACCTCAAACACATAGATAGCCTTGCCCATATTGCCAATTATAGCTTCCCAAACGACATCTGCAACCGCGCCGGTTGTGATTTTCACTTCGGAGTGGATGTCAAATCCTAACAACTCATTGATAGCAACCAGTATTTCCTTAATCTCATCGTGCCGAGATTTTGAGTCGTTTGCAGTAACAGGTTTCTTGGCTTCATGAGTGGCAGATTCTTCGGGAGATTTTTTTTTAGCAAGTGGTAAGATCATTTGATAATCTTGTTTATCGAGTAAATCCACCAAGCGTTCCTTGTCAGCTACCGTCAAAACTACCTGAAAAAGAGCAGATAGAGCTCTAAGTAATCGACCTTTCCCTCAGGATAAGATGTGCCTTCGTGTCGGGCAATACCAAGTATAGAAGCGGCAAAATGATGTGCGTTTTCATAAAAGTATTTGCGAGAACTAAGCGCTCTCGGAATCTCCTGCACCGCGTCAAAAAATATAAGTATCATTCAGCTCTTCAGAAAGAATCTGCTTTACAAAGAGATGGTA
>ULVD01057034.1_pt1 | contig 13420 bp, 10 predicted proteins | sample 1959101 | NCBI WGS metagenome assembly ULVD01 (sample SAMEA4835777, study PRJEB28245) | human gut metagenome | biome: gut microbiome; material: fecal sample | place: Denmark | collected 2008
TCCCTCTTGCCAGGCTTTTTCCGTTTTCTCTCCCTCAAAAAAAGCCTGATTAATTTTCCGCTTGCCAACGGGCGGCAATTTCTTTAATATCAATCCTGCATCCGGGAGGCCGGGTGCGGAGTGTCACAACTCCTTTCAACGAAAAAGAACGACTCCTCACAGAGGGAGCCGGGAATATAAGGCTATATGCGCGAATAACCCGGACTGTTCGTTGATCAGTTGTGAACTCCCTCACCTTGGTTTTACATCAGGGTGAGTTTTGTTTTAAATCAAGGTAAATAAGCAAAACAAAGGGAGAGTGTTGATTAAAAGAAAGCTCTTGCCAACGGGCGGCAATTTCTTTAATATCAACCCTGCATCCGGGAAGCCGGATGCGGAGCTTCAAAACTCCTTCAAAGAAAATAACTCCCAAACTGGAGGGAGATACCGAAATAAGCGTGCTTAAAGCATGGCGAATAAGGTATGCTGTACTTTGAACAGTTTTGAACTCCCTCACCTTGAATTCATCAAGGTGAGTTTTGTTTTAAATCAAGGTAAATAAGCAAAACAAAGGGGAATGTTGATTAAAAGAAAGCTCTTGCCAACGGGCGGCGTTTTCTTTAATATCAACTCTGCATCCGGGAGGCCGGGTGCGGAGTGTAGCAACTCCTTCAAAACAAAAAAACTCCTCTTGAGGGGAGCTGTCGATATAAGCGCGCCTGAGGCGTGACGAATAAGACAGACTGTGTTTTGACAGTTGCTAACTCCCCGCCTTGGAATTTGTTCCGGGCGGTTTTGTTTTTTATCATAAACAAAAAAGGGAGTTACAAACATGAAATCCAAACTTCACCTCAAACAAAAAATCGGCCGGAAATTGGGCGAATACCGTCGCAATCACGGGATTCGCCTGGAGCATGCGGCCAAACAAAGCGGGGTTCCGTGGCAGATGATAGACCAGCTTGAGCTTGGCAGTACCGCCCAATGGAGCGCGTATAAACTGCTGCTCGATTTTTACGGCAAAGGGATCGGCATTGAACTGGTAGACAGGAAACCCGGCAGCTTTCGTCCTCAGGGGATCAGCGAACAGGAGAAAGAAAAGTACCTTCGCCGGGAACCCGGCGCGCATAACCGGTCAGGGAAAGCCGGGGAGAGGGAAGAACTTTCTCCGCCGGAATTGTTGTAAAACCGAAAACCGTTCCGTTTTACCGCGGAACGGCCGGTTCGGAAAAAGCGCAACAATACGCAAAGGAAAAGCGCCGGCAGTTTGTCGGCGTTTTTTGTGATTCAAAGTCTGCATAAGCAGGCAGATGCAGACATGCCGACCCGGCCGTAAGGCTTGCGCAGCTTCGGGCCGGGCGTTTGAGTTTCGGAATGGTTAATACCGTTTGCGTTAGTTAATGAAAGTTTATGATGAGCCCCTTCCGGCCGAGCCTGCACTTTTTGCCCCCTGCATGCGAGCAGTTCGGGAGAATCTTTTTTGATTCTTCGTCTGCCAACAACCGGTATGTCCGTTCCGTCTTACGGAGCGGCACTCAGTCGTTGTCGGCATACGGATTGCCGGTTTTGCGCACGGTAATCCGGATCGGTACGCCGCCGAAATCGAAAGTGTCGCGCAGGCTGTTGGTCAGATAGCGCAGATAACTGTCCGGCAGACCTTCCGGGTTGCTGGAGAAAATGAAAAATGACGGCGGCCGGATTTTGGCCTGGGTAATGTAGCGCAGCTTGATCCGGCGTTTGTTTTTGCCGAGCGGCGGCGGATAGTTGCCGGTAACGTCGGCAAACCATTTGTTGAGCGGCGCCGTCGGCACCCGGCTGTTCCAGCGGGTATAAATTTTAACGACTGCGCTCATCAGCTTGTCCAGTCCTTCGCCTTTGAGGGCAGAAATGGTGACCGTCGGGATCCCTTCCACCTGGGTGAGCGAGGTCCGCAGCCGGTATTTCAAACGTTCGATGGCTTCTTTCTTGTCGGCAATGTCCCATTTGTTGACGGCAATGATCAGTGCCCGCCCTTCATCCAGCACGCGGGACGCAATCGTCAAATCCTGCTTGTCGAGAACCGCGTCGGCGTCTAAGACCAGCACCACCACCTGAGCCATGTTGACGGCATAACGCGATGAAGCGGCCGACATTTTCTCAAGTGAATCGCTGACTTTCGATTGTTTACGCAGCCCGGCGGTGTCTACCAGCTTGAATTTTCTTCCCCGCCATTCCCAGTCGGAAGCGATGGCGTCGCGGGTAACCCCGGCTTCCGGCCCGGTCAGCATCCGTTCGTCCTGCAAAAGGGCATTGACCAGCGTCGATTTGCCGACGTTCGGCCGGCCGACGATTGCCACCTGAATCGGGCGTTTGTCGTCATATTCTTCCCCGTCGCCGGCGTTTTTCTCCGCGCTTTCTTCGTCCGCCTTTTCCCCGTTCGGCGCGTCTTCCGGATAATAATGCTCTTTCAGCGCGTCGTATAAGTCAAGCATTCCCAGTCCGTGTTCGGCGGAAAAGGGGATCGGCTCGCCGAGCCCCAGTTTGTAGGCCTCGAAACGGCTGTCTTCCTGCTGCCGGCCTTCGCATTTGTTGGCCAGCAGAACCACCGGTTTGTGCGAGCGGCGCAAAATGTCGGCAAAGTGTTCGTCATAAGGCTGCAAACCGGCGCGCGCATCATAGAGAAACAAACATACGTCGGCCTCGTCAATGGCTTTTTTGGTCTGTTCCCACATCCGCGCTTCCAGGTTGTTTTCGTTGGAATACTCGTATCCGGCGGTATCAATGATGACAAGCGGCAGGTCGTTTAAGCGGGCCTGCGTTTCCTTGCGGTCGCGGGTAACGCCCGGTTTGTCGTGAACGATCGCCAGCTTTTTTCCCGCCAGACGGTTAAACAGCGTCGATTTGCCGACGTTCGGCCTTCCGATAATAGCGACTTTGAGCGGCATCGGGGCAACCTCCTTTTACTGATATGCGATAATGTCGGCGTCAACGGTGGTGATGATCACCTGGCTGCCGGCCGCCACCGGCGGCAGCGACGAACCGTCGCCGTTTTCGATATAGCCGAGGATTTTCCCGGTATAGGGCGAAACATAAAAAGTATAGCCGTTCGAGGTGTTGACCAGCAGCCGGTTGTTAATCAGAAGCGGACCGGCATAAGTGACGCCGACCTGGTCGGAAACGTCGTTGCCGGCCGGGATTTTCGTATCCCAGACGATTTTGCCGCTGTCGGCCTGAATTGCCATCAGACGGGCGTCGTTTGCCAGCAGGAACAGATATTTGCCGGCCAGCCAGGGCTGGTTGCCGCTGCCGATTTCCCGTTCCCAGATTCTCTGGCCGCTGCGCAGGTCAATGGCCACCAGCAGGTTGTTGCTGCCGGCGGCAAAAACGATGTCGCCGGAGATGACCGGGTTGGCATGAATGGTGTTGATGTCGTCAAGCGAGTTGGTGCGGCGGGAAGAAACCAGATAATCTCCCCACAAAGGCGAACCGGTGCTGGCCTTGAGCGCGCGCAGTTCTCCGTTCGAGAAGCCGGCGATCAGCACGTCGGCCGATTCGCTGAAAGCTGGAACGGCGCCGCCGACTTTGGTCGTTTCCTCGCTCGGGGCGGCATAGCGCCATATCTCGCTGCCGGTTTGGGCGTTAAGCGCCAGCAGCACGTTGTCGATCGTCTGCACGAAAATTTTGCCGCCGCCGACGGCCGGCGCGATCCGAACCGGAGTTTTGGCAAAATATTCCCATTTGACTTTTCCGTCGGCGGCGTCAAGCGCAAATATGCCGCCGAAACCGGTCGCGGCATAAACCGTGCCCTGACGGAAAGCCAGGCCGGCGCCTTTTAAGGACACTTCCTTGTCGTCGCGCAGCCGCGGCTTGAGACGGCGCTTCCACAGTCTTTCCCCGTCGCTCTGGCGAAAGGCGCTGACCGTGGCGTCGGCGTCAATGGTAAAGACGGTGTTGTCGGCAATCACCGGTGCGGCGATCAGGTAGTCGCGGCCGGAATTGCCGCTGCCGAAGCTGCTGCTCCAGGCCTTTTTCAGATTGTCGCCGCTTTTTAAGTGCCCCATGTTGTGCGAAGCGTTGCCGCCGCTTTGCGGCCAGGCGGCGTTGACCGCCGGTTTGGGCAGCACGATCTGAATGTCGCCCGCCGTATAGTCGGCGGCAATCACTTCCCTTTCGCTCAAAACCGGGATTCTCTCGCCGTCGATTTGCAGTTTTTCCTTGCCGAACATTCCGCATCCGGCAAGAGCCAGACACATGGCGGCAACGGCGCTTTTCTTGTTCAATCGCATGGGCTTTACCTCTGATAAAATTGTTATTGCGGCAATACGGATATAATGTCTTTGATCCGCGCTTTCATCACTTCGGGCGTTTTGCCGTCGGCCAGAAGACGGTTGTAGATTTCCTTCGCCTCGGCGGTTTTGCCGTCGCGGAGATAGGCCAGCGCCAGCATTTCGTTTGCCGTCGGCTGCCAGCTGTTGCCGCCGTCGGCGGCAATACCCCCGATCAGCTCTTCGATTTCTTCCGCCGGCGCATTGTCCAGCTTATAGGAGGCCAGTTTCAGGATCGTCGTGTCGCGCAGCTGGGGGTTAAACGACTTGTCTTCGATAATTTCGTTCATCAGTTTGAAAGCTTCGTCGTTTTTCTTCTGCTCAAGCAGAATGTTTGCCTTCTGCATTTTGGCAAGGTCGGAGAATATGCCGTAGTCTTTGCCGGCGATATAGTCGAAGGTGTCGATGCTCTCGTCATACTTGCCCTGGTTTTGCAGGCTGAGCGCGTAGGCGTAGGAATCCGACCAGGTTTGCAGCTTTTTCGTATACCAGGCCTTGATGGCCTCGAAGCTGACGGCGGCGGTTAAGGCGGCAACCACCAGAATGATGATGTAAAGGCCGTATTTGTCCCACATCTTCTTCATCGATTCGTTTTTCAGGTCCTCGTTGACTTCTTTAATAAAGGCTTCTTGTGCGCCGGTATCAATTTCTCTCATTTTTCCACTTTCGTTTTAAGTTTGCGTTTGTTTGAAAAGTTATAAACAAATCTCGGCATTTGGCAACCAAAATATGCGGCGGCCGCCAAAAGCCTCAACGCGTCATCGTATAGATGACGAAATCCCTTATCCACTGCAAGGCTTCCGTCGGCACCCCGCGGCCGAAAGCCAGCATGTTGTCGTCGGTGATAATTGCCAGATAGTAGCTGTCCGCCGCCGGGTTGTAGACCGCCTGAATGTCGCGGATGCGGCTTAAGTCCGCATATTCTTTGTTTGAGATAAACAAAAACTTGTGCACCAGGATCAGGCGTCCGTCCTTTAGCACGATTTTGTCTTTTTTAAACATCAGGCCGATGAACAAAACTGCCAGCAAAAAGGCGGCGGCGAAGATAACCGCGGTCTGCGCCGGCGAACCGATCATCCTTTCCACCCGGGAATAGTTGAAGGCCGCGGCGGCAAGCACCAGCAGGTAAAAACACAGCCAGAACGCGCCGAGCAGACTGAAAATGTCCCAGAACATCCGCTTCGGCCGGATGACGGTGCGATCCGCCTTTTTGATGCAGACGATGTCGGCGGGCGTTTTCGGCGCTTCTTCGTAAACCGCGATCAGCCCTTTGGCAAACAGATACTCTTTCAGGCTCTTGTCAAGTTCCGGCACTTCCCTTTTCACGGTTCCCTCGTCGGTGTCGATGACGGTCGGCATGTTGAGGCGTTTGGCGTAATAATACCAAATCTGGTAAATGCCGGTACCGTCGGTCGAAATATAAAGCGGAATGGTTTTTTCGGGGTCGCGGTGCACCAGCTCGACAATGTATTTGTTTTTGTTTAAAATGCCGAACTGGAAAAATTCCATTCTCAGGCGGACGCCCTCGTAATTGCGCAAAAATTCGCGGAACAGTTCGTTTTCGCCGAATACGCCGCGCAGATCGACGGAAAAGGTCTTGCCGTTGAAAAAGATTTTCTTGTAACGGACGTATGACACGATCGAACCGATGACGATGCCGAGCCCGATGATGATGAAAGCGGCGTCGACCGCGGTGTGGCTGAACAGCGGCGCGCGGGTGTCGGCGTCAAGCGTATAGCCCAGGCCTTCGGGATCGTACATGCCGCCGGTCAGTTCAAAACAGCCGAGGACGGCCATCAGCAGGCCGAGAATAATCCCCGGCATCACCACTTTGAGCGGCATCCGGTCGGCGTGTTTGGTCGGCACCTCTTCCAGTTTGAGCTGATAATCATAACTTAAGTGTTTGGGAAGTCTTCTCCGCATGGCCCTCGGTCCTTGTTGATTGCGCATAAGTTGAAATATGGCTTATGTTATAGCATATTTTTTAAATAATCATCTTTTTTTTATAAATATAATTAACTTTTATCATATTTTAACCAATAGCGTTTTAGGATAAGCGCGTAACGCCGGTAGATTGGGGGAATATGTAATGGATTGCAGTTTGGCCAGTGTTTGCGGAGGGGGCTCCCTGCGGCATCTGGACGAAAAGGAATATCGGCAACGTAAATGCGCTGTGGTGCAAAAAGCGCTGCAATCCATTACCCGGCAGGATTTTGTTTTTTCCGAACCCGTTTTTATCAAAGAAGGCTGCCGCCGCCGCGCCAGCTTTGCCTTTCGTCGCGCCGGGGGCGGAATTGTGCTCGGTTTTAACGCATATCGCAGCAATGAAATTGTTGATCTGCCCGGTTGTCCGCAGCTGACCCCGGCTCTAAACCGCGGTCTTGAGTTTTTCCGCGGCCTGTTGTCCGAATTGTGCCGGGTGCCACTGACGGTTAAAGAAGGGCGGAAAGGCAGGGCCAAAACCGTTTACGTCGAAAAAGGCGACCTGTGGCTGACGGAAGCGGACAACGGTCTTGACGCGGTGCTGGAATTTGACCGCCCGCTTAATCTTGAGCTGCGGGAGATTATATTTGAACGCGTTTCGGCCGCCGCCGATGTCATCCGCGTTTCTCATCGCTTTGCTCCCGACCGGCCGGCGGAAACAATTCTGGAAAAGGGGCGTCCGTATATTGAAGCCGGCGGCGTCGGCGTTTTTATTCCCGCCGGGACTTTCCTGCAGCCCTCGAAAGAAGGGCAGGCGGCACTCACCGCTTTGGTGCTGAAGTATTTGGGGGAAACTTCCGGCAAAATTGCCGACCTGTTTTGCGGTGTCGGTACTTTTTCTTATCCGCTGGCGCAAAAGCCGGGCAACCGGGTGCTGGCCGTCGATGCTTCAAAAGAACTGCTGGAAGGTTTTAAAAATTCCGTCAACCGGCAGATGATCGCCAATATCGAAATCGTGTGCCGCAATCTGTTCAAATATCCGCTGGAAGGCGCCGAACTGGAAGGGCTGGCGGCGGTTGTTTTCGATCCCCCGCGGGCCGGCGCGAAAGAGCAGGCCGCCCGGCTGGCGGCACTGCCGGCGGGGAAACGGCCGCGGAAACTGATTGCCGTTTCCTGCAATCCGGAAACTTTTGCCCGCGATGCGGAAATTCTGCAAAACGGCGGTTATCGCCTGTGCGAAGTGACACCGGTCGATCAGTTCGTTTATACTTCCCATTGCGAACTGGTGGCGCTGTTTGTCGACGAAGGTTTGCTGTAAACAATTTTTTGCCGCCTATTTACAAATTGAAAGCCTTTCTTTATAGTCTTTGCTATGTCAACCGAACAACAAGGAATGTTTTAATGTCGAAAAAAATGCTTTTGGCCGCGGCCGTTTTGGCGCTGGCTTCCTGCGCCGCCGAAAAAGAGGCGCCGTTTTTCCGCTATTGTCCGAACGTGCAGCTGGTGCCCGAGTTCAGCCGCATGACGCAAATGGCCGGCAAACAGGAAGAGGCAAAAATCGAACTGATCGGCTACGAAGGTTACTGCCGTACCGATCTGCGCAATCAGACCAAGGCGGTGGTGGCGCCGATTTTTGAAGTTTCCCGCCGTACGGAGGCTTCAAACGAATACGTGCGTTTCAGCTATTATACCGATACCGGCGACAACAAGGTTGCCCTGATCGGCAGGGAAAACCACCCGGTCAGCGTCAAGGTGCCGAATGTCGGCGAAAAAGTGATGTATCAGGGCGATTATGTGGAAATGAGGATTCCCGACAACGAACCGGGGTTCGTCATCAAAATGGGACTGGTTTTGAGCAATGCGCAGTACCGCTATAACCGCACCCACGGGCTCAAGTAAAAGTTTAATAAGGAGAACAAGATGTCTTACGATCATCAGAAATTGTCTTCGCGGATGGCGCATGCGATTCGCTTTCTGGCGGCCGACGCCATTAACAGGTCAAAGTCCGGGCACCCCGGCATGCCGCTCGGCATGGCCGACGTTGCAACCGTGCTTTTTTCCCGCTACGTAAAGATTAATCCGGCAGCGCCGCGCTGGTTTGACCGCGACCGTTTCGTCCTTTCCGCCGGCCACGGTTCAATGCTTTTGTACTCGCTGCTTTATCTTTTGGGATATGAAGATATTTCGCTTGAAGATATCAAAAATTTCCGTCAGCTCGGCGCCAAAACCGCCGGCCATCCGGAATACGGTCATCTGGCCGGGGTGGAAATGACTACCGGACCGCTCGGACAGGGGATTGCTTCGGCAGTCGGCATGGCAATGGCGGAACGGCGCCTGAATGCCCGTTTCGGCGACGCGCTGTGCAGTCATTACACCTATGTTATTGCCGGCGACGGTTGTCTGATGGAAGGCATTTCCGAAGAGGCGATCGCACTGGCCGGACACTGGAAATTAAACAAGCTGATCGTTTTCTGGGACAATAACAACATCACCATTGACGGCACCGTCGACAAAGCCAGTTCCGTCGACCAGATCAAACGTTTCGAAGCCGCCGGCTGGAAAACGCTGTCAGTTGACGGCCATGATCAGGAGGCGGTAGCCGCGGCGATTGATGAAGCGCACAAGTCCGACCGCCCGGTTTTGGTGGCCTGCAAAACCGTCATCGGATTCGGCGCGCCGGCCAAACAGGGAACCAGTGCCTGTCACGGTTCGCCGCTCGGCGACGAGGAACGGGCGGCAATGGCTGCCGGTCTGCAATGGCCGTATGCCCCGTTTGAAATTCCCGCCGACGTTCTGTCCGCCTGGCGCGAAGCCGGCCGGCGTTCTTTGTCCGCTTATGACAAATGGTGCCGAAAGGCGGCGGCCGCCGGTGCGAAATTTGACGATGTTATCAACAGCCGTCTGCCGAAAAATTGGGACAAAGCTCTGAACGCGTTAAAAAACGAGGCGATTCGCGAACAGACCAAAGCAGCCACCCGCAAGGCTTCGCAGATGTGTCTGGAAAAAATTGTTCCCCATGTACCGGAAATTATCGGCGGTTCGGCTGACCTGGCCGCTTCAAACCTGACTTTTGTCAAAGGCATGAAAACGATCACCGCCGAAGACTATGACGGCAACAACCTGATGTACGGCATCCGCGAACATGCGATGGGCGCGATTATGAACGGTCTGGCGCTGCACGGCGGCGTGATTCCCTACGGCGGTACTTTCTTTGTCTTTTCCGACTACGTCCGGCCGTCGATCCGGCTGGCGGCGCTGATGGGACTGCGCGTCGTTTATGTGCTGACCCACGATTCGATCGGCGTCGGCGAAGACGGCCCCACACATCAGCCGGTGGAACATCTGGCCTCTTACCGGGCAATGCCGAACGTGCTGATGTTCCGTCCCTGCGACGTGGTGGAAACGGCGGAGGCCTGGCAGCTGGCGCTGACGACCGAAACCATGCCGAGCCTGCTGGCGCTGAGCCGGCAGAATCTGCCGCTGCTGCGCGTTTCTTCCCGTCAGAACCTGACGGCGAAGGGCGGCTACGTTATTTCCGACGTGGCAAAGGGCAGCCGCCGGCAGGCGACGATCATTGCCACCGGGTCGGAAGTCTCGATTGCCGTCGAAGCGCAGAAAAAACTGCGGGAAGAGGGAATTGAAGTTGCTGTGGTTTCCATGCCCTGTACCGAGTTGTTTGACCGTCAGGATGAAAAATACCGCAACAGGGTTCTCGGCCGTGCGCCGCGGATCGTGGTCGAAGCTGCCGCCAAATTCGGCTGGGAGAAGTATCTCGGCAGCAAGGGCGAAATCATCGGCATGGACGGATTCGGCGCTTCCGGTCCGGCGTCCGGGCTTTATGAGCATTTCGGCATTACCGCCGACGCGGTGGCGGCCGCGGTCAGAAAATACCGCAAATAAAAGGGGAGGGGCGAAAGCCCCTTCTTTTTTGCGAATAATTTTGCGGGGAGATGAAAGAACGGGGAGATTTGCGGCGAAAGCTCTTTTCTTTTGGGACAAACCGTTTCCGGTCGGCCGGGAAAGCTCCGGAATATCCCCCGCCGGCAGAAAAAACTTGAAAAAAAGCCCCGGCCGACTATACTCTGGGGTAAATTCGGATTTAACCCAATTTCATTTAAGGAGAAAATATATGCCCTTAGTTACAATGCGTCAGATTCTGGACCACGCGGCGGAAAACGGCTACGGCGTTCCGGCTTTTAACATCAACGACATGGAACAGGTGATTGCCGTTCTGCAGGCGGCAAAGAAAGTCAACGCCCCGGTCATTCTGCAAACCTCGACCGGTGCCCGCAAATTTGCCGGCGACCCGATGATCCGTCATATGGTTGCCGCCGGTATCGAAATGTTTCCGGAACTGCCGATCTGTATTCACCAGGATCACGGCGCGTCGGTGGATATCTGCCAGTCGGCGATCGTCAACGGCTATTCTTCCGTTATGATGGACGGTTCGCTTGAAGCCGACGGCAAAACCCCGTCTTCTTACGAATACAACGTCCGCGTTACCAAAGAAGTGGTTGCCCGCGCGCATGCGGTCGGCGCTTCGGTCGAAGGCGAACTGGGTGTTATCGGCTCGCTTGAAACCGGCAAGGCCGACAAGGAAGACGGCCACGGTGCCGAAGGCACGCTGGACAAGAAACGTCTGGTAACCGATCCGGACGAAGCCGCCCGTTTTGTCGCCGAAACCAAACTGGACGCGCTGGCGGTTGCCGTCGGCACTTCGCACGGCGCTTATAAATTTACCCGCAAGCCGACCGGTGACATTCTGGCAATTGACGTTATTGAAAAAATTCATGCCAAACTGCCGAATACCCATATGGTTATGCACGGTTCCTCTTCGGTTCCGCAGGAATTGCAGGATCTGATCAACGCTTACGGCGGCGCCATCCCGCAGACTTTCGGCGTTCCGGTCGAAGAAATCGTCCGCGGCATCAAATCCGGCGTGCGCAAAGTCAATGTTGACACCGACTGCCGTATGGCCATCACCGGTGCCATCCGCAAACTGTTTGCCGAAAATCCGAAAGAATTTGACCCGCGCAAATATTTGAAGCCGGCAATTGAAGAAATGCAGAAGGTCTGCGAAGCCCGTTACATTGCTTTCGGCGCCGCCGGCCATGCCGATCAGATCAAAGCCATCCCGATGTCGGAAATGGCCAAGAGATATGCGAGCGGCGAACTGTAATCAGGTGCCCTGAAGCAGATTGTCTGCTGTTTGAAAAAAATCTCCCGTCCGTCCGGGCGGGAGATTTTTTTTGTGGCAAGAAGCCTCTGCGCCGGGCGGGAGATTTTTTTGTAGCAAGAAGACCCTGCGCCGGGCGGGAGATTTTTTTTGTGGTAAGAAAGCCCTGTACCTGGCGGAAGATTTTTTTGTGGCAAGAGAGTCCCGAACCGGGCGAGAGGTTTATTTGTGGTAAGAGAGTCCCGAGCCGGGCGGAAGATTTTTTTTGTGGCAAGAAGCCTCTGCGCCGGGCGGGAGATTTTTTTGTGGCAAGAGGGTCCCGAACCGGGTGCAGGCTTTGATAAAACTTATAATTTTTTTAATTTCTTCTTTTCCGTTCCTCCGTTCTCCCTTCTTTCTCTCCCTTTTCCCGTTTCTCCGTTCTCCTTTCTTTCTCTTTTTTCGTTTCTCCGTTCTCCCTTCTTTCTCTTCCTTTTCCCGTTTCTCCGTTCTCCTTTCTTTCTCTTCCTTTCCCGTTTCTCCGTTCCCCTTTTTTTCTCTTTTTTCGTTCCCCTCTTTTTTCCTGCGTTTTTTTACATTTTGTTCTCAGCGCTTATGAAAAACTCCTTTGCCGGAACAAAAGCGCCAGCCTGGTAACTGTCTGATAAAAAGAAAAGGCGTTTTTTATGAACATACATACAATAACGCGCACAACATGGAAGCCGAAAATGCCATGTTGTCTTCGCCCCGAAATATCGCGGAAAAACGTTTTGCGGTGTTTGCGGGCACTTTAGGGCTGCATCCGCTGACAAATGCTGTACGCGGATTCCTTTTTTATGCGTTATGTTAAAAGGTGGATGTATGTCGGCCCGGCCGGAAAGCTTGCGAAGCTCTGGAGCCTGACGTTTATGGTTTGAAACGATGCCGGTCGGCGAAAGTTTATTCCGTGTTTTTCCCTGTCCATTTCCGTTTTCCTGTTGTCAGCATCTATTTCGATCTTCCGCGTTTTTTGCTGATTCCTTTTACTGGTGTTCTTTTTCTGTATTTTTTTATCTGTTTCCGCTTTCCTGTTTCCTTTTCTTCTCTCTCCTTTTTCCGTTTCTCCGCTCTCCCTTTCTTTCTTCTCCTTTTTCCGCTCTTTCGTTTTCGCCTTCCTGTTTTTTTCTTCCCCTTTTTTCGCTCTTTCGTTTTCGCCTTCCTGTTTTTTTCTTCCCCTTTTTTCGCTCTTTCGTTTTCGCCTTCCTGCTTCCCTTCCTTTCTTTTTTCCTTTTCGTCTCCGTTTTTTCTTTCGTCATCTTTGTCTCTCGTTATTTCTCTGAACTCGTTTTCATTTTATTTTTGCATTGTAGCTCTCCCTTCCTGCCGCTTTTCCTTTCTTTTGTCATTGGGAAGCGACGAGCGGCAAAAAACGGAAACGACGGGCAGCAAAAAAACGGAAACGACGGAGAGAAAAAAAAGAAGCGACGAGCGGCAAAAAACGGAAACGCCGGGCAGCAAAAAAACGGAAACAACGAAGAGAAAAAAAAAGAAACAACGAGCGGCAAAAAACGGAAACGACGGACAGAAAAAAAGAAGCGACAGGCGACAAAAAACGGAAGAGACGGGCAGAAAACGGTAAAAAATCGGATGTTAAAAAAATTTTTCCGTGTTATAAAATGTAAAAAAACAACAATGATTACGGAATCAAAAACAATGCTGCGCATCAGTAATTTCAAACTTCCGTTCGGGGAAGACGAAAAAGGATTGCCGGAAAGGCTGGCGGCCGAACTCGGCTGTCCGGTGACGAACGTCAGAATTTTGAAAAAGGCGGTTGACGCCCGTAGCCGGTCGCGGATATGGGCGGTTTATACTTTGGAATTTTCCGTGACTGACGAAGCGTCGCTTTTAAAACAACGGCTTTCTTTTATTGAAAAAAGCGAGCCGGAACCGCGTATCGGCCTGCCGTCGTCCGCGGCTTTTCCGACCCGTCCGCTGGTTGTCGGCAGCGGTCCGGCCGGCATGTTTGCGGCTTTGACTCTGGCTCGTGCGGGAGCCCGGCCGATTGTGCTGGAACGCGGCAAGG